>Ga0181520_10000359_pt1 | contig 100802 bp, 105 predicted proteins | sample PEATcosm2014_Bin_29_FD_132451 | JGI IMG/M metagenome (GOLD analysis project Ga0181520, IMG submission 132451) | Peatland microbial communities from MTU Mesocosm Facility, Houghton, MI, USA - PEATcosm2014_Bin02_30_metaG | ecosystem: Environmental > Terrestrial > Soil > Wetlands > Peat | place...
CTCGCAGAGCTCGCTAAGCATAAGTAGCGCTAAATTCGCATGGCTCATCAAGCGCTACTACGCTTAGCTCGCAGAGCTCGCTAAGCATAAGTAGCGCTAAATTCGCATGGCTCATCAAGCGCTACTAAAAGGAGGGTTTGTATGGATCTTATAGTAAAAAGCACGGCTTTTGAAGAAGGTCAGATGATCCCCTCGAAGTATTCATGCGACCGTGAAAACTTTTCCCCGCCTCTCGAATGGAAAAACGCTCCCGCGGGGACTGCCGGGTTTGCCGTGATCTGCGATGATCCCGATGCGCCTGTGGGTACATGGGTCCACTGGGTGATCTATAACATACCGCCGGATACTCTCAGGCTGGGGGAAGGCATACCGCTTAAACCGGTCCTTACTGACGGTTCAATCCAGGGCATAAACAGCTTCGGGCATACAGGCTACGGCGGTCCATGCCCCCCGGGAGGGACGCACAGGTATTATTTCAAAGTTTACGCTTTAAGCGCCGTCAAGCTGCCTCAAACCGGGATGAACAAAGATAAACTCCTCTCTTCAATGGAAGGCCATATCCTGTCAAGCGGTTCCCTGATGGGGAAATACTCAAGATAATTTTGTGTCCTGCCCGAGGTCGAATTTTATCGAGGAATAATCCCTGTTCAGCGCAACTGTCATGGGAAGCTGTTTTGATACCGGACCCCAGATCTGCCTCGGTCCGGGGCTTGAAAAATGGTCTTTTTCCGCCCAGACAGACCTTCTTGATTCGAAAAACAGGAAAGCGGGGGAGTCTATTTCAACAAGGCCTTTCCTTATGACGAACTCGCTCTTTCCATGCCTTCTCTCGATTGCCAGCAGCCCTGTAAGAGGCAGTGCGATCACTTTGCCGCCGCTTCCGAGGTCTGTGATCGAGGCTATATAGCCTGTTCTTCCGTCGAGGATGAGGGAACCTGCGGCCAGGCCAAGGTTGAATGTATAAGCGGCGTCGAAAAGGGTGGGGGCGCCGCAGCGCCCTTCGTAGCCGAAGAAATGACTATTGGTTGAAAATTTTGAATCCGCGAATTTTTTATATTCGGCCTCGGTCATGTGGAGGTGCTTTACCTCGTCCGGATGCCTTTTCATCTCTCTCAACTTCTCTTCCGTCATCTGGATCAAAAGCCTTTCAGTCGGAATCTGGGAAACCTGCAGGTTGCCATGCGAATCCCTTTCAAGCAAAAGCATCTTTTCAATTTCCTTCGGTAAGGATGCCATCAGCTTAGCAGCATCCGCATTCAGCTTTTTAGATACAAACTCTTCTTTTTCGTTGAAATCTTCAATCTTTTCCATGTCTATGCTGAACTTGCCCATGATCTCGTTTAATTCGGCTATAAGAACCTTCATTTCGGGTATGAATTCGATCAGCCCTTCAGGAACAATCACAACGCCATGATTTATGCCGTTTGATGCCCTTTTGGCTATTATGTCGCAAATCTGGTTGACTATCCCGGAAAGGGACATATTCTTGGCTTCTACTTCTTCGGAAATCAGCGCTATCGCGGGTTTTGTCTGGAGAGCCACCTCGAGGGCGACATGACTGGCGGAGCGGCCCATGAGCTTGATAAAGTGCCAGTATTTATGCGAAGAGGGAGTATCCTGAAGGATGTTGCCCACCATTTCTGTATATATCTTTGTGGCGGTATCGAATCCGAACGATATGGGTATCATGTCGCCGACCTGGAGATCGCCGTCTATTGTCTTGGGTACGCCGATAACCTGCACTCCGTCGTCGAAGAGAATTTCTGCAAGCATTGCGGCGTTCGTGTTCGAATCGTCGCCTCCGACAACTACTATGCCGTTAAGACTGTTGTCGAGGGCCGTTTTCTTGACGCCTGCTATCTGTTCGGGAGTTTTGATCTTGGTCCTGTCGGAACCGAGAAAGTCGAAACCGCCCGTATTGATGATCCCCGGTATATCCTCTTCTCTGATTTCAAAAACTGTTCCTTCTATAAGACCCTTTGGTCCGTTTTTCACGCCGAGAAGAGTGTTGTTCTTTCCGATTACCTTCCTGAGCCCTGCGATCACGTTATGGCCGCCGGCTGCCGGGCCGCCTGAAAACAATACCGCTATCCTTTTTCCCGTGGCGCATGCGTTTGATTTATCGCCCTGAAGGATTTTATTTTCAGTCTGTTTTACGGTCTTGGGAAATTCCTTGTTGACATTGGCGGCATCGCTGGAGCCGATGACCTGGTCGGTCTTTTTAAATGAAGCCGGCATGATATGGCCGTTATTAAGGAATGTAGATAAAACTGGTACGTCGATAACGCGTATTTCATTCTCGAAGATGGAACCATGATCTTCCATTTCGATGAGTGATTTTGACAGACCGGGCATAAAAAACCTCCAATAATAAGTGAACATAGAACATTAATTTTAAAGGGAAAGGAATGAATTTTCAACTATCGGTTATTCTTTATATGAGATTCTGTTCCATCCGGGTTATCTCCTGATCATATCGTTTGCGCTCACTTCAGGGTGATGATAGCGGCCGCGGTTAAGAGTGTTTTTCGTCTGTATGGCGGTCATCGGGCAATAATGCATGCAGGCAAGGCATTCCTGGCATCTATGCAGCCACTCAGGTTTTTTGTCCGCCATCCTGATATTATCAGCAGGGCATATCCTTTCGCATATGAGGCAGGAATTGCAGGAATCTGCGGCAAAAAAACTTTTATCGCTCTTGTTCACTCTTTTCTGCCAGAAGTTGTTTATGAGTTTTGCAATTAAGCCTAACTTATCGGGTTTGACCACAATAACGCCTGATAATATACCGGATGAAATATTTTTAATTAATTTCTCCGCCTTGTCGAGTTTGACAGATTCCTGCTTTTTTGAATCGACTTCATAAATCTTGATATAATTACCGGGCATTGCGATGTTATAACCGCCATTTAATTCCCTGCCTTTTTTTGCTAAAATCCTGTTTATCTTGCCCGTGGAGCAGTCGGGGCCATGATCGTCTCCCGATGTATTTATATAAAAAATGGATCCGGCCGATTCAAAATTATTTCTGCGATAGCGGATACAACTCCACCCAGCTGCCGCTCTTTCCGGAGGCGAAAAGCCCGTCCAGGACCCTCATGTTGGCAACCGCGTCTGACAGGGGAATGGGAACCTCCGTGTTATTGATGAGAGCCTTTGCGAAGCTGTCGAATTGTAATCTGTAATGGTCGGCAGGCTCCGTTTCTATAGATCTGATCCCGTTATCGGTAGCAAGAGTCAGCTTCATGGGGACATCGGGTATCGGATTGAAGGGAATTTCAATTTCCAGTACGCCGGCACTCCCATGAATCTCGACTTTCTGCGAGTGGAATGTCTGGGTAGAAACAGTGAAAACGGATCTTGTTTCTCCAAAATCGAGGATACCGGATGAAAGGTAATCGGTTCCGAATTTATTATCGTATGAATTCAATGCCATCACACGACGGGGTTCGGTGTTAAATAGAAATCTGGCGCTCGAAGACGCATAACAGCCTATATCGAGGATGGCGCCCCCGCCGTATTCCTTGATATTCCTTATATTTGCGGCGTCATTGTTGTAATATCCGAAGAAAGTATGAATTGTCTGGATATTTCCTATGCTGCCGCCGGCTATGAGCGACTTTGCCATGACCCATTGGGGATGGAACTTATACATGAAAGCTTCCATGAGTTTCACATTCCTGTCCGCCGTGTATAAAACAGCCTCTTCCGCCTCTTTGGCGTTCATGGCGACGGGCTTTTCGCAGATGATGTGTTTGCCGGCGTCAGCCGACCTGTTTATCCATTCTGCGTGCATATGATTTGGAAGAGGTATGTACACCATATCGATAGATTTATCCCTGAGAAGATCTTCATACGACTGGTAATATGCGGGGATATCGTGTTTTTCAGAAGCATTCTTAGCTTTATCAGGGGACCTCGAGGCTATTGCGTAAATTTCAACTAATTCCGATTTCTGCACAGGCGGGAGCACCCTGGAGATAAAATGAGCCGAAACGCCTAAAACACCCATTTTAAGCTTTTTCATAAAAAAACCCCCTTACCTGATCAGGATACCTTGAGATTGAGATTGAGGAACAGGACAACTAAACCTGATGTTATCAACGTCAGTATGATTGAAAAAATAAACGCGGTCCCGATGACCTTGTTTTCCTCTCCCAGCCTGTCTATCGAAGCGGCCGCATTCTGGAGCTTTGCAGGGGATATGACGCTCGCCAGTCCGCTTCCGAAAGCAAGTCCGGCCGTTATAATAATAATTCCGTCGATGCCGAGCTTGAGATTCTGGGCTGTTGTCATTGTGTATTTTGCAAACATAGCGATAGAGGATGCTTCGCTGCCGGTGATAAAGCCGCCGAAAAGACCGATGAAAGAAACTACAGAGCCGTATGCGGTATTGAAAAAAGCGGCTGAATTATCGGCAAGAATCCTGACCATGCTGGGAACGGCAAATTTGCCCTGGGCCATGCTGTAACCGGCCATGTTCATCACTTCGCCGATAGCAAAAAAGATAGCTGCTGAAAATACAGGCCTTGGCGCACGTTTCCACCAGGTAAAGAGTGTTTCTTTTATCTGGGTGCCGGTGGGCCTTAAGAATGGTATTGAAAGTATTATGCTGACAAAGATCCAGGTATAAGCCTGCCATAGGGCCCTGGTATCGATAGGTTTGCCGTCGGCAGTCAGACCGAGTACCGGAATTCTGAGGGTCCTGTAAAAATAATTGAAAATGTCCTTCGGGATATTCATTATAAGGATAAGCACGATGAGGATGATCCAGGGCATCAGGGCCTTCCAGAGAGGGTATGTCTTTTCAAATTCGAGCTCTTCTTTTGTAAGATGGCTTTTATCGATGATTTTCTTTCCTGTGGCCAGGAGATACAGCGACATTACAATAATAACTGCAATACCGCATAATACGCCGGTCAATACGACAAGATTATCGTATTTATTCGTTACATACGAGACAAGGCCGATAACTATGCCTGTTATAAGGCATGGCAGGAAGCCCTTTTTCAGAGCTTTCCATCTTCCCGCAATCCAGAGCATGCAGAAGCCTATCATCATGGAAACTATGGGCAGAAAGTAGAAAAATACTGACCCGACCTGGGACAGGGAGATTTCATGCCCTTTACCTAAAAAGCTGTTGGCCATATCGACGAACACAACAATAGGAGCGCCCAGGAGCGCGTAGGTGCAGAGGGAATCATAACCTATTGCAGGAAGAGCTATGGCAACATATGTCGAATAGCCCATGGCGATCAATATGGGCGGTAGAAGCGAAACGGGAGTGGCTCCTACGGCGACCATCAGGGTGCCGAAACCGACGTTGATTATCATTATCTGAACTGCCTGGTTTTCACAGCAGATTGTCTTGATAAATATTATAACCCTTTTCAGCGCTCCTGTTTTTTCCATCAGGGCCATCTGTAAAAGAGACGTCGCCACGATCAGCGAAACTGAGAAGGACCTTATCAGCCCTGCTGCGGTCGATCTGAAGATGACCTCAAGGCTGGTACTGAAGAAGAATATCGCCACGAGCGATATGACGGCCCAGCCGATAATGCCGCTGATGTCGGCGGGTTTTTTCCAGACAATAAGGAGAAAGAGTATGATAACTATGGGAAGAAGGGTAAGAAGAAGCATTCCGATATGCATGTAAGTCTCCTTGTAAAGAAATATTTTAAGAACTTATGGATTCCGGAAGTTTTAACAGCCCTTATTATAATTAGAGCCGGCGAAATTTCAAAATTCTTTTGTTGCTATTTTATTTCCGGCAGGTTTCGGATTTTATCTCCTTCCGGAATAAAAAAACCCGGCCCTTGCGGACCGGGGATGTTGAAAAATTTCTTATTCTGTCAGATTTTCTTGGGGATTCTCATCGCGTAGAATGATCTCCATACGAAGACCAGCGCTACTGCGAGGAAGAAGCAGCCTACTAAAGGCGCTGTCTTGACGAACGCCGGAGAGATCGCGATCTGCATTGCCAGAAGGCCGAAAAGCGTTGTGAACTTTATAATCGGGTTCAGGGAAACCGATGAGGTGTCCTTGAAAGGATCACCGACGGTGTCGCCTATGACTGTTGCTTCGTGAAGGGGAGTCCCTTTTTCATTGAGGTCCACTTCGACGACCTTTTTCGCGTTATCCCAGCATCCGCCGGCGTTAGCCATGAAGATCGCCTGGAACAGGCCGAATACGGCAATTGCAATCAGGTAGCTGATAAAGAAGGAAGCTGCCGCAGGGTTCGACTTGTCCGCGGCTGACAGGAACGCGAAAGCAAGGGCGAATGAGAATATTGCAATGAAGATGTTTATCATACCCTTCTGAGCGTACTGTGTGCAGATCTTTACTACTTCCTTGGAATTCGAAAGAGCCGCGCTCTTCTCGCCGCTGTCAAGTTTGATGTTCTTCTTGATATATTCGACAGCCCTGTAAGAGCCTGTTGTAACTGCCTGCATCGAAGCTCCCGAGAACCAGAAAATGACCATGCCGCCGCAGATAAGACCCATAAGCGTGAAGGGGTTCAGGAGGTTCAGGATAAGGGCCGGGTCGATGCCCAGGACGTTTCTCAGGACGAGGATGATCGAGAAGATCATGGTCGTGGCACCGATAACGGCTGTACCTATCAGAACGGGTTTTGCCGTCGCCTTGAAGGTGTTGCCGGCTCCGTCGTTAGCCTCGAGGTAGTGCTTGGCCTTTTCGAAATCAGGTTTGAAGCCGAAGTCTTTTTCAATTTCCTTGCTGACATTAGGAACTGATTCTATGAGTGAAAGTTCGTAAATGGACTGTGCGTTGTCCGTGACAGGGCCGTAACTGTCGACAGCTATCGTGACCGGCCCCATTCCGAGGAGTCCGAAAGCGACAAGGCCGAAGGCGAATACCGAAGAATATTCCATTACATCCTTCGGAATATTTACGCTTGTCAGATAAGCAATGAGCATAAGAAGGGCCATGATGCCGCCGATCCAGAAAGCGCTGAAGTTGCCCGATACAAGGCCTGAAAGTATTGTAAGGGACGCGCCGCCTTCCCTTGATGCGGTCACGACTTCATTTACATGCTTTGACTTGGGGCTTGTAAAGATCTTTGTGAATTCGGGTATAAGCGCCGCCCCGAGAGTGCCGCAGCTTATGATGATCGAGAGGAACAGCCAGAGATTTCCGCCTAACGGTGAGAGCTGCCAGTAGCTGACGGAAAATGTCACTATCATCGACAGGATCGATGTTATCCATACAAGGGAAGTTAGAGGATGTTCGAAATCGATATCATCCTTGTTTTTATAAACAATGCTTGCCGCGAATTTGTTTATCCAGTAAGCGACAACAGAGGTAACGATCATAAGGATACGCATTATGAATATCCAGATGAGGAGGGTTACCTGGTTCGCAGGCGCTACAGCCAGAACGATGAAAGTGATCAGTGCCACGCCTGTGACGCCGTAAGTTTCGAATCCGTCGGCTGTCGGTCCGACGCTGTCTCCTGCGTTGTCGCCCGTGCAGTCGGCGATAACGCCGGGATTTCTGGGATCGTCTTCCTTTATATTAAATGCGATTTTCATAAGGTCGGAACCGATATCGGCGATCTTCGTGAAAATTCCTCCGCAGATCCTCAGTACGCTTGCGCCCAGCGATTCGCCTATGGCAAAGCCGATGAAGCATGCTCCTGCGTAATCCCTGGGGATGAACAGCAGGATGATAAGCATCATGATAAGCTCGACTGAAACCAGGAGAACTCCGATGCTCATTCCGGACATAAGGGGGATGTTAAGCAGTTTTATAGGTTTTCTCTCAAGCGAGGCGAAAGCCATCCTGCTGTTTGCGAGGGTGTTTATCCGGATGCCGAACCAGGCCACACCGTATGAACCGAGGATTCCTATGACGGACCATCCGAGGATCAGCAGCACGCCGGATAAGGGTTTCTGCTGAAGGAAACCGAAGTAAAATCCGATACAGACTGCAATAACGATTTCAAGGCCAATGAGAAACTTGCCCTGCTGAATAAGGTATGTCTTCGCTGTTTCGAAGATCGTTGCAGCGACATCGAGCATGGACTTGTGGGCTTTGAGAGCTTTTACGCGGAGATACTGGTATAAGCCGAATACCAGGCCGAGAAAGCAGATTACAAATCCGCCTATTAAAAGATTATACATAGGGTTTGAACTGAGGTCGGGTATATTCAGCGTCGCTTCGTCTGCCATAAGCGGTGAAGCGAACATCAGGAGAAGCGCAGCGAGCGGAACTATGCCCAGCCATTTCTTTGTAGCCATTCTATCCTCCAAAATTATAATTCTATTCAAGATATCTATTGGCCGTATTAAGTCAAATAACTGCAGTTTATTTTATTGAATCCGGATTCTTATGTCAAGCAAGCGGGGTGAAAAATCAATGAACAGGAGCAGCGCCGGGACAGGATCACCGGCCTGTCAATAATTCTCATTAAATTAACTTTAAATTAACGGAAAGTATGCAATTTGATGTCATCATATTCGAGAACACTCAAAAATATTTTATTGGAGTAAATTATGAGTTTGAAAAAGGAATCAAGAGTTATTGCATGCATCATCTCGGTATTTATGCTTTCAATGACGCTTTTCATGGGATGCGCCAGGCAGAAGACCATAACCATGGCATGGCTGCCTAACAATTCGGGCGACAACGAAAAAGCTATGCGCGCTGAATTCGGTAAAATCATCATGAACGCCACGGGCTATAAGGTCGTAGATAAGCTTACAACAGACTATAATATCGCCATGGCGGCGCTGGAATCCGGCGACGCACAGCTCGGCTATTTCGGACCTTTCGAGTACATCACCGGCCACGCAAGGAATTCCAATATCGTCGCCCTTATTGTCGAAAGCGGAAATTCGGGCACATTGAGCGATGCAAGGTATTTCAGCCGCCTTCTTGTCAAAAAAGGGAGCGAAGGGAAATACATGTCCGGAAAAACCTATTCCATCAACAACATTGCCGGAAAGAAGATTTCCTTCGTTTCAACAAGTTCTACATCCGGATTCAACATGCCCGCAGCGGCAATCCTTGAAGATTTCCATAAAATGACAAAATGGAAGGATCTGACAAAAGACGATCTTATGCAGGGCGGAAAGGGTAAATTCTTCAGCCAGGTCGTGTTTTCAGGATCGCACCAGATGTCTCTCGCGAACCTCCTTAAAGGCACAGTCGATATTTCAGCCGTAGACGATATAGACGTCAGGAACTACCTTGAACTTACCTCCGGAACCGATGAAGAACCCGGCGCTGTGTACACAGTGAAAAAAGACGCAGCCGCTCCATTCGCGGAACTTGCCGGGGCTCAATTTGTCATAATAAAAACTATTCCCGTAATGAATACGCCTGTTGAAGCGAATGTTTCCGTCCTTGACCAGAAAACAGTGGATCAGATCGTGAATGCTCTGACCGGCGAAAAGGTAAAGGATGACCAGCTGCTGTTCCGTCCAAAGGGTTCATCGATGGCCGGGCTCTTCATGGAACCCCATTGCTTTGTCAGGGTATCGGATTACGATTATGACGGGATGCGCCGGATTCTCGGACTTAAATAATAACTAAATTTCAATCGGGGGGCGTTTGCTGCTAAACGCCCCTCCTTTATAATTAATGAGGGTAAACTCATGACACTTTTAGAACTTAAAAACGTTTCGAAATGCTATACCGGTACTAAACCGGCCCTCTCCGATGTCAGCTTTTCCGTAAAAGAAGGAGAGTTCGTATCGGTTATAGGCGCTTCGGGTTCGGGCAAAACCACTCTGCTGCGCTGCATCAACAGGATGATCGAGCCTTCGGGAGGTGAAATCTCATTTAACGGGATCATGGTATCCAAACTTAGAAAGTCCGGTTTAAGGAAAGTAAGAACGAAGATAGGCATGGTTTTTCAGCATCACAATCTTGTGGAACGTCTTACCGTCATTGAAAATGTGCTTCATGGCAGGCTTGGATATAAATCGACCTTAGCCGGCGTCCTGGGCATTTATAATTCCCGGGAAAAAAAACAGGCATATGAGATACTTGAAATACTTGGAATACTTGATCTTATGCATAAACGCTGCGACCAGATCAGCGGCGGACAGAAACAGAGAGTAGGCATAGCAAGAGCGCTTGTACAGAATCCTAAAATGATACTCTGTGACGAACCGATAGCGTCGCTTGACCCCGGTTCATCAAAGATCATTATGGACTATCTCAAGAATATCTGTTCTGACCGCGGTATAACCCTGATAATAAGCCTTCACCAGGTCAATGTGGCCCTGAATTATTCCCACCGGATAATAGGGTTCAACAAGGGAACGATTCACTTCGACGGTCCGCCCTCCCGGCTGTCTCCCGGGAGGATTACTGAAATTTACGGCGCGGAACAGATAACGGAAAGCTACGAACATTCGCTTGCCGAAGCAGCCGGATAGGGCAATGCCGGCAGATATCTTCGCGAACAGAAGGAAAAATATTTTCCTGTTCCTCGCTTTTATTGCAGCTCTTACAACAGGCTCGATGGTCCTGACCCAGTTTGACCCGGTCAACGGTCTCATCAGTATTTTAAAGGCCTTCTTCTGGGGCTTATCAAACTTCTATCCTGATGTCCAGTCGCTTTCGCATATTACGGATATTCTTGTTAAACTCCGGGATACTATTCTCATGTCGATTGCTTCCAGCGTTGCTGCCGCTGTCCTGGCTATGGCACTTGCATTAATGGGATCACGCAGCACCCGCATCCATGTTTTTTTTACATATTTTTCACGCGGAATCGGTTCTTTCTTCAGGAATGTCCCTCTAGTGGCCTGGGCCATGGTGCTGATGCTCTCATTCAGCCAGAGTTCCCTGACAGGTTTTTTAGCCCTGTTTTTCGGATCATTAGGATTTCTCACACGCGCTTTTATGGAGACCCTCGATGAAGTTGGTGAAAGCACTGTAGAGGCTTTGAAAGCGACCGGGGCAGCCTATTATCACATTATATTCCAGGCTGTATTGCCTTCAAGCCTGCCCCAGATGCTCAGCTGGCTCCTGTTCATGATTGAAACGAATATCCGCGACGCCACTTTAGTCGGATTTCTCACCGGAACCGGCATAGGATTTTTATTCGATGTTTATTACAAATCCTTTAATTACCATGTGGCGAGCCTCATAGTGATTGTCACTGTGATTACAGTGATCGCTATGGAAAGTATTTCCAACATGGTGAGAAGGGAAATATTATGACAACAGGCCCGGAAAATAAAATAAAGTTCTCCGGCCTGGAAAAGCCGGTGACTCGCGCCATGATAGTTATACGCCTTACCCTGTCCATTCTCGCTGTTATTACTTTTTACAGCCTTATTACCCTCGATTACGGAAGCGTCAATATCCCGAGGGCCGTCTGCGACACCCTTAATAATTTCAGGACCATATTCATACATCCATTTTCGCGTCGTCTTTCTATACCGGATATTTTTTATGAAATATTGGTGACTATCGGCTTATCCATCCTCATCACGGTTTTCAGCGGTGTTATCGCTCTTTTCCTGGGCCTCCTGGGCGCCCGGAATCTCTCCCCGAAAAGGGTAACTTCGGCTGTAAAAGCTTTCGTTGCATTCATCCGTGCCGTTCCGTCCATCCTCTGGGTCCTGATTTTTGCCGTATCGGCAGGGCTGGGCAGCACTGCGGCTGTCATAGGCCTTTCCTTCCACTCGATCGGCTACCTTACAAAGGCTTTTGCGGAATGCTACGAGGAACTTGACAGGGGGGTCATAGACGCTTTGAAGTCCACCGGGGCAGGGTGGTGGACAATTGTTTTCCAGGCTGTCATACCCTCGTCGGCAACCTATCTTCTGTCCTGGACATTCCTGCGTTTTGAACTGAATTTTTCGAATGCTGTAGCAATGGGCGCCGCAGCGGGAGCCGCCGGCATAGGTTTTGACCTTTTCATGTCGAGCACGATGTATTTCGATTTACATGAAGTAGGGCTTATCACATACTTCATCCTGGCCTTTGCCGTCACTCTTGAGATTATTGCAATGAAAGTAAAATCGAAGCTAAAGGAAAAATAAACCGATTAATCCATATCCGGAGTTTTGAAATGGAAATATTAAGAGAAGCCCGGGAAAGCGACCTTCCGGGAATAATTGAATTATATAAGCAGTTGAATCCGGAAGAGAATTCTTGCCGGGAAGAAAAATTAAAACCGATCTGGAAAGATATTATTAATAATTATAAAAATATCCGGTATTTTGTGATCGAAACCGGCGAAGGGGTTATAGCCGCGACCTGCAATATAACGGTGATCCCGAACCTGACATGGGGAGGGCGGCCTCTTTCGGTAATAGAAAATGTCGTTACTCTCGAAGATTACAGGAAAAGGGGCTACGGCAAGAAGGTCATTGCCGGAGCTGTGGATTTCGCAAAACGGAATAACTGCTACAAAGTTATGTTTTTGAGCAATTCAAAAAGGACCGAAGCCCATAAATTCTATGAAAATTTAGGGTTCAACTCAAGGGATAAAATCGGATTTTTCATGTATCTTCCTGATCATGACGGAACGGCCATGGGAGTTGCCGGATAACTCTAATCAGGCTGTAATTTGACAAAAATTGCTCTTAACACTATTCTCTAAGATTAATATTTTGACGCTAATTCAGGTCTAAATTCTTAATTTCATTGTTAGGAGATATTAACGCAATGAACAGCCAGATAATTCTTCTTTTAACGGTATTTATTCCCTTTTTCGGGTCTCTATTGCTGCCCCTGGCAGGCTTTTTATCGATACGCCTCCGGAATTACCTCTCCCTTGCAATGGTTTTAAGTTCGCTTGTGCTGTCGGCGTCGCTTCTGCCGCAGGTTCTTGCAGGAGGGCCGGTCCTTTTCCAGCTTAACCTCGACATGGGATTTCTCGGAAACGCCCCATGCATATTCAAAGCCGATGCGCTTGCCATATTTATGGCAATCGTGTCTTCCCTTATAGGTTCGATTATCGTCTTTTATTCATTCGGTTATATCAGCCATTATGAAAATCAGAACGAATATTATTTCATGGTTGTATTATTCCTTGGATCGATGATGGGACTCGTGTTCGCTTCTCACCTGATTTTCCTTTATGTGTTCTGGGAGCTGTCCGCGCTCTGCAGCTGGCGCCTGATCGGGTTTTTCCGTGAAAAGGAGCATATTCTGAGGGCCGACAAGGCCTTTCTTGTGACCTTCGGCGGCGCGGCCGTCATGCTGATAGGTTTTATCATGATTTATGTGCAGTATGGGACTTTCGACCTTAATTCCATCCCGCATGGTTCTGCCATATCAAACACTGCAATGGCATTGATCCTGTTCGGGATACTGTCGAAATCTTCTACTCTTCCATTTCATACATGGCTTCCAGACGCAGGCGTTGCTCCTGCTCCGGTAACATCGCTGCTTCATGCCGCTATCCTCGTGAAAATAGGCGTTTATGTGTTTGCGAGGCTCTTCTTCGTGGTATTCGCCCCTGAAAGCGTCTGGCAGACTATTATCCCCGTCATAGCAGCTCTCAGCGCTTTAGTAAGCGCCGGGGCCGCTATTATGGAAACGGATTTAAAGAGGATCATAGCTTACTCTACGATCAGCCAGATCGCATTCATATTTCTGGGACTTTCATGCGGCAGCCCGTTAGGCGTAGCCGGCGGGCTCCTATACATCCTGATGCATGGCCTGGCCAAAGGGGGCCTTTTCCTCTGCGCGGGAGTAGTTGAACAGAATACTAAAACCAAAGACATTACAAAACTCGGAGGCCTGTTTGCGGCAATGCCGGTAACAGCCATTACTTTTATAACATGTTCGTTTTCTATCATGGGCATACCTCCTTTCGGCGGATTTTTCAGCAAGGACATGGTCATCAGCGGGGCTGTGGAAGCCGGCCATCCCTGGATAGCTTTTGTATTTGTCCTTGGCGCCATACTGACAGTTATTTATCTTCTCCGCGTTTTTATAATGGTATTCCTGGGCCCGGTTAAAACCAGACCGGCAGGCGAGGGTTCGAGCACCATGCTCATCAGCATAGGCACATTAGCTGTTCTTTCTCTTGCCGCAGGTATTTTGATTTATTATCCCGCGACATTAATACAGACTATCATCAAGGGGGTCATTGGTTAACATGGATAGTACTATACTCCTTTTGCCGGTGATTATTCCGGTATTTTTTGCTCTTGTTATATTTTTAGTCCCGAAAAGCAAAGCATGGATCGTTATGACCGCCGCTGTTGCCGGCGCTTTACTCAATTTTGCAGTCTGCCTTACTCTTGCCGGACATGACATGACATTGAGTTTCCCCTGGATCGCAATCGATACTTTCAGGATAGATTTTCTGATGAAGCTTTATAATTTCAGCTCGATGATGATATTTTTCCTGTCCTGCGCCTCCCTGCTTGTCATCGTTTATGCGGTCTCTTTCATGCGGGGCAAGGAAAATCTTAAGGCTTTCTTCGCCTTCCTCCTTCTGACTGCAGGCCTGGCGGACGGAGCCATATTAGCCGATCATCTCATACTTATGTTCTTCTTCTGGGAAAGTATTTTAATAACTATTTTCGCGTTAACGATGACTGGAAGCAAAGATTCGTACAAAATATCGGTGAAAGCTTTAGTGCTTAATGGAACGGGCGATTTCTGCATGATCCTCGGGATAGCGCTCGCCGGGCTGATGATGAAAGGCGATCTTTCACTTAGTTCGATCCAGAATTCTCCGATACCCCTGACCGATTTTGCAGGGATAGCAGCTTTTATTCTTTTAACCATCGGGGCGCTCGCCAGGGCCGGCGCATTTCCATTTCATACATGGATTACAGACGCCGCCAGGGAATCTCCCCTGCCTTTCATAGCTTTCCTGCCTGTTTCTGCTGCAAAGCTCCTTGGTGTATATTTCCTTGCCAGGCTTACCCTCGACTTCTTCGATTTTAAGCCGGGCACAGGCATGAGCGTTTTCCTGATGAGCATTGGAGCCGTTACTATTCTTGCGGCCGGTTTCATGGCTCTTGTTCAGAAAGATTTCAAGAAACTTCTGGCTTACGGGATCGTAAGCCAGACAGGTTACATAATAATAGGATTGGGGACCGGAGTGCCGGCCGGTTTTACCGGGGGACTTTTCCATCTACTGAACATCGTCCTTTCCGGAATATGTCTTTTTATGGCAGCGGGTTCTATCGAGAAACAGGCTGGAACTGTCAATCTTGGAGATCTCGGCGGGCTCGGGAAAAAAATGCCGCTCACATTCTCCTGCTTTATATTAGCTGCATGTTCGGCTGCGGGAGTTCCTCTTTTCGGGGGGTTTTTCTCAAGGGAACTTGTCTTTGAAGGAACGATTGAAACAGGAAATATTATTTTTTACGGAGCAGCCGCTCTTGGAGCATTCCTGACAGCGGCCTATCTGCTCAAAGCCCTTCATTCGGTTTTTATGGGTAAAGAAAACGGTAATTATTCCCCGGTGAAAGAAGGTATCAAGGACCCGGGCCTTGCGATGACTATTCCAATGGTACTTGCCGCAACACTCTGCCTTCTTTTCGGAGTATTCAACCAGCTTCCCCTCGGAGGGCTTGTGGAGCCTGTCCTTGGAGCAAGGCTTGAACATTCCTTTGCCGGATTCGGGCAACACTATGCGCTTATGCTCGCCACCGTTATCCTGCTTGTGCTGGCGTTCCTGAATCACATTTACGGCGTTTATAAAACCGGAAAAGCTTCGCAGTCTCTCGACCATATCGGCGGTGCGCCCGTTCTTTCAGGCATATACGGCCTTGCTGAAAAGAATTATTTCGATCCGTATACGATCGGGATGAGCGCTGTAAACATTTTTGCCGTTGCCGTTTCAGGAATAGACAGGGGGATCGACTGGATTTACTCCAAACTTTTGCCCGGGATTTTTTCTCTCGCTTCATTGCTTGTCAGAAAAGCCCACACCGGCAATTATGCGTTATACCTGGCATGGTCGATAACAGGAATGGCGATAATTATTTTATATTTCATATTCCATTAGCATTAGGAGGAACTAAGTGCAGGCCCTATTTATCTTGGTACCGCTTGTTCTCGTTGTATTATTAAATCTCCCATTCAAGCAGGCATATAGAAAGACGGCATTTTATGCTGCAGTTTTTACGGCAGTTTTCCAGATGGTCCTTTCACTGACGTCGGGATTTCTTCTCTGGAAAAACATTACGGATCTTTTCTCATTTAATTTTATAGCGAATCTCGGAGTAGATTTTTTCAGCCTGGTCGTATTATTCACGATCGGGCTTATTTCCCTTATCTCCATAGCCGTATGCCGGTCTTCATACGATAAGGACAAATTCAACTTTTTTAATCTTATCCTGATCGTAATGATGGGAATGAATGGCGTAGTCCTTACAAGGGATATATTTTCATTATATGTTTTCCTCGAGATTACGGCTGTTACGTCATTTATCCTGATAGCCATGGATAAAGGCATAGAGGCATTCGAAGGGGCATTCAAATATCTTGTCCTGTCGGCGCTCGCCACTATATTTATACTCTCTGCGATCGCTTTCACCTTCAATGCCGTTCATAGCCTCTCATACACCGATATAAGCTCCTATCTGAAAGGCCTCGGCGGGCATTTTCCCCCGCAGATCATAGCGGCGCTTGTTCTTTTTATAACCGGGCTTTCCATAAAAGCCGGGGTGGTTCCTTTCCATGGATGGCTGCCTGATGCATATATGTCTTCCCCTTCAGCCGTTTCAATCCTTCTCGCAGGAATAGTAACCAAGGTAGCCGGCGTTTATACTATAATGAGATTTGCCGGCGATATAATGAATAACATAACTATAGTCAGCAATATTCTGATGGCTTTCGGAGCCCTGTCGATTGTAATTGGGGCTCTAGCGGCGATCGGCCAGAAAGACTTCAAAAGGATCCTTGCCTATTCCAGCATATCACAGATAGGCTATATAATACTCGCAACAGGCGCAGGGACGCCGCTCGCGTTTGCAGGCGCTTTATTGCATTTTTTCAACCATGCCACTTTCAAATCCCTGCTCTTTGTAAACAGCGCCGCTGTTGAGTACAGCACAGGAACCAGGGATATAGATAAACTCGGAGGCCTCGCGGGGAAGATGCCTGTGACAGGAGTGACTTCAATAATAGGGTTTTTGTCGACCATGGGAATGCCGCCTATGGCGGGTTTCTGGAGCAAACTTATAATAATTATTGCCGTATGGACATCGGGGAATTATACTTATAGTGTTATAGCGCTTCTTGCAAGTATTCTTACTCTTGCATATTTCCTCATCCTTCAGAGAAAGGTGTTTTTCGGGAAATTAGCGGAAGGGCTCCGGAATGTTAAAGAAGCAGGTGCTTTGATGTCGTTTTCTGCTATTCTTCTTGCCCTTATTACTGTAGCCGCAGGATTGGCCTTTCCCTTTATAATTTATTACCTCCAGGCCCATGGGCTGTTAAAGTTAGTCATAAGCTGATATTGGAGATTATGATGAAAGAAATATTGATATTGATTTTATTATTCGGGCTTGTCGGTTCGGCCCTGCTTTCGGTTCTGATAAGGAACCTTCTGAAAGCGGCTATAACCCTTGCTGCGGCAAGCGCACTGCTTGCTGCGGTCATGTTTCTTCTAGGTACATGGATAGCGGCTGTTATTGAATTATCAGTCTGCGCGGGAATGATAACGGTGGTTTTTATAAGCGCGATCAGCCTGACAAAACCGCTTACAGACGAGGAAATATTAATAGAAGCCAGGGAAAGGAGGGGAAGATATATCTTCCTTCCTTTTATTCTTATAGCCGTGCTGGCTTTGCTTATAATTTTAAAAGCCAGCAATCTTATGAATTTCGATTTCATTGAATCGGCCAATTCTACATCGGTTCCCGATTTTACAACCCAGACTTCTGTTATCTGGAATAACAGGGCCCTCGATATACTCGGCCAGGTTATAGTCCTGCTCTCAGGGGTTTTCGGCGTCGTAGTATTATTTAAGGAGCGTACGGCAAAATGATTATCGATTTAAATTTTATTATATTCGCGTCAATAATACTCCTTATGGTAACGGGGCTTTACTGCCTTTTAGTCACTAAAAATCTCCTGAGGATCTTAATCGCCCTTGAAGTTATGACCAAGTCGGTCACCCTCTTTCTTATTTCAAGCGGTTATTTTTCCGGAAACGCCGTGTTAACACAGGCCCTCGTAATAACACTGATCATTATAGAAGTTGTTGTGATAGTTGTCGCATGCGGTATCGTAATAGGCGTCTGCGTCCATAATAAGAACCTCGATATCAAAAATATGAGAAAACTAAAAGGGTAGGTATGGTAAAATGATAAATATATTAACACCTCCGATAGCATTTCTGATATTATTAGCTGCGGCTTACCTGATCTCTCTTTCGTCCAACTTGCTTGCGGCCAAGGGCGTTGAATCGGGCGGCAAAAATCAAGCTTACGCCTGCGGCGAGAACGTCGCTGATAATAAGGCTCAGCCTGATTACAGCCAGTTTTTCCCTTTTGCTTTCTTTTTTACGATAATGCATGTTCTGGTATTGATAATAGCCACAGCGCCTAAGGGAGTGATCGGTCTGCCCCTGCTTTACATCGGGGCCGGAATAATCGCGCTGTTTGTCTTATTCAGGCCTGCCGGCATACCCTAACGGGTACAAGCAAGGCCTGCCGGCATACCCTTACGGGCACAAGCACCCTGACGGGCACAAGCAATAGGAGGTAAAATGTGTCGTTAATAAATAAGATACTGACATGGGCAAGGATAAAATCGCCCTGGATCATACACTTTAACACCGGGGCATGCAATGCATGCGACATCGAAATACTGGCGTCTCTGACGCCTACTTACGACCTTGAGCGTTTCGGAATCCAGCTTAAAGGCACCCCCAGGCATGCAGATGTGATGGTTTGTTCCGGGCCGGTAACACTCCAGACCAAGGACCGGCTGCTCCGGATATACGAGCAGATGGCGGAACCCAAGTTTGTCGTTGCGGTCGGGACGTGCGCCAGTTCGGGCGGCGTTTTCCAGGGATGCTACGGGGTGAACGGCGGAATTGATACGATCATACCCGTATCCGCTTACATACCCGGATGCCCGGCAAGGCCGGAGGCTATTATCGATGGAGTCGTTAAACTGCTTTCAACAATAAAAAGCTGAAATGAAGGAAGTAAATTATGGAAAAAGCCGAGAGCTTGATAAAAGACCTTTGCAAGGCTTTTGCGTTTATCGAAGGCCACACAAAAATCCAGAGATCGAGAAGGATCTATGCGGAAATACCCCTTGAGAACAGTTCTTCTCTTAAAGAAGTATTGATATATCTGAGGAACAAAAAGAATTTTACATTCCTCTGCACGATTACAGGCCTTGATTCGGGTGAGAATTTTGAAATGATTTACCATCTTGCCGATGACGCAGGAGTGCTGATAAACCTGAAATCATTTACTCCCAGGTCCAGGCCGGTGATAGAATCCGTTACTCCTGTCTTTACAGGGGCTGTGTTTTATGAAAGAGAGTTAAAGGACCTTTTCGGGATTGAAGTAAAAGGTTTGCCTGAAGGCAGAAGATATCCATTGCCTGACAATTGGCCGGAAGGACAATATCCCCTGAGAAAGGACTGGAAAAAACCGGACGAGAATCCGGCCCCCAAAGCATAGGAGGAAATCATGTCAAGAGTTGTAGTACCTATCGGGCCCCAGCACCCGGCGCTCAAAGAGCCGGCGAGTTTTACGCTCTATCTTGAAGGTGAAAGGGTAGCCGCGACAAACGTTGCGCTAGGTTATAACCACCGCGGGATTGAAAAAGCATGTGAAGAAAGGCCTTATATACAGGATATTTATCTTATTGAAAGAGTATGCGGAATTTGCTCCCATTCCCATTCGACGGCTTTTATTCAGGCCGTTGAGGAAATTGCCGCGCTCGAAGTTCCCAGGAGAGGGGCTTATATAAGATCGATTATCGGCGAACTCGAGAGGATACACAGTCATCTTCTCTGGCTGGGCGTCGCCGGGCATGAACTCGGTTTCGATACGCTCTTCATGTACAGCTGGAGGGACAGGGAAGTAGTGATGGACCTGCTTGCGATGATCACAGGCAACAGGGTGAATTATGGAATAAACACGATCGGCGGAGTTAGAAGGGATATTTCAAAGGAACAATCGGAACAAATTTTGAAGGCAGTCGATATTCTTGAGGAAAGAACAAAATTTTATATTAAACTTGCAACAGAAGAGACTACATTGATCGGCAGGCTTGCCGGCGTAGGCAGCTTGAGCAGGGAAATGGCGGTTAAATTCGGGGCAACGGGGCCTACCGCCAGGGCTGCCGGCGTGAAAAGGGATGTCAGGAAGGATGATCCTTACGCAGCCTATTCGGAAGTAAGTTTCAATGTAATAACAGACGATCATGCCGATGTACTCGGCAGGACAATAGTCAGGGTCATGGAATTGATGGAAAGCGTTAAGATTATCAGGCAGCTGATAAAGCAGCTGCCCGACGGCCCTATTTCAGTCCGCGCCCCGAGGAAGATACCTGCCGGAGAGGCGATAAGCCGTTATGAGGCTCCCAGGGGCGAAGATCTTCACTATGTGAGGGCAAACGGGTCTGAAAAGCCTGAAAGGGTCAAGGTCAGGGCCCCAACCCTGGCCAACCTTACGGCAATTACGCATATGATAGACGGCGGATACTTAGCGGATGTACCCATAGTAATAGCCGCAATCGATCCATGCTTCTCCTGCACGGACAGGATGATATCCCTGCGTGAAGGAGATCGCGGAACTGAAACTCTTATGGACTGGGAAGGGCTGAGAAATTACAGCCTCGAATGGTATAAAAAGAACCGCGGTATCGATATGAATAAAATTCATGCTTTAAGATAAGGACGGTGCTTTAAATGTCGGAAGTTCTTGTTGATTTACTGAAAATCCTGGTTTTTCCGGGTTTCATATTTTTGTCTCTCTATTCCCTGTTCGTGGAATATGCTGACAGGAAGCTCTACGCAAGGTTTCAGAACCGTGTCGGGCCCCCCTGGTTCCAGCCTTTCGCCGATTTTGTAAAGCTCCTCGGCAAAGAGACAATTATACCCCATGAAGCCGATGTAAAGATGTTCCGGGCAATTCCGCTGTTTTCGCTTGCGGCGGTCTGTACGGCGTTCCTTTATATTCCCGTCTGGGGAGTAAAATCCCTGTTCCCATTTAACGGGGATGCCATAGTTGTCCTTTACCTGCTGACAATACCGACTCTTACTTTTTTCCTGGCCGGCTGGCATTCTTCATCGCTTTTTGCCTGCCTCGGATCGGTAAGGACTCTCACACAGCTTTTTGCCTATGAAGTGCCGCTTTTCATGGCCGTGCTTGCTCCGACTCTCCTTGCTGGAAATACCGGCAACTGGTCCGTATCCGGGATTTCGGCATTTTACGGTTCGCACCCGCTCCTGCTGCTCGTAAATATACCGGCCTTTATTGTGGCGCTTGTCGCAATACAGGGCAAGCTTGAAAGGGTTCCATTCGACATACCTGAAGCGGAAACCGAGATTGTCGCAGGCGCGTTCACCGAATACAGCGGGAAGCTTCTTGCCATGTTCAGGATGTCCATCGATATAGAAATGGTAGTGGTGGCATCTCTTTTAGCGGCCGTATTCCTCCCGTTTTACCCGGCCGGGGGACCTGTTTTAGGATTCGTAATATATATCGTCAAGACTCTTGCAATAGTGTTTTTATTGTCTGCCGTACGCGCGACGATGGCCAGGCTACGCCTCGAGCAGATGGTGGCTTTCTGCTGGCGCATCCTGACGCCCATCGCTATTTTCCAGATTGTTTTGAATTTAATTCTCAAAGAGGTCATTAAAATATGAAGAAACCCGGTTCGTTATTTCCATTCGTAATGGGAATGCTGACGAAAAAACCCGCTACGAACATGTATCCCTTTATAAAGACCGTAATGCCGGACAGGTTCAGGGGCAAGCTTAAATTCGAGCAGATCAAATGCATAGGATGCAAGATGTGTGAAAAAGACTGCCCTTCAAATGCCATTGAAATAGTGAATGTCGGAGAAAAGGTTTTCGACGCTTACGTTTACCTTGACAGATGCATATATTGCGGCCAGTGCGTGGACAGCTGTCCGAGAAAGGCTCTTGAGAATACAAAGGACTACGAATTAGCTAATTTCGATCATGAGCATCTCAAGGTTAAAATTTAAACGGGCCGGGGTTTTTTAAGTGCCGAAATCAATAAATAATGAACCCATCGAAAAATTAATCTATCCGGTATTGTCATCTAAAGGCAGGTCAGTTATACTTGGCGTAGGCTCGTCTCTTAACTGCGACGACGGCGCCGGCCCGGCTATAGCAGAGGCTCTCATAAGCGCCATGAAAGGCAGGGCGCCGGTGAACGAAAATGTTATGGTCATTAACGGCTGCGCCGCGCCTGAAAATTTTACCGGCGAGATCAAGCGCTTTGGTCCGGATACTCTGATAATAATAGACGCTGCGGATTTTTCAGGCGCCCCGGGAAGCGTCAGTATAATCGATTTGAAGGATATCTCAGGCGCGACCTTCAGCTCCCACATGCTTCCTGTCAGGATAATGGCGGAATATCTTGAAAAAGAAACCGGCTGCAAAACCTTCTTAATAGGAATACAGCCTGAAAGCGTTTTATACGGCGATGTTTTATCCCTTCCCGTCTCCCGCGCCGTAAAAGAGATCATCAAAATCGCTCTTGCATTCATCCTTAAGCCCGTTTCCTGAATCCGGTCACCCGCCGGTGTTCCATCTTGTGGATAATTTGTATCCCCTCGGGATATTCAATATATTCTCGCTTGAATATCCAAGAACGAGAACCCCCAGAATATTATCTTTAATATGCAGGATCCTTTTTAATTTTCTGCTCATGTTCAGGGTATGGACAAGGGAGTCCATAAGGCAGCTGCCCACGCCTAACGTTTGCGCCATGTAAATCATCGCCGAAAGCAGATAAGGCGCGCTTCTTTCTGTCACCGGAACTCTCCGGGGGCCTGTAAGGACAATTACGGCCTGGGTGTTTTCCTTGACGATATGCTTTTTCCTGAAAAGGTCGCGTTCCATTTTTCTTTTCAATGCATTTAAGTTCCCCGCAAAAAGCTTAAAAAACAGGGTTAAAGGCGGCAGGGAGAATAAAAAAGAGTAAACTTTCCTGACCAATGATAAAGCCGATTTATCTATTTCGCCTATCAGGTCTTTATCGTCTATGACAATTATGGCTATGTTCTTGTTCTGATTGGGGGCGTACCCTGCCGACGAGATGATCTTCAGGAGAACTTTCTTAGGGATGCGTTTATCCTTGAAATGCTTGATGGAGCGTCTTCTTTCCATCAGTGAAGCGAGTTCTTCGGGAGAAAGCAATTTCCCGGGATCGGAAATTTTTTCCGGATAGGTGTTATTTACCATTATAGCCATCGAGGGACATATAGAAACGCATTTCTGGCATTCATTGCAAACAGAATAGTCGAAAACCGGATATCCGTACTTCTCCGCGATGCAATAGTTCTTCATCAGGCGGATGCATCTGCCGCACTTTTTGCAGCGTGAGGTGTCAAGTGAAATCATTTTTACCTCCGGCCGTTTTATTATAATCTGATTTAAAAATTCTCCGCAAATTAACTTAAAATTAACTTCAAGCTCACACTGAACTGCTATTATTACGGTTCTTTGTTCAGAAGAATTACATATTATTACGGGGTTATGATTATGGCAGATGAAGTCCGTGGAGACGCCTCGAGCCTGACTGATGAGGAAGCGCAGGATATTCTTGCAGTGCTTGAAAAAAAAGACGGGATCGTTTACGGGGAAAAGGAGCAGGGCATGGTGATGCTTACCGCAAGGGATCCTTTCGGTTTCGACTTTTATGTCGGGGAAGTTTTTGTCACCCGGGCGGAAGCGGTATTTGCAGGCGAAAGGGGATACGGAATGGTATTGGGTGATAAGCCCGGACAGGCAATGGTCCTTGCCGTTTACGACGCGCTTTCAGGCGCCGGGGAGAAGGAACTTACGGAATTTATATCGAGGAGCATGAAGGACGCAATAATACGAAACGCCGGAGAAAAGGATGAGCAGAATATGATGGCGGCATCGACAAAAGTTAATTTCGGTTTAATGTCGGAGGGTTAGAATAATGTTAATTCTTGAAAAAAATAAGATAACACTCCGTACTTTCAGGGTTTTGATGAACTCCATGGCCAATCCCGGCATGCTTGTAAAGCTCGACCCGCAGCCGCAGGGGGGGATCATCGCCGTATGTGCGGCGCTTCTTGACCATGAGGTGGGCTTCAGCGTGATAGGTCCGGGGGCTCATGATGATCTTATCAATGGAATTTATGAAGAAACGAAATCAGAATACAGGAGATCGGATCTGGCGGATTATGTTATCGTAGCAGGCGGCTCCAGCAGCGGCGGAATAAAAAGCCTTTGCAGGGGAACTCTCGAATTCCCTGACAGCGGGACTACGGTCATTTATATGGTCGGGGAATTGGGTTTGCATTCGGGGCTGAAATTAGCCCTGAAGGGGCCGGGCATAAAAACAGAGAAGGAACTCCTGATCGGCGGAGCCGATGTGAAGGATATCATGGATGCTAAGGAGATGAACAGTGAATTTCCTCTCGGCATTGACATCGTTTTTATCGATAATGAGGGAATTGTAGCTTCAATACCCCGTTCATCTTCAATCGAATTGAGGGAGTAAAAATCATGGGTTATGTGGCAGTTTCCGGCGGCAGGACCGCCATAGATAATGCTGAGAAATTCTTAATGATGCGCAGGCTTGGAAATGAATCATCCGGTCCTGATATTGAGCTCTTAAAAAAATCCCTGCACTTTCTCGTGGACAGGGTCATGGGAGAGGGATCGCTTTATGCCCCCGACCTTGCCGCTCTTGCCGTTATGCAATCGGCCGGGGACACATTCGAAGCCTCCTTCATGATCCGGGCTTACAGGACCACTCTTCCAAGGTTTTCATACAGCCTGCCCGTTGATACGATGAATATGAGGGTTATCCGCAGGATATCCTCGGCATTCAAGGATATACCCGGAGGGCAATACCTGGGACCGACGAGCGATTATACTTTAAGGCTTCTCGATTTCGAGATGCTTGATGAGGATGCGCCCGCCATCAAAAAATCGATAGGGGAAGCGATGGAAAAAGCCGGACTCGAGTCTATGCCGTCTACGCTTGCCGGCGTGATAGATATACTCCGCCGGGAAAACCTGATAACCGGCGTATCATCACTGCCGGGTAAAGATGAAGGCTGCTTTGACGTAACCCGGGAATCGCTTTCATTTCCGGCTCCGAGGAGCGCGGCTATGCAGACCATGGCAAGGGGCGAGACAGGAGGGATGCTGGCGCTTGCTTATTCCAATATGAGGGGTTACGGCTCCGCTCATCCAACCATAGGGGAGCTCAGGGTAGGGTACGTTCCTATGGAAGTAAAACATCCTTACAACAGAGGCGTCTGCAGTGTTGGAGAAATCCTCATGACAGAAGCCCAGATCATTTCTGATATTGACACCCAGGACGGTTCGCCGAAATTCGCGCTCGGTTACGGGCTGTGTTTCGGGCATAACGAGACAAAGGCGATATCCATGGCTACCCTCGACAGGGCCATGCAGGTTCAGACAGATGAGACGAAGTATCCATCCGAGGACCAGGAATTCGTGCTCCAGCATATCGACGGGATAGAAGCGATGGGTTTTGCCAACCATTTCAAACTGCCGCATTATGTTACTTTCCAGTCTGCCCTCGACAGGCTGCGCGCTTCGCAGGCCAAAGGTTCGCGGGTCAAGAATGGCAAAGGGGAATAAGCAAATGGAACTTGATTTCAATTTCGGCTTTCTTGATGAAAACGCCAAGCGGGAGATCCGGAGAAAAATATTAAAGGCTATCGCGATACCAGGATACCAGGTTCCTTTCGGTTCAAGGGAAATGCCCATAGCCAGAGGCTGGGGTACAGGCGGACTGCAGATTACCCTTTCTATTATAGGGCCTGATGATATTCTAAAGGTGATAGACCAGGGCAGCGACGACAGCGTGAACGCGGTTAATATAAAAAAATTCATAGGAAAAGTTACAGGGGTCGGGACAACAGAAGATACTCTTAAAGCGACTATTATCCAGACAAGGCACAGGATACCCGAAGAAAAGCTTTCGGAGAACCAGGTCCTTGTCTTCCAGGTGCCGCTGCCGGAGCCTCTCAGGATAGTCGAGCATTCGGAGAAGGAGACCCGGCGCATGCATGCGGAAGCCGATTACAGCGCTATGTGGCTTTATCTCTATGAAAGCATAGTCAAATTCGGAGAGATAACGCTAGGGGCGGGATACCCGGTAATGGTAAACTCCCGCTATCTGATGTCCCCGAGTCCAATACCGAGATTCGATATACCAAGGCTGTCCATGGCGGATACGCTTTACCTTTTCTGCGCGGGCAGGGAGAAGAGAATATATGCGATACCGCCTCATACATACGTCGAAGGTATCGGATTTGAGGATCATCCCTTCCGGATAGAGGATTTCAGCGGAAAGTCATGCGCTGCCTGCGGGAGCGAAGGAACCTATCTTAACGAGATAATCGACGATGAGACAGGCTCGAGGACTTACCAGTGTTCCGACACCTCCTGGTGCAGAAAAGTAAGCCGGGGAGCGGTAAAATGATACCTGTTTTAGAAGTTAAAAATATATCGAAAATATACGGGAAAGAGTGCCCGCACTGCCTTGACCCGGAAAACGCAGGAGGCAGCATATGCCCTTTCTGTCATTCTGTAGCGGCATGCAGGGATGTATCCTTCAGCCTGTACGAGGATGAGGTTCTCGGAATTGTCGGAGAGAGCGGTTCCGGAAAATCCACGCTGCTCAAGATACTGAATTTCGATGAGGAACCCACGAGGGGAGTCATGGAAATAGGGAGGGGCAATCCCGGTAAATTCGGAATCAAGGGTATCAACCTTGATTTTATCGAGAATGCCAATCTTTTGACCCTGAACCCTTACAGGAAAAGGCTCCTTAGAAATCATCTGATGGGGATGGTTTACCAGAATCCGCACCTCGGTTTAAAAATGCATATTTCATCCGGAGGAAATATCGGGGAAAGGCTTTTGATGGCCGGATGGAGAAATATAGGATCGATCCGCTCGAGGGCCATGGAACTTCTTATCAAAACAGAAGTCCCGCCTGAGCGTATGGATGAAGCGCCTTCTAAATTCAGCGGCGGAATGCAGCAGAGGGTTCAGATAGCCAAGGCGCTTTCAAATAATCCTATTATACTTTACCTCGATGAACCTACGACAGGCCTCGACCTGTCCGTTCAGGCTCGAGTGCTCGACCTTGTCAAGAAGCTGCAGAAGGAGTTGAAGCTTGCCATGATCGTTGTTTCTCATGACCTGGGGATAATAAGGCACCTCACAAGCCGCACAATAGTTATGAAGAACGGGCGTGTCGTAGAATCGGGGCTGACGGACCAGGTGCTTGAAGACCCCCAGAATGCCTATACCCAGCTCCTGGTACATTCGAATTTATAGAGGATATTATGCTTAAACTTATAAATCTGTCAAAGAATTTTACCCTCCACATGCACAATGATAAAATAATAGAGGGTTTTATCAATGTCACATTCAATGTTAAAGAGGGCAGATCGCTCGGGATTTCGGGGCCGAGCGGAGCGGGAAAGAGTTCCATTATAAAATGCATATACCGCACTTACCTGGCAAGCGCAGGCAGCATAAATTATGAATCGGTTCAATTCGGTAATGTCGATCTGGCAAACGCCCCGGAACATATAATTCTAAAGATCCGCGATAATGAAATGGGATATATAACGCAGTTCCTGCGGGTTATCCCCCGCGTTCCATGCGACCTCGTCGTAGCCGAGCCCCTTATTCTCGCGGGAAAACCTGCTCAAGAAGCCCTCGATATGTCGCGGCTGATGCTTTCCAGGCTCGGTATACCGGAAAGGCTGTTCGGGACATTCCCGGCGACATTCAGCGGAGGCGAACAGCAGCGCGTCAATATTGCCCGTGCCGTTATACGCTCGCCCCGGCTGCTGCTGCTCGATGAGCCGACGGCGTCTCTCGACAACAAATCGGTAGGGGCGGTAATGGGTATTCTCCACGAACTCAGGGAAAAGGGATCTACGATGATAGGCATTTTTCATGATCCCTCGATAATGAAGGAATTTTCAGATTCAATTTACAGCGTTGAGGAGAAAATACAATGAAGGCTACAAAAGGTGAATTTTCAATTTACAATGCAAATATCGTTACACCCGACGAAGTGATCAAAGGCGGTTCCGTTCTCATTGAAGATGGAAAAATCTCGAAAATAACAAGTGAAAAAATAACCGCCGCGGGCAGCCCCGGGGTCAGGTCCGTAGATGCGAAGGGATGCTACCTGATGCCGGGTTTTATTGATATTCACAGCGATGTGATAGAAAGGGAGATTGAATCCAGGCCGGGCACGTTCCTGTCTACCAATATTGCCCTGCTCGAGCTCGATAAAAAGCTTGCAGCCTCCGGCGTTACAACAATTTATCATTCCGTTTCTTTTGCCGATGAAATTGTTATAGTTATCCGCTCCCTCGATGTTGTTGACAGCATCATCAGGGAAATAAAGCGCCTGCGGGACACCCTGCTGATCAAAACAAAAGTCCATACAAGATACGAGGTTACTTACTCCGGCGGGCTGCCTGAAATAGAAAAGCTGATGAGCGAAGGGCTTGTCGACTTTATATCCGTTATGGACCATAGTCCGGGCCAGGGCCAGTTCAAGACCGAGGAGCAGATAAGGGGATATTACGGCGACAGGTTCGGCGTCGATAAGAAGTCGATTCTCGACCTCATTGACAGGAGAATGGCGCTCCGGGAAAGAGTGGGAATTGAAAATGCGGTAAAAATGGTCAAGGCCGCACATGCCAGCAAGGTCCCGGTCGCAAGTCATGACGACGATACCAGGGAAAAAGTGGTCTTCATGAGAAAAAACGGGATCAGGATAACGGAATTCCCCGTAAGCATGGAAGCGGTTGAAGAAGCGGCTGCGGCAGGCATAGCAATCTCGCTTGGCTCCCCCAATATTCTCAGGGGTTATTCGCATAATAAAAACCTCAGTTCCAGGGAGCTTTTGAAGGAAGGATACGGTGATATAGTATGTTCCGATTATATTCCTTCGACATTAGTCCATTCGATGTTTGTTCTTAAAGAATCCGGCATTAAAACGCTTTCCGAGGCCTGCCGGTTGTATAATTATAATCCGGCGAAATGCCTGGGATTAGCGGGAGAATGCGGAGCGGTTTCCGCCGGCCTCGATGCCGATCTTGTGCTTATTGACAATAACGGTGAAATACCAAGGATACTCAAAACCTGGGTCAGGGGAAGAGAGGTTTATTCGATATGCATGGATTAGGAATTCGCGTACCCGGCGCACAGCTCGATTATAAAAGAGAAGAATTTGTAAGGGACCTTGTTTATCTTGAACAGGTCGGATTCGATTCGATCGAGCTGTCGCCCGAGGATTTTGACGCTATAAGTACCGGGGAATTGGATGTAAAGGCCGCCAAAAATTTAAAGAGAATATTGAAGAATTTCGATTTTCATATAAGCGTCCATGCGCCTCTTCTTCTGAATTTATTCAACCGCGACAATCCCGGGCTTCACAGGGAAGTCCTGGAATCCTGCATGAAATTCACGGATATTATCGGGGGCGACCTTCTCGTATACCACCCCGGAAGATACATAGATAACAGCGAATTCGCCAGGTATGGAAGAAAAAAATATACGAAGGATGAACAGGACAGGTTGAAAGAAGCTGAAGCGGCAACCCTCAGGGATATAGCCGGCAGGTATCCGGGGATTATGATCGCCTGTGAAAACCTCAGGTCATATGTTGATTATTCCCCGTACAGCTATGCCGAATATCCATGGGAATTAGCCGCTCAGGTCAGGGCTGCCGGCAGCAAAAACGTAGGTATGATGATAGATACGGGCCATCTCCAGCTTTCAGCAGGACATTTCGGGTTCGATATTTCAGAAAGCATAAAGATAGCCGGACTCGATCCTGTGCATTTTCATATCAATGATAACCATGGGATCTGCACCTTTTATACGGAAAAGGATAAGAAGGGGCAGCTTCCTTTCGGAAGGGGAGATGAGCATATCGAGCCGGGCCTGGGAACATTCCCTTTCCAGGAAATTTTAGGCTCTTTTCCCGGCTACAGCGGACGTTATATCATTGAACTTACCAGCAGGTATTTTTATCCGGCTAAGATCGAAAAGTCCTTCGAATTTCTCGAGAAGACCCTGAAAAAAATAAAAAAAGAAAAAAAATAAGAATCGGAGTAATTTCAGATCTGATAAAAGCCGGCCTGCCGCCTCAGACCGGCTATGCATTAAAAACCGGAGGTAAACATTATGGAACTGGAAATTTCGGAGGCTCCTGTGATTTATCAGGACCAGGATGAAGGTTTACAGAGGCTGGTAATAGTCGCAATTCCAAGCGGAGCGGTATACGATGAGCTTTACGGATTGATGAAAACTTTAAGCACGCTGACTTGTTCGCGGACTGCAATTACTTATCCGCCTCATATGACACTCAGGACGGGAGTAATGGTCCCGGAAAAAGAAACAGGCACTTTCATCAGGGAATTCGGACGCATAATCGAAAAAGAAAGGGCAATAAGCTCGGGCGTGAAAACCGAGGGCCTCAGGGCCTTTTCATACTGGGAGGAAGAGAACCAGAAATACATAATTCTCTACTCTGTCAGGAAATCTCAGGCCCTGGCCGACCTTAACAAACGCCTTCTCGGTTATGAAAGATATAAAAAGAGCAATAAAACAGTTTTTCAGCCTCATATCAGTCTTCTATACGGAGACGTGGACAGGGAGTCTTTTGAAACGGCAAAACTCTTTGTCGGCGAAAGGCCGGAGATTTTCGACAGGTTTTTTTCTTTCGACCTCGACAACATATCCATTCTAGCGCAGGATAGCAGCGGAGCATGGTCGCTGTTTCACAGGTATGAATTAAGTGAGACTAACACGAGCAAGCGGCAGTAAGCGCTGCAAACGCTTAACTTGCTGCGCAATTTAAGCATAAGTAGCGCTAAGTTTACTAAGCGCTGCTAAGGAGCTGAAATGAAATACATAGAAAGCTTTAATATGCCGGGTGAAAAAATACTCGGGACTGATCCTCACATATCAGAGAGCGCAATCGTATCGAAATCGAGCTTCGGGGAATACACCGAAATCCTGGCAAATGTGCGTTTTATAAATTCCACCCTCGGAGATTATTCATATATATGCGAAAACTGCGATATCATATATACGGACATAGGCAAGTTTTCAAATATCGCGATAAGCTGCAGGATAAATCCGGGGAACCATCCCATGGAAAGGCCGTCTCTGCATCATTTTACATACAGGCGCAGGCAGTTCGGATTCATGGATGCCGACGACGACGAGTTTTTCAACTGGCGTTCCATCCAGAAAGTCAAAATCGGCCACGACACATGGCTCGGGCATGGGGTGATAATTATGCCCGGTGTTTCGATCGGGAACGGGGCGGTAATCGGAAGCGGATCCGTTGTTACAAAAAACATTCCTCCGTATATGATAGCCGCGGGAGTGCCGGCGAAGGTTATCCGCCCGAGGTTTCCGGCGGAAATAGCGGAGAAGCTCAGTTCAATAGCCTGGTGGGACTGGCCGCATGATAAAATAAAAGACTGCATGGAAGATTTCAGGGATTTGAGGCGCTTCTTAGCAAGGCATGGATAGCATCATTGCCCGTATTTGAACTTGTTTATGGTCCGTCTTTCCTTCTTGTCGAGCTTGCCCCTGTGCTTCTGTTTATCCTGTTTTGCCTGTTTTTCAAGGATTTTTATCATTTCTTCCATTTCAGGGGTGACTCCGGGCGCCTTCTCTTCTTCATAGTATTCTTTAGCAAGCGAGGCCTTGACCTGTTTCTCCGTTATCACTTTAATCTTCAGGGTCCTGTATTTCGAACCCTGCCTGACCGTAAGTTCGTCGCCGGCCTTGACCATTTTCGCCGGTTTTGCCCGCTCACCGTTGATCTTGACGGCGCCGCCGTCAACGGCATCCGCCGCATCCGTCCTTGTCTTGAATATCCTGGCGATTTTAAGCCACTTGTCGATGCGCATCGAAAGCGGCGATTCTTTTGTATCCATAATATTATTTTAGATTGAAATATTATTTTGTGCAAGGATCGCTGCCGCCAGGCGGTTTAAACTTGATTTTATAACGTTATTTATTTATCATATGCCTTGATAATAGCTGAAAGGGAAATTATGTTTAAGACCATATTCAAGAATGCGACCCCGTCGCTTGTTATTGTTCCGCTTATCCTTACGCTCATAGGGCTTGTATTTATCTTCAGTTCGGATATTAATGCCAACGGCACCAATAACGGCCTATACCTCAAACAGCTCCTATGGATAGTTTCAGGCATAACCATGGCGTATTTCATAATCAATATCGACTATTTCATATATGTCGAGACTTCCATGTATTACTACATCGGCGGACTCGCCCTCCTCCTGCTGACGCTTCTGCTCGGCAAGAACATCAGGGGACACAAGAGCTGGATGGGTTTTGCCGGCCTGGGGATCGAGCCGTCAGAAATCATGAAAGTGTGCTATATCTTATTTTTTGCCAAGTACCTGGCAAACGCCCCCATCATTGAAAAAAAGACCAGGGTATTTTTTGTTTCTCTTGGAATACTCGCCGCCCCTCTTTTACTGATCCTTCTGCAGCCGGATTTTGCGACTTCCGGAGTATATTTGTTCATCTTCCTTGTGATGGCTTACCTTGGAATGGCCGATACTCTTTATATCAAGTATATTCTGTTCACGGGAGCCGGGACTGTGATCGTTTTCCTGGCAGAGGGCCTGTATAAGGCTTATCTGCTGAACGGCGGAAGTACGAACTCAATAATTGAAACGGTTTTGAATGCGAATACATTTCTTGTGATCAGCATAGTCATGTTCCTGTATACCGTCATCATTTTTGTAATCGAATTTTTCCAGTCGATGAAGATATCGAGGAAAATTCTTCCAATAACTACGATTATCGGATCAAGCTGCCTGATCCTGGCGGCTGCTTTTAAGATATTCAAGCCTTACATGTGGAACAGGATCCTTATGATGTTCAGCCCGGAATACGACAAGAGCGGGGCCGGGTACAATATTATCCAGTCAAAGATCGCAATAGGATCCGGGGGGTTTTTCGGAAGGGGTATTTTCCAGGGAACTCAGAACATTTTAGGCTTTCTGCCTGAAAAAAGCACCGACTTCATATTCGCTATTATCTGCGAAGAATTGGGATTTTTCGGCGGAATACTTATACTCGGACTTTTCGGACTTTACTTTTACAACATCAGCAGGACTATTCAGAACGCCAAAGACAAGGAGGGTATGCTTGTTGCAAGCGGCATATTAGCAATGTTTTTTATTCATCTTTTTATAAATGTCGGCATGACCCTCGGGCTTATCCCGGTAGCGGGCATACCCCTGCCTTTTATCAGCTACGGAGGTTCAAGCTATATCGGTTTTATTGCAGCTGCGGCCATTATCCTGAATATCAATATGCGCAGGTTCGTGCACTAGGTACTGATTAAAATATATCCATGTAATAATAAATATGCCTAAATAACAATCACGGATCAATTCCAAAACGCCTAATAATGAGGCGCATAAAAATATTTTATCTTCTTCCATTTCAACAAAATATCTGAAAATCACCGTAGACGCATTAAAAATGGCACCCGTATTGCTCTATTTATATAAAATGTATAGGAGAGTAAAGCAAATGAAAGCATCTTGTAAGTCAATCAAAGTTGCTGCAGCGGTTATGGCAAGCCTGTCGCTATCGGTCATGGGTTTTTCTTACGCATACAACCCGGCTACCGGTATGACGGGTGACGGTGTTCTGGCGATAAACCCTTTTGTCTGGGCGCCTTCATTCAAACCTGCAGCCTTAGGAAGCGACATGGATGTGGAATACGGCTTTTCGGCTAATGTCGATCTCTTTGTGGACCTTGCCGATGTGAATTATCTGCCTTCGCCTGCGGCATATAATTTTTCGTGGGCCATGCTCAGGTACGATTTCGGAGCAAACAACATCATCGCCCTCCAGGCAAGCCAGACCTTCATCAGCCCCCAGTATCACTTTTTCTGGGAAAATGATTCATGGGCTCTTGAAGCCAATTTTCTTGCGGATATTATTTACACGAATTTGAATTCGCCCGTTTTCGGGGCATACCTTGCGCCTGTTTATAAAATCGTAAAGGATAAGTTTTCTGTATTTCTCGAATTCGATCCGTTTTATACTGTCGGAACAGGCTTCACGCTCGCTATTCTGCCTGGAATCTGGGTTAATTTCGGGGACGCGGGGCAGCTTTCCCTTGCGGCAGAACTGAACAACATTACCGGTACGTTAACGCCCGGGGCGGCGTTGTGGTATTCAGTCACTTTCAACCTGAAATCTTCAAAGTAATACCTTCCTTCGCGCCGCGGTGACATGATTTTTATCAGCCTGCGGCGCATCTTTAATAACCTGTTAGGCTGCCTGCCGTTAGCCGGCAAGGGGTTATTCCTCTTCCCCGTCGATGCTGTTATATTTGTTTTTTACTATCGGCTTGAAAATTTTTCGGGTAATAGTTTCTTTCGCCGTTTCTTCCCTTTTTATATAGTCATAAATGTTCTTAAAGCTGTCTTTCCTGTCGGAGCCGGCATCCCTCCGGATATATTCGCCGTCAGGCCTGAGTTCCCAGAGATTCTCCGTATCGCCGGATTGCAGTTTTATAATTTTATTCAGGAATTCCCTTTGTTGCGGATCGCTGACGGGAAAGAGAAGCTCTATTCTCCTGTCGAGGTTCCTCTCCATCCAGTCTGCGCTTGCAAGGTAATATTCCTCCTCGCCGTCGTTGTAAAAATAATATATCCTTGAATGCTCAAGATATCTCCCTATAATGGATATCACGGAAATGCTTCCTCCGTTCTCTCCGGGACCGGGTATTATAGAACAGATACCCCTCACGATAAGAGAAATGACGACTCCCGCGGAGCAGGCTTCATAAAGCCTTTTGATAATATCGGGATCGCAGAGGGAATTCATCTTGGCTATGATCGCGGCTTTCCTGCCGTTCCGCGCGTTGGAGGTCTCCCTTTCAATCAAACGAATGAATTTCTGTCTTAAATCCGTAGGGGCTATCGTCACTGCGTTCCAGTTTTCTGCGAGTGAAAAACCTGTAAGGAGGTTGAAAAGCGCCGATATATCCCCGGTAAGTTTTTCATCCGTGGAAAAAAGGCTTAAATCGCTGTAAAGGCGGGCAGTGTTTTCATTATAGTTCCCGGTGGCAAGGTGTACATAGCGTCTTATCCCGCTTTTTTCCTTCCGTATTATCAGCATGGCTTTTGCATGTGTTTTAAGCCCTGAAACTCCATAAGTTACATGGGCTCCGGCATCTTCGAGTTTTCTTGCCCATTCAATATTTCTTTTTTCATCGAACCTGGCCTTGAGTTCATCTATCACTGTAACATACTTTCCGTTTTCTGCCGCGCGGATCAGGGCCTTTATTATCTCCGACTCGGAACTTGTCCTGTAAAGAGTCTGTTTAATTGCAATAACATCGGGGTCGTCCGCTGCCGCGCTGATAAGTTCAACAACAGGGTCATATGAATGATAGGGATGAAACAGCAGGATATCATGTTCCCCCGCGGCCCTGAATATCTTCTTGCCCTTGAAATCCCTCGGATAAACAGGGGTTACAGGCTTGAATTTGAGGCTTTCCGCGTTAATAGCCCCATAGAGATTCATCAGGTCTTTCAGGTGGAGAATCCCGTCTACGGGATAGAGGTCGGCTTCAGACAGTCTGTTATTTGTACTTATAAGGCTCTTTATGGATTCAGGAATTCCGTTTTCATATTCAAGGCGGACAGCGCTGCGCCTGTGCATCCTTTTGATCGAGGTCTCTATCTCTTTGAGGAGGTTGGGGGCGTCTTCCCCCTGGAGGCTTATATCGGCGTCCCTTGTTATCTTGACTACATGGCAGGATGTTATCCTGTAACCTGCATAAAGCTTATGAATAAAAAGCCTTATTATATTTTCCATGGGAATATATGAATTGTCTTTCAAAGTATGGTAAAACCTTCCGAATACATTGGCCGGGATCTCTACAAAGGACAGATTGCTTATTTCGAGAGCAGCAGCGGTAATGGGCTGCAGACCGATCGCGAGGTAAAGCCTCCCTGTAACGAGGGTAACGAACGGCAGGGTGGGGCCTATGGACAGGGGGGTTAAAGCGATCTCGAGTTCATTATCGAAAAATGGTTCAAGTTCATCTTTAAATGGAAGTAGTTCATCCGTTTTAAACAAAAGTTTTATCCCGTTTTCTTTGAGTCCCGGAATTATATTATTGTAAAGGACCTTGTATTGATTGCCTAACATTTCCATGACTTCCTTCCTGATATGCTCAATCTGAGCCGCAGGTGATTCGCCGGGAAAACTTCCACTTTCCGAAATTCGAGCCCTGATCTGGTTTTTTAATACGGCAACCCGGATCATGAAGAACTCTTCGAGGTTCGAAGCGCTGATCGATAAAAATTTCAATTTTTCGAGGATGGGATTCCCCGGCTTTGAGGCTTCGAAAAGAACACGGTTGTTGAAATTGAGCCAGCTGTATTCCCTGTTGATTATGCCGGTCATCATACAAGTTTTTCCACAGTTACCAGGATGCCGTAGAAACTCTCGAAGAGGTCGCTCTTTTTCTTGACCGCGTTCCTGATAATATCGAGGAAATCATACCTGTTGTTTTTTATCCTTACGAGGATTTCGCATTTTTCAGGAATGATATTCACTTTGAGATCCTCGACGATCTGGGAGTGAGTGTTGTCGAGAGCGTCGGCTATCCTGAGAATACTCGACATCCTTGATACGGTCATCCTGTCTTCCATTGAAAGCTCTATGTATTCTGTATGTGAAGGTTTCGGCGGCGATTTCCTGTGGTACCGGGCGATCTGGCCGATAACATTCATTTCTGTCCTCTGGAGGCCGATGATTTCCGACGAACTGATGAGCTGGGAAGAATGCTTGTTATGGCTTGTCGTTCCGACAAAGTATCCGATGTCATGCAGAAGGCTTGCAACTTCGAGGTAGATCCTTTCCCTTTCGCTGAAATCGTAGTTTTTTGACAGTTCATCGAAAATGGCCAGGGACAGCCTTGTAACAGCGTCAGCATGCGCCCTGTCGAACTGGTATTTTTTTCCAAGCGACAATGCGCTCGAAATGATATTTTCGCGTATCTCTGTTTTTAATGCCTTGTTCTTGGTAAAAACAATCTTGTAAAGATTAAAAAATGAAGGATTCACATTAGGTATTATTATATTTGGCGCGGCGGTCAGGTTATAGAACATCCCGAAGAGGATAAAGGTTATCTTGGATGTCTTGAGCATTGTATCCGAAATCTGGTACTTGTCCTTGATCCTGTCCAGGCTCATGTTTTCTATCTGGGCAAAATACTTGTTAAAATCCTTCCGCGGCACTATGAACATTCCCCCTGTTAAATAATCATGGAAAATCTTCTGGGCCAGGGGCAGGATATCCTCGTTTATACCGATAAAACCGTCAATTTTTTTAATATCGGGGAATCTCTTCAATGTGCTTTGAAAGCTCATGGAAAACGGATTGAGGGCGAACTGGAATTTATCGTCGTAATTATAATCCTTTGCGAACTTTATTGTCCCGATATGATGTGTTTCGGAAAATATTATTTTTCCCTTCGACTGGAGGATAATATGGGTAGAACCGGCTCCTATTGAAAACAGGACGAAATTTTTTTTGTTGAATGAATACCTGTTTTTGATCTGATTCTTTATTCCTTCGTACACTATCTCGCTTTCCTCAGACGGCTCGCTTATCTCGACAGTGACTCCGGAGGCTTTCCTTAGCCTCTCGATCAATACATCGCTGTTCCCCGATTCACGGATATTGCTTGTTATGTATGTTTTGAAACTTGAAATGCGGTAGCCCGCTATGACTTCCCTGAATTTATTGACGGACTGGATAACCTCCTGGATGGTCTGGTTTGTAATAAATCCCTTGCCCAGCGTATCCCTCCCTATCCCGATAGGGTTCCAGAGATATTCGACGGGTGAAATATCCTTTTTCTTTGATATTTCCGCAATATGCATTTTGATTGTATGCGAGCCGATATCGATTACAGCGATCAATTTATTCTCTTTCATGCCATCTCCATTAACTGGTTAAAGGTTTTTTTATTTTACAGTATTAAAATTATTTACACAAGAAAACTTCCGATAACTCTTCATGTTCATTAAAATACTATTTTAATAAACAAAGGAGGCGGGCATTGGGACCCATAAAATTGGGAATTATAGGCTGCGGGATTGCCGCACGAGATCTTCATTTTCCTGTTCTGCAGTCACTCAAAGATAAATTCAAGATAGTAATGGTCTGCAATCATACCGAACAAAAAGCCAGGGAATTTGCAGAGATGGCCGGAGGAGTGCCCTGGACTCTCGATTACAAGGAGCTCCTTAAAAACCCTGAAGTCGAGGCAGTGGATATCACCCTGCCGATTCACATGAATTATGAAACCGTGAAAAACGCGGTAAGATTCAAAAAGCATGTCATTGTTGAAAAGCCTCTTGCGGCTAATATCGAGGAAGCAAAGAAGCTTGCGTCAATAGAAAAACACTACAAGGGCGTGCTGATGGTGGCTGAAAATTACAGGTATTCGCCGCTGTACCTTAAAGCGGGTGAAATGATCAAGGAAGGCCTCATTGGGGAGCTCTACGGGGCATTCTGGGATATCTTCAGGCGCATGGATCCGGATAATAAATATGCGAAGACCCGATGGCGCATCGAGCACCAGTACGAGGGCGGTTTTATTACCGACGCGGGCATACATAATATAGCCGTGCTGAGAACCCTTTGCGGGGATTTTTCAACGGGAATCGCTGCTATAGAAAGCATCAATCCGGGGATCGGAAAGATGGATTCGATGAGTTTTCTATTTGCTACAAGCCATATGGTAAAAGGCGTTTTAAATATATATTACAGCGTCGACGGGTACCGCGAGGATAAGCTTCTTCTCATCGGGACCGAGGGTACTATCATAGTCGAGGACGGCTCCAGGATAACGCTTAAAAAGGAAGGGGACCAGGACACAGTAGCCGATTTTCCTGAAAGCGGCGGATATCTTGAAGAATTTGAGGATTTTTACAAAGCGGTGCGGGGCGGAGGGAAGGTACTGAGCACCTTCCACGAAGCATACATGGATTTAACGGTAATGCTCGGGGCGATACATTCCGCGGAAGGGAAACCCGTGAAAGCATAATTTAATAGGCGAAAGGTTCTTTGGATTTCCAGTCGAGCATGAAGGGCTCCTCCGGTTCTTTATCGGTTTCGATCCGGTCGACAAGGAACATAACATCGTCCTTGAGGTCTGTATTGGCGATCCCTTCGATATCGACTGTCTGCTCAAGCCTGTCCGGCTTAAACCTTTCCATGTGCCCGTAAACTTTTACCCAGTCGTCGTTTTTAAAAGGCTCTATACCGTTGGTGCTTATCCTGAACCCCAGTGCGACGGCATCCGCTATACAGCAAGTCATGGCGACCCTCATCACAGCGATCTGCCCCTTCTTTTCAAGCTGGCGGTTCCTGTAAACGAAACCCCTGAAAACATAATTGTTATTTTTGATGATAGAATCGACTTTCTTTTTCGGATTGTTGTATAACATCATATACAGTTCACCGATGTTGACGGGAATATATTCTATGCCGCCGTAGCTCAGCCTCCCGGTTTTAGGGTCCGCGTTTTCAAGTTTTAGAGGCTTCTGCCTGGTTTTCCAGGCAGCCTGGTTTGTATTTGTAATATTCCCGAGTGAAAGTCCATGCAGCCTTACCGTAGGCGCCATAATGCAGAGGATCAAAAAAATGATCACTATTATTATTGTCGTGGGCTTTACCGAAAGCCCCGTGAAAATGCTTGCGATTCCTGCAATAATAAGCAAAATGCCGCATGAGCCTGTCAGCCATATAAATTTCGGGCTGAGAAAATTGGGATAACTGCCCGAGAAGATCAGGTATATTATATATCCCCCGATTGCTATAAGCAGAAGGGAGGCTAATACCGATAAAATCCTTTTCATAATAATTGCCCCGCAATAAGCGCTATTATATTTGTGATTAAAAACACGAATGCCGCTGAAATTACCGCGATTAAAACCAGACCCCTTCTTTTCAAAGTCCCGCTGTACATTATTATCGATTTCAAACCGAGTACAGGTCCTATCGTTACAAAAGCAAGCTGGGCGAAGGGTGAAAATTTCATGAAAGACGAGGCGACGAATGCGTCGGCCCCGGAGCATATCGACAGCATTACAGCCAATGCCATCATGAAAAGCACCGACAGGGCGATATTCTGTTCAAAAAATATCGATACGCTTTTCGGAGCGAAAATCCTGAAGGCCGATGCTAAAATAGCTCCGGCAATGAGGTATTTCGACATTTCGAGGAATTCACCGGCCGAATGCTTTACCAGGAAAGGCAATCTTTCACCGGCCGGAATTTCATCAGTCCCGCAGAAGCAGTCATGATCGTGATCTTCGACTCCCGTTGTCCTGAAAATATCTTTAGTTCCCGATAATGCGAGACCTATGGCGACCGCTGCGGCAGCCGAGACGGCCATCCTTCCTGCAACCATAAGGATGCTGAAGCGGAACGCAATGAATGTTGATATTATCACGATCGGATTGATGACAGGTGCGGCGAGCATGTATACTACAGCAAGATGCTGGGGAAGGCCTTTTTTGGCGAATTTCCTCGCTATGGGGATTACGCCGCATTCGCATGTGGGGAAAAGCATGCCGAGAAGGAGAGCTATTATGAATCCGGGCGCGCCCCTGGTGAAGATTTTATGCCTGAAAAGCTTTTCAGGAAGAAAAATTTCTATAAGAGTTCCGATTATCGAGCCCGCAAGTAAAAAGGGCAGAGCATCGAGAATAACGGCCACAGTATTTATAGCGAACATATCGAATTTAAGCATCATTACTCCTGTTTAATAGACGGTACCGCTGCCGCGGGCCGTATTTTAATGATCATCAGCAGGACAAGGGTGACAACACCCACTATAATTATGGTGCCGCCGGGCTTCAGGTTTAGATAGAACGAGATAAACAAGCCTGAAAGCGTGAAGAAGAGAGCGAATATAATCGCTAAAAAACCGGTCTGTTTGTAGTTCTTGGATAACTGCATGGCGCTGGCGACAGGAAGGACAAGCATTGAAGAAATAACAAGAGTGCCGACTATGCGCGAAGAAACCGAGATAGTAATTGCCGTCAGAAGAGTGAAAACGATGTTTATGGAATTTACCGGAATACCGGCGAGCCTTGCCGATTCCTCGTCAAAAGTTATATAAAACAGTTCTTTATAAAGGACAATGACAGTAATAAGGACGAGAGCGCACAAAGATATTATCATGTATAGTTCGAAATCGCTTATCGCCACTATGCTGCCGAAAAGGAAACTGTTGAAACTCGCGCTGTTCCTTACAAAACCGGATAGAATTCCGGCCAGTCCTATCCCTGTGGACATTATTACGGCTATGGCTATTTCCGAGTAGCGGGGGAAAGCCCTCCTGATCCTTTCAATGCCGAAAGCGGCGATTATTGTCAGAAATACAGCCCCTAATACGGGATTTATGCCGAGAACAAGCCCGGCCGCCACGCCTGCAAGGGACGTATGGGAAAGAGAGTCTCCGATCATCGAAAGCCTTTTCAGGACAACTATTACTCCGATCCGCGGGGTAATAATTGCTATGAGGGTTCCAACGAGCAGGGCCCGGAGCATGAAATCATAGTGAAAAATATTAAGCATCACAATTCTCCATGCCTGCAGCAATTTACGCAGTCTTTATGAAGGAGGACCCCGTGTCCGTATATTTCTGTTAAAAGTTCCGAAGAGATTTTGTCGTCGGGCGTATGCTCGAAGAAACCGTTTTCGCCCAGGCATACGAACCTGCTGGCATGTATTGTCATTGCGCCGATATCATGGCTTACCATTACGACTGTAAGCCCTAATTCCTCGTTCAGGTCCGAGAGCAGGCAATACACAGCTTCTTCACTCTTGATATCGATACCGGCTGTAGGTTCGTCAAGTATAAGCAATTCCGGATCGCTTACAAGCACCCTTGCGATGAATACCCTCTGCTGCTGGCCGCCTGAAAGGCTGCCGATCATTTCCTTTCCCTTGTCCTGCATTCCGACCTTTTCAAGCGCCGAATATACAAGATCCCTGTGCTCTTTTTTCATCGACTTGAACAGCCCGATCCTGGAAAAAAGGTTTGCCCCGACTACCTCTTCCACTGATGCCGGAAAGCCTAAATTGAAAGACGTGGCCTTCTGAGAGATATAGCCGACCTTGCTCCATCCCTTGAAATTGTTGATGTTCACGCCGAACATCCTGATTTCTCCGCCGGTGGGGGAGAGGATCCTCAGCATTAGTTTTACGAGCGTGCTTTTTCCCGAACCGTTTGCGCCTATGATGCCCAGGTAATCGCCCTTGTAGATATTAAAAGTGATATTGCTTATAAGAGGCTTATTATTATAAGCGAAACTGACGTCGTTGATTTCCACTACTTTATTCATGGCATTATTATCTGTTTTTTTCATCTGCTTATAAAATTCTCTCGGCTCTCTTAAAATATTTTCATCTAAAGTATAAACAATAATAGCCGGGCTGTCAAAATATGCTCCCTGTCCGTATTGACTATTTATTTTGTCATGTTTATTATTGGGTATTAAAATTATACTTCCGGAGGAGGAAACATGAGATTAGGCATAATCGGCCTGGGCAGGATGGGGATGAATATGGCCAGGCGCTTGTTAAAAGATAAACATGAAGTCGTTGCTTTCAACCGGAGCAGGGAAAAGGTCGGTGAATTTGAGAAAGAGGGCGGGGAAGGGGCTGTCACGCTTGAAGAATTCATAGGCAAGCTCCCCCTCCCAAGGGTTGTCTGGCTTATGCTTCCAGCCGGCGAGGTAACTGAAGAGCATATTGGAAGGCTGGAAAAACTTTTATCCAAAGGCGATATCCTGATCGAAGGCGGCAATTCATATTACAAGGACGATATCAGGAGGGCGGGCGAACTGGGCAAATCCGGAATAATCTACATGGACGCGGGTGTTTCAGGCGGCATCTGGGGATTAAAAAACGGATATTCTACAATGGTCGGCGGGAGCAGGGAGGGTTTTGAGACAATCGAACCCATTATCAAGTCCCTCGCTCCCGATGAGGGATACCTCTATTGCGGCGGGACCGGCGCCGGGCACTTTGTTAAAATGCTGCATAACGGCATAGAATATGCGCTTATGGAAGCCTATGGGGAAGGGTTTCAGATCTTGAAAGCTTCGGGTTACGGCCCGGGGCTAAAACTCAAGGATGTCGCCCATATCTGGAACAGGGGAAGCGTTGTGAGATCATGGCTTTTAGAGCTTCTCGAAGATGCATTTGAAAAGGACCCCGAACTTTCAGGAATCGAGGGATATGTGGGAGATTCCGGTGAAGCGAGATGGACAGTAAAAGAGGCCGTCGACGAGGGAGTGGCTGCCGATGTTATTACAGCGTCCCTGTTCAAAAGGTTCAATTCGAGGCAGAAAGACGTTTTCGCGAACAGGATCATGGCCGCTCTGAGAAATGAATTCGGGGGTCACTCCGTTCTCAAGGCAGGCCAGGATTTCGGCGAGTCCGGCTCAGGTGCCGGAGAAGTCAGGCATTCCCCGCCGGATGCAAAAAAATGAAGCTTTCAGGGTTTTGTGAAATTGAGAAGGCTCCTCCATGCGGCTTTGTCCTGTTCGGGGCTTCCGGAGATCTGGCGTCCCGTAAGATCCTACCTTCTCTGTATAAACTATACAGGTCAGGAAGGGTTCCGAAGGAATTTTTTATAGCGGGGTTTTCCCGGACCGAAATGGATAATGACCTTTTCAGGATAAAGGTGAGGAAGGCAGTGGCAGACTCTCCCGGAGGAGAATCTTCCGGCCCGATTGAAGAATTTTTAAGCCGGTGCTTTTACCTGACCGGCGGTTATGACAACCCTGGAAGTTATTCGGAGCTTGGAAAGCTGCTTGAGTCCCTGGCTGTCCAATTTAACACCGGGGGGAGCCTGGTTTTCAAGTTAGCCGTTCCGCCGGATCTTTACGGGCCGATCATGGAGCGGCTGGGTAAAAGTTCTCTGGTAAAAAAAAGCGGAAGTACCGGCAGGGGCGCTCCTTTCCTGAGGGTTATGGTAGAAAAGCCTTTCGGAAGAGACCTTGAAAGCGCTGCTGCCTTAAACAAACTGATGCTTTCTTACCTTTCAGAAGAACAGATTTACAGGATGGACCATTATCTCGGGAAAAATACCGTCCAGAATATCCTTGTTTTCAGATTCGCCAATATGATCTTCGAGCCCCTCTGGAACAGTCAAAATATCGACCATATCCAGATAACGCTGAGCGAACAGGCCGGGCTGGGGAACAGGGCGGGATATTTCGAAAGGGCCGGGCTTATCAGGGACATCCTGCAGAACCATCTGATACAGGTTCTGACCCTTGTTGCGATGGAACAGCCCTCGTCTTTTGATGCAGGCTCGATTAATGACGAAAAGGAAAAGGTTATTTCGTCGATAGCGCCTTTTATAAGGGGAAGGATCAGTGATGCTATAATAAGAGGACAGTACAGGGGCTACAGGGATGAGCCGGGGGTTGATAAAAATTCCTGCGTTGAGACATATTTCGCCGCGAAGATGTTCATCAATAACAGCAGGTGGAGGGGAATGCCGTTTTATATAAAGGCCGGGAAAATGCTCGATAAAAAGGCCACGCAAATCCATGTGGTTTTCAAGGAGATGAAGGATTGCCTCTTCTGTAAGCTCGGGATCGATCATGAGCCCAATGTGCTTACTTTCGGGATCCAGCCGGAACAGGAATTAAAGCTCAAATTTATGGCTAAAGTTCCAGGCGCCAGGTTGTGCCTATCGCCTCTGAGCATGGACTTTAATTACAGGGAGCTTTTCGGCTCGGATATATGGGGGGATTATGAAACGGTCATACTCGACTGCATGCTCGGTGACAGGACGCTGTTCTGGAGGAAAGACGGTCTCGAGGCGTCGTGGAAACTCCTGACCCCCGTGCTTGAGGAATGGGAAGGGTGCCGGGCCTCGAGCCGGAAGGAGAGGCTTTTATTTTATGAGCCGGGCAGCCGGGGTCCGCAGGAGGCAGAAGGCTTTATCGGGAAGGACGGCAGGACATGGATAGATGACTGATATCAGAAGGTTTGCATGCCTTGAGGATATGAGTAAAAGCGCCGCCGAATATTTTATTAATGCGATCCGGAATTCGGCAGGGAGGAAAAGCGGGTTATGTTCAATAGCACTGCCGGGAGGCAATTCTTCAAAGCGTTTATACGAACTGCTCGGCAGCCCTGACTTTTCTTCAAGGGTCGATTGGGAAACCCTGAGGATATTCTTCAGCGATGAAAGGTGCGTTGTCCCCGAATCCGGGGAGAGCAATTATGCGCTTATAAAGACACATCTTCTCTCGAGGGTGCCGGTTCCGGAAGGGCATATTTTCCGGATTCCGGCCGAAGGGCCGGACCCTGATGAATCGGCGCGCCAATATGAAAGAAGGATCAGGGAGGAATTTATAAAGATGGGCCCGGGCCATATGAGCCTTGCCATGCCTATGTTTGATATTATAATACTCGGAGTCGGAGCAGACGGGCACACCGCCTCGCTTTTTCCCGGAAGTCCGGCCCTTGATGAAAAATTCAGATGGGTTCTTTACTCAAGGGGTGGGCCGGAACTAAGGACCCGCGACAGGATCACCCTGACACTGCCGGTTATAAACGCTTCGGGCAGAATAGTTTTTATTGTGTCCGGCAAAGAAAAGGGCCCGGCGCTTGAAAAGATCTTTTCCCATGATGGGCCCGATCCCGCGCTGCCCGCGTCTATGGTGCATGGAAACGAAGAAACGGTCTGGTTTATCGACGAATCTTCAATTTAAATATCTTTTGCCTGAAAAATTGAAATTATCGTTAACTTCATCCTATAATAGGTTTCAGGGGGTTTTAATGAAGAAAATCATTCTTATTCTGCCGCTGCTTCTGTTTTTATCCGCCGGCGCATACGGCGGTATAAGCCTTGTCCCTGATACAAACGATTCTGCGGGGCGGAAATACATTCTTACCTCTGAAACGGGAGGCAGGTCTATAAGCAAGGACACTTATCTCGTAGGAACGGGCCTGGCTGAAATCAGCCGCATCGTTTATATCTTCCATGGATACAGGAATTCTAATGACACCTATAGGCAGAATCCGTCGAATTTTATCATAAACTGGGACCTGTCCGGCCTCTCGGATAAATACGGCATATTGTTTGTAATGGTTGACAATGGGACGTCCGTCTATCCGGTTACAAAGCTTGACGACCCTCTTTCTGATATGAGCATGATGAATGAGCTGAAAAAAGAAATAGATGGCCGGTATAAAGCGGTGAAGCCGCCCCTTTCGATCGGATTCTCTGCAGGGGTCGAGGGCGCCGTAAAATTCGCGATACTTAACGATATTAAAGAGATCATGGCCATATCCGGGAATTATGACCTTTACAGCATTCCGCCAAACGAGATGGCTTTCCATGTAAAGGATTTCGGCAAGGGGAGCGATATTATCGAAAAGGAAAATCCAATAACACTGCTCAGAAAAAGCCATGAAACTATATACCTGTTCTGCGAAGAGAAGAACAGGGTAAATGTAAAGCAGGCACAGGCTCTTGTGAATGCAGATATTCCGGGAGTAAAACTCATTGACCTCAGGGCGCTCGGCAAGGGATACAGCCATGACTGGACATTTTTGACGAGTCCGGGGATAACCAGGAACCTTGAAAAGATCATTTCCGGCGACGTTGATAACCTGGATAAAATCCAGGAAACAAAATAAAGTTTTTAAGAAACCGAACTTCACAATACTGGACGCAATAATTATTGGCAATAAGTGGTTAGAACGGTTAACCCTGTAATATCCGGATTAAATCGATTCGACTTTTCACACCTGACTTCCTGTAAATATTTTTTATGTGGGTTTTAATGGTATGTATACTTATAAAAAGTGTGTCAGATATCTCCTGGGAGCTCATCCCGTCGTGTGCCTCGCGTCTGGTAAAACCGAAGCGCTTTGAGGCTTCAGGGTGAATGGAAAAGGACTTGATATTATAATTGGGCTTCATGATCGTGACAATTAGAAAAACCAGAACAAACACATTTATGATTAAATTCAATAACGGGAGTAAAATAATCAGTAAATTTCCATGGCAAAAAATCACTTTGATGACAATTGGCGGTAATATTATTATATTCATAACAGAGGTGATTTTTGAAAAAAAGGTCCAATCGAACCCCTGCAATCAATACCTGTACTTGAAGATGAATCTGATTCAATTCAAATATTCTTAAAAAATGTTAGGGTTATTTATCCGTCTTTATTGACTACTGCAACAGCGATTAATTTACGTCAGAAGTACAAACTTAAAATCCCGGATGCTATAATAGCGGCTGAAGCAATAAACAACAAAATGACCTTTATAACTGCCGACAAGGAAATAATTCGTAAAATAAGGGAAATAGAAGTAATTGACCCTAATTAAAAAATACCCTTGTGAATCCTTGGGAATATTCACAAAGGAATAACTCTTGATTGACATTTAATCAAAAATTCAAATAAAATTATCATCAGATACAAAGTTAAAAAAATGAGGAATCTATATGAGATTTGGAATAATTGTCTTAATTAAAGTTTTATTTATTCTTTGTTTTTTCACTCTATCCGGCGTAAATAGTTGGGCATACTATGCTCTTAGGGCTGCTTATGATCAATTAAATAATTACTCAAAGAGCATAGGCGACGACAATAAAGCCATTGAGCTGGATCCAAAAAATAGAGAATCATATTATAACCTTTCATGTGTTTATAGCAAAATGAATAAAATCCCCGAAGCATACAATTACTTAAAGAAATTGTTAAATGCAGGTTACAAGGATATTTCCTCTTTTCTGAAAAACCCCGACTTGAAAAATCTGAGGGCAGATAAAGGATGGCAGATTTTTTATAATAACCTTAAAAAGTAGCCAAAATTCTGATAAAAGAATGTCTCTGCTTCAAAATTCACCCATTTGATAAAACATTGCATTTTGACAAAGATCATCGCAATTTTATTTAAATAATTCGGAGTGAGACCCTGTCCTTTCAAAAATAATAGTACCGCTTTCCTGATCAATCTTATATATTATCAACCAATCCGGTTCAAGATGGCATTCCCGGCGGTCTTTATAGCTACCCTGGAGCTTATGGTCTCTATTCTTTGGCGGGATTCTTTTTTCATCAACCAGAAGTAACATAATTTCTTTAAGTTTTTCCATATCTTTATTAGATGAAATAGATTTTTCAACATCTTTCTTGAACTGATTTTTGATTTCGACTTTCAGCATTAAATTTTCATTTCTTTAAAGAAATCGTTTAATGATTTATATTTAGTCAATCCAATCCCTTTGTCAGTTTCATCAAGGGTTTCAGCAGTTTTCTTGTTCGGGATATGCAAATCAAAAGGAATGCCGTTTTCTTCTTCAAGCATTTTAAAAGCAATATTAATATATTGTGTCTGAGTTAAACCAAGTTTATGAAGTATTTTTTCGGCATTAGATTTTAACTGTGAATCTATTCTTGCCCTGACCACAGCGGTTTTAATCATATTTTACCACCTCTAAAAAAGAATAGCGCATTTGTGCTACAAAGTCAAATTTATGGATGTGAATAACAGATGTCTTATTGAAAGCAAATTTCCGGGGGTGTTAATCCTTGGTTATTCTAATAGGAAAAATAATCACCAATCGAATTAAAGATTATTAGGAACAGTTTTACTTCCAGCAATAACATTATAAAATGCTATTGCTTTTCCAATGTTTAAATCTAAAATTTTCATTTTTTGACCGGCAGAAACAAGTTTTATCGAAGTAAGTGCTGCAATGTATGCATAATATTTTCGATCAATTTCCACTTTTTTACATATTTCAATAAAACTTTTTTCAAGTTTGCTTGTTAATTCCAGTGTAGAATATATTGGTTCATTTCCTTTTGGAATTTTTGTATTCCATCCTTTCGTAGGTTCTGCAAGACCCAAACTATAGGCAACATTACCCATAAAATGAAGTAAATCGTTTTGTCCTTCATAAACCTCAGATAAAATTACACTACCTGGTTTATATTTATCCAGATCATGCACAACATCTCTTAATAACATTAATCCTGCAATACTACTTGAGCCTGCTATATCTGTTTCAATATGTCCTTCTTTAGAATTTGTAAACTTTGGACCAAATAACTTTAAGAAAGAATTAGATAATTCATTAATTTTTGGATAGTATTTTGGTATATCTTTATCTAACATTCTTAAACCTCTTGTAAAAAATGTTATTTTGCAGATCATTTTATGTCAAAAAATCTTTTAAAGAGTATCCTGTTAAAACATTGCATTTTGACCGGAAATATAATTATTTCGATTCCAATAATCCGCGGACTGAAATATCCTCGTCCAGTTTTTCCCAGTGTATTCCTATCCCACCGCCAATGAATTCCCAATCCATAAGTTCGTCTTCTGTTGCCTTTATTAATCTCGGAAACCATTCCAGTGGAGCAGAAATAATACGCCCATCCTCTAGAAATACTGCCAGGTCTTCCTTCGAAACCTTGACATCTATTGCTCTTGCTGATATTGAAAACGGTCTGTTCTTAACCAAAGAATCCATGCCATGCCTCCTTTAGTTCTTCAAGATTTTCTAAAATAATCTTTCGGATTTCTGAAAGATCATGATTATTAAAGCGGATATTTTCAGCTAAAGCAACATCCGGTTCTATCCAATATTTCGCATATCCCTCACCCTTTGCTATATGAATATGCGGCGGTTCGTTCTGCTCGTTGCTGAAAAAGAAAAACCGGAATCCATTTATAAACAATATTCTCGGCATTCAAAGCCTCTCGAGCTTCATTTTCCCCATCAAAATATAGATTTATTATTACTCTAAGAATAACACTATTCTGTCTTATGAGCAAAATTTCAGGGGGGTGTTAAAACTTCACTTGCCTGTCGTTTTTCTCCATAAAACCATGTACATAATTATCTGATCCCGTTAAAATAATATCAAAGAAAACGGGAGACTGGTATGGCAAGATTTGAGAAGAACACAAGCAGCCAGGGGTTGTTTTTGTCAATTCAACTTGAAGATCAGTTCGATTCTGAAAGCCGGGACGATTTTAAAACAATTTATCACCGAACATGTAAATATCGAAGATTTTGAAGGCGAATACAATAATGACCATACAGGCCGGAAAATCAAGAATCCTCAAGACGTCGTAGCAGCAATTCTCTATGGATATATTACCGGGAACCGTTCCAGCCGGAAAATCGAAGAACTTCTCAAAACCCATATAGGATTCATGTATGTATCTAACACCCTAAAGATCGACCATTCAATCATCTGTGATTTCAAGATAAAATTCAAAAGACAGATCAAGGATATTTTCAGTAGAATGCTTTTCCTGATGAACGAAATCGGTATGATAGACTGGCGGATGATTGTCGGTGACGGGACTAAAATAAAGGCCTACGCAAGCAAGGATCAGAATATCGGAAAGGGATTTGTTGATAAGCTCCTTGTAACATATCACAGGATGGCTGACAAGATCGTGGAAAGGGATATTGAACTGGAACAAAATTTTGAAAAGGGAATAATCGATTCAAAAGAATTGGAAGAAGAAAAAAAGCGGATCGCCAGACAGAAACGAAAATATGACAGGAAGATTGAAAAGGCGAACAAACTTCTTGAAGACGAGGAAATGAAAAAGAGGCTTGAGAAAGAACGTATCAATATGACAGATCCGGACAGCACCATTACACCTGCAAGCTCCAAAATAGGTTATATCCAGGGATACAATGCCTTGCTGACTGTAAGCAACAATGATGTGGTACTTGATTTTGACATTACCACTGAAAGTGAACATCTTAAAACCGAAGGAATGGTAAACAATGTCGAAGAACTGAAAAAGGAAGCCGGAGAAGAAACAAAAAGTAAATACCTGTTTGACTGGGGCTTTCAGAATATAGAGACTACCTTAAGGCTTGAAGATAAAGGGCTTGATATGTATGTTGATGTTCGGGGCAAAGACCTGTGCAGCAAATTAAAAATAACTGGCATATAATAACAATATGTTTCATGTTAAATTAACTCCGTGGAAATGAATTTAATCGAATTCTCTCTTTTAATCTGTAGCGATTATATCAAAGCCAAAACCTCATGTCAAACAATATTTGATTTTCAAAAATAATTTGAGGGGATTTATTTTTGGAATTTTCCCCATTTGTTAAAACATTGCATTCTACTAACAGGTTTCAGCCCTCAAACCCTTGATAATCCTGGCTTTTTTACCCCTCAGTTGTGAAAATAATGGAACTCCATTTGTTAAAAGATAATTTTCACAGGCAGAAATTGTAATATTATTTTAGATAACTCAATAAAATAAATACAATTTTTCACTTATAATTATTCATGATAAATAAATAAATTTTTAAAATTTTATTTGTTAGAATTTTAAAAAATGATAATTCTAACAAAAGAATCGCCTGTTTTTTGAATATTGAAAAATAATAATTGATAGGATCGATGTGAGAAATTGATTTGCTTCTCAACGATAGTATTTTATATCACATTGCTGAAAACATGAAATAAAGCTTCTCCGTGTAAAAAATTTATTCAATAATCTTGTACATCTTCTTAACCACGGCATTGGGGAAGGCGTTGAAATGCCACCACTCGTTGACTATAGGCTGGAATCCCGCCTCTTCCATGACACGGCGGAGAAGGAGCCTGTTGCTGATCTCCGTGTCATTTAAAAGACCGCTTGAATTCATGTCAACCTTTATCTGCTCAAGGGTTTTTTTATCGAGCCCTGACCTTTCGAGAAGCGCGGGTTTGAGATAATATTCCTCGTACCGAGGCTGGGCCTTCGGGCCGAAATAATCGAAAGGGGTCCCCATATCGAGCGGCATTCCTGAATCATCCGTAATCGTAAGATCGACTGCCGCGCCGTAGTTGTGGATCGATCCGGCAAGAGGGTAGCCGACATACTGGGCCTTCGGCGTATCCTTGACAATATCCCACATCATGAACTGCACCCTGCGCGGCCTCAGGCCGTCATATACAAGAAGGCTGTATCCTTTATGCATAACCTTGAGTATCCTCTGGGCGTTGGTCAGCTTGTCGGCAGCTTCCCGGCGGAGGTAGCAGATCCTCAGGTCCCCGTAAACATTTTTACCGAGGAAATTATTCGTAGTGGCATACATCAGCCGGACGCCGATGGAAGGGTCGAGGGCCTGGATATTGACTAACTTCTGCTGCTTTACTGTCTCGTCGCTGATGAGAGTGCCGGGGTAAACAGTTCCCGACAGAATAAATAAAATGGCAATTATTAAAATGATTTTCATAAAAATTCCCCTGCTTCAGCTATTCCTGGCTTGTGTTTGTCAGTTTTAAAATTTCATCCGGTACGCCCATCACTGCCACGGGATTTTTACCGGGGTCAAGAAGTCTAAGGATCCTGAGCATGTTTTTTTCAGAGAACGCGGCGCATCCCGTAGTTATCGAACCCGGACCGGACCAGACATGGAGGAATATTGCGCTCCCGTTTCCGGGGATAACGGGGTCTTTATTGTAATCCACAGCGATTCCCCACTTGTAAAGGATGTCATCCCTTTTCATCTTCTCCGCGCTTTTAGCATCGGGCTTTCCATTAACCCATGTGTTGTAAAGAGGGGAATCCGGATCGTCCACCCAGTAATCGTCGGCTGTAGCCTGACGGTACTGCATTTTTGTATCGCATTCCGGCGCATAACCGAAGGCTATGGTGAGGGTGAAAACACCCGTAGGGCTTTTCCCGTCCCCCTCCCTCTTTTCGCCTGGCGCCGCGAAGCCATGCTTGCCCACGGCTGCCGCGAAAAACCCCGGCAGAACTGTCCATTCGCTGTCATTTTTTTCACATAAATATGCCGTTGCGTTTGAACCGGTCATACTGCCTGACAATATTACAACAGCCTGCGAACTCTGAGCAATCTCCTGTATGTTCGACAACGCTGCGAGAATGGACACCGGATCGTCAATGCCGAAGGCTATGGATGAACTCATAACCATGAACAATAAAAAAAATATCCTCATATAAAATCCCTGTTATTGTTCGAGGTCAAATGTCTTCATATCAAAATTGAGGAAGTGATAATCGCCGGTATTTGTTATTGAAACACTGTCATTACCCGCTTTTGATACCGTCAGGAACTCGGAGAATATCTTTTTCGTGGAGTTTTTATATACATACTCGCCTCCCGGGCCGCCGCCGCAGTCGCCCCCGCTCGATGTGAATTCTTTCCATTCACCCTGCTGTGTCACTATATATCCGAACAGTTTCAGGTTCAGGCCTTCTCCGGGGATGGATTTCAGGATTTCGTAATTTCCAAGCAGGAAATATTTATTGCTGCTGACGCTTCCCTCAGCGTAAACGCTGCCGTCTGAGCGGAACCTGAAACTCATATTATCGCTGTAATCAGGGTCCGTCTGGGGCATGTGGATCGACTGGTCGAGAATGTAGCCGACCTCCGCCGTGTTAAACAGGTCCCTGTTGTGTTTTATGTTTTCCCGGATGAAATTTACCGGGTTGATAAGAAAGTAATTATCGCCGTCAAAAAAGCGGAGTTCGCTCAAAACCAGGTCTTTATACCTCGAACCGGCATAGCTTTCAAGGACTGTCATTTTCAGGTAGCTGCACCCTGCAAGTGTCTTTGAGAGCCTGATTTCCTGTGCACCCATTTTATCCTCGAAATTGACAGTCTGTGAAAATCCCCTGTCGTCTTCGATCCTGAGGGTCTTGAACCTGCTGTTGGCGTCGAAGTGAATTTTTGAGCGCTGGTACCCGTTCCAGAATTTGAGGGCTGTAATTTTCTGCGGTTCGTCGAACCTGAATTCTATCACATCTCCGGTCATTTTATGGTTGGAGGACCATCCGTATTCGAGGCGGGAATCGAAAATTCCCCAAATGCTGTAAGAACTTTGCGGGTCGAGAGTTGAAGTTGCGGATACGCTGCCGTTTACGGCCCTGGCTGACTTTACGCTGATAACATTGCCTTCCCTGTCGAAGAGGCGGAGGCTCTTGATGGAAATATCGGAATTCCTTCCGAAATTTATATTGATAGACTGGACCTTCCCGCTGTACGGGATACTGAGATTGATTACATTTCCCTTAGGATAAACATCGTAAACCGCGTCCTGGACGTTTAAAAAGATTGTCGTTTGTTCAGTGACCGGGTTGTCCATTTCGATATTCAATGAACCGATTTTCACAGGGCTGTCTAACAGAAAATCGACCTTGACATACTTCGAATCGGGATCCGCTTCCCATGTTTTTCCGTCGAAAATAACATATGGAAGAGAGTCTTTTACAGATGTCGTAGAGATTACGGAAATTGACGTCTTAGTGCCGGAATAACCGGCCATGATACCTGCGAGAAGGATAAAGATTACGGCCGAAGAGGTTTTTTTCATACGGTACTCTCCTTTATTCAATTTATCTCATGATCGATCTTATAAACCCCGGCAGATTTCTGCCGAAATCGAGCCCTTTAGCCGTTCTGACGAGTATCGGCAGGTTAACCTTATAATCGCTGTCAAAAGCTATCTCGACAGGCGGGTGGCCTTTCCCGTCAGCATCTATTTTACCTATAAAAAGGGCTGTAAGTCCATTTTTATCGCGTTTGGTCGAGAATACGATCCAGCGGCTGTCGGAAGACCATGCGTGCCATGAATTCATGGTTAAGGGCATATTCAGCGCGGGAGCCGGGAGGAGTTTTTTCCGCCTGACCGAATAAAGCCGTATTATGCTCGAGCTCCTCGCAAAATATCCCCTCGAGGCGTCGCCCGTTACGAAAGATATAAAAAGTCCGTCCGGGGAAAACCTCGGAAAATAGCAGTAATCGGAGGGCGGGGTTTTCATGAGGGGCACCGCTTCTCCTCCTCTGCCGTTATTATAAGGCACGAGATATAATTTTACGGGGTTTAACAGGTTGGTCCCCGGATCAGGTTCATACCTGCAGAAAACAATAAACTTTCCGTCCGGGCTCCAGGAAGGCATGTCATTTACAAAGTTCGAATCCGATGCCCCCGGCAGGCTTGTAACACTGCCCTGCGAAAGGTCCAATATTTCGATATCCCCGGCGCTGTATGTCATATCGAAGGGTTCGATAAAATTGCTCCTGACATCGATCATTGACCTGGAATTTCTTACGATGGCGGCTTTACTGCCGTCCGGCGATATGCTAAGAAATGAAAATTCTCCGAAGCTGTACTGCTGAAAGACATCTCCGTAGGCCGACGATGTTTCGGAAATAAAACGGCGGTCGCTTCCCCTCTTCAAATTCAGCAGGCCTGTGTTCCGGCTGTAAGAATGGCAGCCTATGCATGTGCCTTCGACCTCCGCCAAGGATTCCGGCATTCCTTCGTCGAGGGTCATTGATTTAATAATAGCCTTCTGCCCTGGATTGAAGAGCCCTTCGACCAGCCTGTAGATAATAGTGTCATTTAAAGGGCCATAGCCGTGATCGATAATAATTCTATCTTTACATCCCGCCACTTCAAAAGACACGGATTTATATTTTAAAAAAGGATCGAAGCTGCCGTCCCGGAAAACATAGCTCTTTCCAGCGATACTCAGGGAAAGTTTCAATCTTCCGGCCCTGACCGTTAAATTGTAAACAGAATTTGATCCGCTTTCATCTTCCCATTTTATAATCGGATGCCGCCAGTTCGAAGGGACGACGGCTAAATCATTAATGCTGGTAAATCTGACCGTTCCCGCAGCACATGACATGCCGGGAATTAAAATGACAATAAACAGGAGCGTTAAAATTATCTTCATTTTATGACGTACGGCCTGCCAGGGCCTTCAAAGTCGACTTCCCAGATTTCACCGTTGGCGGGAAGGTTTTCCGGATAAAGCGGAAGGGTGTTCTCTAAAATGCCCCTGATCATCCTCATTGTAACCGCATGTGTCACGATAAGAATATTTTCTCCTTCTTTTAATTTTCCGACCTCAGTTAAAAATGGAAGGACTCTTTGCGCAACCATCCGGTAAGATTCCCCGTTTCCAGCCGGAATCCAGTCCCATCTTTTCGACCTGTCCCACTGGTATTCCTTGTTATCCCTGAGCTCCTCAAAAGTCCTGCCTGCAAAATTTCCAAAATCCTGTTCCATAAGACGGATATCGGTCTCGATATTCAAATTAAAGATCTCCGAAAAAGGTGCGGCGGTCTGCATCGCCCTTGTCAGGGGGGAAGAGATGATCCTTCCGACCTTATGCTTTTTTGAGAAATTGCCGGCGATTTGACTCGCGCTTAAGAGGCCCTTTTCGGATAATGGAAAATCCATACGGCTTGCAAGAAGGTTTCTCGAATTGGCAACGCTCTCGCAGTGCCTGATAATAAAAAGTTTCGGCATACAGGCTACCTTGGGGTAAGCATGCAGGGGATGGCCGCTATATCTTCAATGGTCGAGCAATAGTTTTTCACATTTATATCCCGAATTAATTCGCTTTTATATTTATTATATCTTATTTATTTTTATATATCATTATTTTTAACCGGATCCGCCCGAAGAATGATTTTCCTTAGATTTGACAAAAACGGTTTAAAAGATTTAAATTATTATCGGGATGTTTCATAAAAAAAAGAGAATTGGAAGGTAAATGCTTGGAAAAGATTAAAGTGCTCATTGTTGACGATTCGGCGATCGTCAGGGAAGTGCTCTCTGAAAAATTGTCCATGGAGGATGACATAATTGTAGTCGGAACAGCCCCCGATCCGTATGTAGCCCGTGATAAGATATTAAAATTCAAGCCGGATATCATAACCCTCGATATTGAAATGCCCCGGATGGACGGACTTACATTTCTTGGAATACTGATGAAATATTTTCCGATACCTGTCATTATTGTCAGTTCTGTTACTACGCAGGACAAATATGCAGCAATCAAGGCGCTTGAATTAGGGGCTTTCGATATTGTAAATAAACCGGGCGGAAGCTTTACAATAGCGGATGTAATTGGGGACATACTCTACAAAATAAGGCAGGCGTACCTGCAGTGCGATAATTATATAGCGAAACGCAAGGCTGTCGACGAGCAGATAATCCGGAAACAGGTTCCTTTTTCCCCAAAGACGGCTATTCTGACCGGAATAACGACAACCGACAGGTATATCGCCATCGGCGCTTCAACCGGAGGCACGATAGCCCTTGAATATATTATTAAGAATCTTCCTGCGAACCTTCCGCCTGTCCTGATCGTTCAGCATATGCCTCCTCTTTTCACAAAGCAATTCGCGAACCGTCTTGACGATCTGTCTGAATTGAATGTAAAGGAAGCGGAGGAGGATGAAATTATCAACCCCGGTTATGTTTATATAGCGCCGGGAGGTTACCATCTTACCCTGATCAGGAAGGGAATAACACTTTACACCAGGCTTCTCGACACGCCCAGGGAAAATTACCAGAAACCATCGGTCGATGTTTTATTCCGTTCGATGGCGGAAATTACCGGCAAAAATTCACTCGGGATCCTTCTGACAGGAATGGGCAGGGACGGCGCCCAGGGGCTGCTGCAGATGAAAAACTCCGGCGCACAGACAGTTTCACAGGATGAAGCTTCATCCGTCGTTTACGGAATGCCCAGGGCTGCCGCAGAGATAGGTGCGGCTAAAGAAATATTGTCGCTGGACAGGATTCCTGCAAGAATTATCGCCTACGCTACCGCGTCTTAAATATCGGGATTATAGAGGTCGGAAATATCCAGTACTTTGATAGGCTCCACAAGCAGAAGGCCCGATCTGGTATTGAAAAGAACCCTTTTCCCCTGTTCTCCGCCCGTATTCGTAGATTTTATCCTGATGCCATACTCGCCTAAAATCTTCCTGGCAATATCGACATTATTGTCGCCGATAAAAAAAACGCTGTTTTCCTGAAAAATAATAAATGAACCGCCGGCTATATGGGCTTCCAGGTTCTTTATATCGGACCTTTCCCTGACGAACCTTTGGATAAGAAGATTCAGGGCGACATTTCCATATTTTGTGCTGGCGCTGTTGCCGGCGCTGTCCGGAAGGAGGTAATGACAGATGCCCGCAAATTTCTGTTTGTTATCAAAAATGCAGACGGAAACACAGGATCCCAGAATAGTTTTGACTATGGCCGGCACCTTTGAAAATAGCAGCTCCCCCGGTTTTAAAAAATACTCCTTTATTTCCATTATTTCCATTAAAATTCGTTACCCCTGTCATTTCTTTTTATAAATGGAATTTTTCATGGGAACAAGGCCATGCCTGATCTCGAAAATTGTTTCAGACAGCCCGAGAACAAGGTATCCCCCCGGTTTTATATATTCGCTGATTTTTTCGATCACGGTTTCCTTTTCCCTTCCGTCGAAATAGATCAGGACATTCCTCAGGAATACCATATCGAATAATTTCCTGAAGGGGAAGCTGTCAAAAAGATTCATGTACCGGAACGCCACTGCGTCTATTAACTGCTGAGAAACCCCGTATTGATTGGTGCCGGAATCAAAATCAAAATAAGCCTTGATTTCCGCTTTGCTGACATGCCCTTCGATGCTTCCCTTCTGATAAAAACCCTTTTTAGCGATATCAAGAACCCTGGTCGAAATATCCGTTGCTAATATCTTGATGTCTATATTCCTTATGGATTGTAAAATCTTGTCGCATACGATCGCCATACTGTAGGGTTCCTCCCCGGTCGAACAGGCCGAGCTCCAGAGGCGGATATAGGGTTCAGATTCCGCCTTTTCCATGAGATACTCTTTTAGAAGATCGAAATGAATTTTATCCCTGAAAAAAAAGCTGTAATTGGTCGTCAGGGCATTTACAAACAGGGCTAAACTGCTCCCGACGGCGTCGTTTTTAAGATGCCTGTAATACTCCTCGAAATTTTCAAAATCCCTGCCCTTGCCGACAAATTTCGAAAGACGGTTTATGACGAGGTATTTTTTATAATCTTTTAGAGTAATCCCGCATTTCTGAAATAGAAGCGCGGTAAATTTCCTGAAAAGATCGTCCGAAAGGACGGGTATATCGGTTAAATTCATATTTTACCGCTAAATTTTCAAAATATTATAACAGGATTTTCGCCATCCTTGAGTGCCTTCGATGCCTTGTTTTCAATATTTATTTCGTTGTGAACGCTGATACCGAATATTTTCTCGTATTTTTCCAGTATTAACCTTTCAGGCTCCGTAGTGATCAATCTCTTCATCTCCATGAGGATCATTTCCCGTATGAGAGTTTTTTCATCCTCATTAAGATCGCCGCCGGGTTCATCCTCATTAATGCCGGCCTCGAATAGTTTCCCGATATGCGAGGTTCCCTGGCTCGTTATATCATAGAATTGCAGTTGTCCGATCACTTTTTTCATATCCTTCTCTATCCGGGCTGTGAAATCTTCCAGGTTCTGGATCGTACCCCTGATATTCTTGACTGCCCCTGATAAAATAGCTCCGAAATTCTCGATGGAATTCTTCATGCCGTTCAGGGAATCGTAAACCATATTCATATGGCTTACATAATTCACGGTTAATTTTGCGCTTGACGCCTGATTTAATTTAACTCTGTCTTTGACTTCGTTTGAAAATTTTGTCGTTTTTATAGTGAACTGGCGCAGATCCTTCGCAAGGATCTGAAAGCCTTTTGTATTGTCGCCGGCATTGACAGCCTGTATGCTGACATTAAGGGATATCAGCTTGATAGTATCCGAAACCTGCTGGATGGAATTCATGCTTTCCCCGATATTCTTCAGCATTCCGGCGGTTTTATCCGTGAACTCATCCCATTCTTTTTTCAGGCCCTCCATTGCGCTGTAGAATATGTCGAATTCCGAAATCAGCCTGCCGGATTCCTTAAGGATAAAAGCAAGGTTATCCGTCTTATTGTCATTCATAAGATCCATCATGCTCTGCTCTATCCCTCCCGCCATAAGCTTGTTGTTTTTAGATATATCTGAAAACTGGGATATCAGGTCGACTATTATTTTCTTGGTAAAATCGTTGAACTGTACGATCATGTCGTTTATAACCGGGATGAGGGTTTTCCGTGTAAAATCGGCTTTCATCGCATTTTTAATCAGTTTCCGGATATACGAGTTCACTTTTTCATCATTTTCGGAGCATTTCCTGTTCTCATCAAGCAGAAAGAGGCAGGTTTCCTGCATCAAAGATAGACTCCCGGAAGCGCTCTGCACATCTTTGAACCTGTCAGCGATGCTGCCGCTCAGAATCCCTCCCGAATGAGCCTCGATGTTTTTTATCATGCCGGCGATTTCCTGAGTAAGGCTGTTCAATGAAGCCGACAGCTCATTTTCACGGGGGTTTTTCCTGTTTATAAACAATACTATGAATAAAACAAAGGATATCGCGGCAAGCAAAAGGCTGAGCGTCATTCCCGGGCCGGATGTTATCAAGGACAATGAGACCGCCAGACCGGCTATTATCAAAGATAAAGATGCATGGAGCATGAATCTGCTCATTATCCCTTCCTCATAAAATAATAAATGCGCTAAGGAGTTTAATGCAAAACCTTTATTAATGTCAATTAACTATAAAAAAATAATAAAAACGCATCCATCTTGCCTTTGCTTAAAAATATATTTAATTTAAGTTTAAAAAAAACTCTTGCTTAATTTATTATTATAATTAATATTAATTATAATAAAATTTTAATCAACCGTTTGAAAAAAATATTTTTGGGGTGGCTTATGGAAAATGAGGGGCTTTTTATCCTTCTCGATTCCATTACAAGGAAACTGGAAAATTACGAGAGCGGCGATTTAATGTCGGTAGCCGATATTAAAAACGGCTATGAAGAAGTGCAAAACGCTATAAAAGACATTGACTTTTTCGATAAAACGATGATAGATATAGAAGCCCTTCCGGAGCTTGCATGGACTTTGGCGTCCCCCCGGGGCCATGCGGCCGGAGAAGAAGACCGGATCAAAACAATGCTCATTACAGCGGACAGGTGCCTGTCCGATTATCTGAAAAATCCGGAAACCGCCGAAACGAAGGAAAATCTTGAAAAGCTGAATCAGGATATAAAAAATTTCCTTCAAAAACCGCCCGCCGAAGACGATAAAAAAAATCCTTACGAGGGATATTTTGACAACATTGTTTCAGACAAAAAAATGCTCGGACAGCTCTCTGAAGAAATCAAGGAACATCTGGATACAGCTCAATATACCCTGGTGGAACTGGAATTCAACGATACGGACCAGGAGAACATCAACAAGGTTTTCCGGAGTTTTCATACGATAAAGGGTTCATCGGCTTTTCTCGGGCTGAAAAACATCGAGGAAGTGGGTCATGAAATCGAAAGCCTCCTCGTTCTTGTCCGCGATGGAAAACTCCATGTTTCAAAGGAATTGATCGATGTAATTTTCATGGGTATAGAAATATTGCGCACCCTTGTTTCGATAATGGAAACAAATCTCTTTGAAATAGATAAAATGATCAAGAGTTTTGTAAATGTCGATATTTTCAGCTATATTAAGCTGATCAAGCGGATCCTTGTCGAGTATCCGACTAAAAAGATCGGGGAAATCCTGTCGGAAGGATACTTAATTTTCCACAGGGATGTCGAAACTATCCTGAACAAACAGAAAGAAACCGGAAAAAAATTCGGCGAGATTGCGCTTGAGGAAAATCTCGTGAGTGAAAAGGACCTCTCGGACGCCCTTAAAAAGCAGCAGGCGCCTCCGGCAAGGAGAACAAGCTATGTCAAAGTATCAAACGAGCGCCTCAACTCCCTGATAGATATCGTCGGCGAGCTTGTAATCAACCAGTCGATGCTCAAGCAGGTCACCCTTAACTCGGAAGGCGCATCGGATAATTTCGAAAGGACTCTTTCACAGCTTGAATTCATAACGACAACGATAAAAAACCTTGTTCTCTCCATGGGGATGGTCAGCGTTTCTGAAATATTCAATAAACTTCGGGTACTGGTAAGGAATACCGCCCAGGAATCGGGAAAGACGGTAGTTCTGGAAATAAAGGGAGAGGATACGGAGCTTGACCGCAATGTGATTGAAGCCATATACGATCCGCTTGTCCACATGGTACGTAACGCAATCGATCATGGCATTGAAGTCCCCGAAGAGCGCGAAAGGCTTGGAAAGGACAGGATAGGCAAGCTGTCGATAGCCGCCGAGCACAAGGGCAGCGGGATAGAAATATCGGTTTACGACGACGGGAAAGGGATCGACAGGGATGCCGTCCTGAAAAAAGCCGTATCTGAAAATCTTCTCGACAGCTCCAGAGCAGCCGGTTTAAGCGACAGGGATGTTTATAATCTTATGTTTTTACCCGGTTTTTCGACTGCAGCGAAGGTGACAGAAATATCCGGCCGCGGAGTCGGCCTCGATGTCGTGAGGAAGAATATCGAATCGATAAGAGGCCGGATTGAAACCGCATCCGAGCCGGGAAATTATACGAAATTCACCATTAAGCTCCCCCTGACTCTCGCTATTATAGAGGGTTTTGTCACAATGATCGGGCAGAATAAATATGTGCTGCCCTTTACTTCTATAGATGAAATAGTAGTCCCGCAGTCTGAAAACCTCAAGATAATGGATGACGGCAGCATCATACTTCATAACCGCGGCCTTCATATCCCTCTTCTTTTTGCGGGCAAGCTTTTCAAGGAAACGGGATTTAACGAGGACATAAATTCCCTTCTGCTCGTACTGATAACCTACGACAGCAAGAGCTATGCTATCGTTGTGGACAAAATTATCGGAAAGCAGGAAATTGTAATTAAAAGCCTCGGCGAGGTATTATCCGGAATGCCTGTATTCTCCGGGGGGACTATTTTCGGGGACGGGACCATAGGTTTTGTAGTGGATATAGGGGGACTGCTCGAGGGAGTGAAAAAATCACAGGGGGCGTAATGCCATGGATATCATGATAGTGGATGATTCCGATGTCGTAAGAAGTGTTGTAAAACAGGCTCTTTCATTATACGGTTACACGAACGTTATCGAAGCGGAAGACGGCGAAGCCGCGATGGTAAAAGTAAAACAGGCGTATTCTACGATCGGGCTTTATGTTCTCGACGTCAATATGCCGAAAATGGATGGCATCACGCTTGTGAAAGAAATAAGGCAGATAAATACATCCACGCCCATAATCATGCTTACGACGGAAACCGATAAGGCGAAGATGCTGAAAGCCAAGGAATATGGGGCGACGGGCTGGGTTATCAAGCCTTTTGATTCGGAAAAATTCATTAAAATTGTAGAAATGTATTTAAAGAATTGATGCAGGGGGTGTTCTTATGGCGGACCTTTTAAACAAGTATCTATTATTCGATATCACGAACGAAAGCTACGGAGTCCCGATAGCAAAGGTCAGGGAAGTTATACGTTTTGTAGATATAACCCCTCTCAACGACGCTTCCAGTTTTCTGAAGGGCGTTATAAACCTGAGGGGGAAAATTATCCCGATCATAGATATGCGCCTTAAATTCGGTTTGAAGGAGACGGGTTATAACGACAGGACAATTTTTATCATTGTCGAAATACCCGGAGCAAGAGACGTCATAAATATAGGCATGGCTGTAGATTCAGTTAAGGATGTGATAGACATTCCCGAAGATAAGCTCGAAAAAGCCCCCGATATCGGGCTGAAACTAAAATCCCATTACCTTTACGGTATTGCCCAGATGGACGGGAAAATGATCATGATACTCAACATCGACAGGATCCTCTCCACAGAGGAGGTGATCGATATCACATCAATCGAGGAAAATGCGAAAGTTTCAAAATAATGTATCCAAACTAAGGAGGAATTTATGTTGAAGAATTTAAGCATAGCCCAGAAGCTTATAGGCGGGTTTTTAATTATTGCATTTATAACGGCCGTAGTGGGGTTCGCCGGCTGGAATGCCGTTTCGATAATGCAGAGTCAGGTGCAAAACCTGGGTAATCAGAGCATTCCGAGCATTGTCAACATGCTCGAGGTACAGACGGAGTTGTTGAAAATTAAAAATTCGATGAGGACGCTCCTTTCCCCCTATATATCACAGGAAACTTATGAAAGAGAATTAGGTCATGTCAGCGATTCAAGGGATAAATACAGGGCTCTTCTTAAAAAATACGACGCGATGAAAAAGACCGCGGATGAAGAAAAGTTATATAGAAATTTTCAGGCCGATCTGGTTAACGTGGTTTCGGCGGACAACCAGTTTTTCGCGATGGCGAAGGAATTACACCAGGCAAAGAACAAGGATGAATTGGGGAAAAAAGCCACCGATTTCGCGACGGTCAGCACCAGCACCCAGGACGACCTGAAGGACAGGTTCGATCATTTAGTCGACGAATGCGGAATATTGAAGGATTACATTTCAAAGCATTACGGGGAGGAAGAAGTTGCATCCTCCGAAGAATTTGCCCGGTATTACAATATTGTTATTATTCTTGTGTCTGTAATCGGCGTGGCTCTTGCCCTTATACTCGGCATTTTTATCTCCAGGTCGATCTCCCGTCCTGTAAACCGCGTAACGGAGGATCTTTTTAATTCATCCAACAGCCTTGAATCCGCGGCAGGGCAGGTCTCTTCATCCAGCCAGGAACTCTCGAGCGGGGCGTCTGAACTTGCGTCATCCGTGGAAGAGATGACTTCGTCCCTGCAGGAACTGCAGTCCATAATCGAAAGCACGACCAAAAATGTCGTCGAAGCCGAACTTATGACAAGGGAAGCGATGGATGGGTCTAAGGAAAATTCGAGCCAGATGGATGAGATGCTCAAAGCCATGAACGAGATCAGCGAGAACAGCAGGAAGATCTCGAAGATCATAAAGGTTATCGACGATATAGCCTTCCAGACAAATATATTAGCCCTTAACGCCGCTGTCGAGGCCGCCAGGGCGGGCGACGCGGGAAGGGGCTTCGCGGTGGTGGCCGAACAGGTAAAGAGCCTTGCCCAGAAGAGCGCGGAAGCCGCAAAAGAAACCGCGGACCTCATGGAAAATGCGATTAGCAGCGTTTCCAGCGGAAACAATATAGCGGATAAGGTTAAAAAAGTTTCCGAAAAAGCGCAGGGCGTGCTCGGCAAGGTCGGGGCGATGATGGATGAGGTAACGCGCGCTTCGAAAGAACAGCTCAACGGCGCAAACCAGGTCAACAAGGCAGTCTCACAGATAAATACGATAGTCGAAAATACCGCCGCATCGTCGGAAGAAACCGCATCCGCCGGCGAGGAGCTCCTGTCCCAGGCTGAAATGCTCAAGGGCGTTGTCAATAAGCTCAATGTGATGGTGAAGGGCCGCAAGGGCGGAGCTGCTGCGGCACAAGCCGGAAAAGGCAAGGACGGCGGAGCCGTGAAAAAGCCCGATCATCCATATCCGAAAACAACTCAGGAAAACGGGATCGAGCTGATAAGGCCTGAAGACAAGATCCCGATGGACGATTTCAAGGATTTTTGAAGTCCGCTTATTATGGATGACAGAAGCATTCTTTTAGTGGACGACTCTCCTGTGATCCGCTCTATGATCGAGAAAATTCTCCGGGAAGAGGGGTATCGAAATATCGATATGGCGTCGGACGGCCTTGATGCGAAGGGTATTCTCTCCCGAAAATCTTACAGAATGGTCATATCGGATTATGAAATGCCCAACATGGACGGGGGAGAGCTTCTGAATTTTATCAAAAGCGCATACCCGGATATCCTTGTAATCATGTTAAGCGGCCAGGAACAGAGACAGACAGTGGTGAAATTGATGAGGAATGCTGATAATTATATTGTTAAGGACCGCATAGATATAATAAAAGCGGATATTGTCAAAGCCGTTTCCCAGGCATTCGAGAGGCAAAAGCTGCTCAAAGAAAACAAGGAGCTTTTAGAGAAACTGACGGAAAGGGATAACATGATCCGGAAAGAATTGAATCATGCGCTGTACCTGCTCAGAAGCATCTATGAAGTCGAGATCCCGGGGTCTCCGGCTTTTGATATCAGGGTATTTAACCGTCTTTCGAATACGATCGGCGGGGATTATTACATTGTAAAAAGATTGAACAATAAAATAGGGATCATGCTCGCCGATATAAGCGGGCATGGCATACCGGCGGCGATGCTTGTTTTTGCCCTGAGGGACGTCGTGGAGAATATTATTTCCGAGTGCCCGCAGACAAGCATTGTGATCGATCTGCTTGATTCCAGGCTGAAGAAAGTGTTTCCCGAGAGCATATTCGCCACTGTATCCTATATCACGCTGGATGATGACAGCAGGGAGATCGTATATACAAACGAATTTCAGAATCCCATCCTTTACCAGAACGATAAAGGAGAATTGAAAGAGTTGAACAACGGCAAGGTCAAACTTCTCGGATTATACGACAGGGAAGATTTCAAAGGCAAGCTTGATTTCAACTTCGCTGAGGATACTGTCAAACTAAACAAAGGCGAGCGCCTGTTTATGTTTACAGACGGCATAACCGAGGCAAAAAATTCCGGGCATGAAGAATTCGGAATGGAGAGGCTTGCCGATTCGATCAGGAGAAACACTCTTTGCAGCCTTGAAGAATGCCTGCAGAATATTTTTAACGAAGTAAGAGAGTTCAATTCGGGCGACCTCGCCGATGATATCACGATAATCGGCATCGAGATGAAATAAATCCCTTACTCCACGGTAACGCTTTTTGCGAGATTCCTCGGTTTGTCGACATCAAGGCCCTTCTCAATTGCTATATAATAAGCGAGAAGCTGAAGAGGTATGACATTGATGACCGGCGAAAATTCTTCTATCGTACTGGGGATTACGATTATATCGTCGACATAATCCTTTATGGCCTCGGTGTCATCGTTGGTAACGGCAATGATGCGCCCGTTGCGCGCCTTTACCTCCCGGATATTCGAAACGATTTTTTCATAGAGAGGGTCTTTAGGGGCTATAAAAACCACCGGCATATTTTCATCGATAAGAGCAATGGGCCCATGTTTCATTTCGGCGGCCGGGTATCCCTCGGCATGTATATACGAAATTTCCTTCAGCTTGAGCGCGCCCTCGAGGGCGACCGGATAGTTGAATCCCCTTCCGAGGTACAGGAAATTCCGCTCGTTTTTATACTTCACCGCAATTTTTTTGATCTTATCCGACTGGTCGAGAACGCTCTGGATTTTTTCGGGAAGCGTCATAAGCTCCTTCAGGAGTTTTTCTCCCTCGTAAAGGGGCATGTTTTTAAGCCTGGCAAGGAATATGGAAAGAAGGATAAGCGAGACTACCTGGTTGGTAAACGCTTTAGTAGAAGCTACGCCTATCTCGGGGCCGGCATGAATGTAAATTCCGCCGTCGCTTTCCCTGGCAAGGGTGCTGCCTATTACATTTGTTATGCCTATAACCTGCGCCCCCTTCCTTTTCGCTTCCCTCAGGGCCTCTAATGTGTCTGTTGTTTCACCGGACTGGCTTATCACCACAACTATATTGTCTTTCTGGATAATAGGGTTGCGGTAGCGGAATTCGGAGGCGTAATCAATCTCGACAGGTATCTCCGAGAAGCGCTCCAGTATGTACTTTCCGATGATGCCGGAATGCCAGCTCGTGCCGCATGCCGTTATTATTATCTTGTTTATCTGCCTGGCATTAACTTCTGTTATATTGAGGCCGCCGAACTTGACCGTCCCCTCCGAAAGGACTATTCTCCCCCGGAGAGCCGTCCTGACTGTTTCAGGCTGTTCGAATATTTCCTTGAGCATGTATGTATCGAAATCGTTTTTTGTTATCGAGTCGATGTCCCAGTCTATGACGGAGACGGTTTTTTCAATCCTCTCGTAATTCAGGTCGTAGGTCTTGAAATCTTCAGCCTTGATCACGACTATTTCCTGGTCGTCGAGATAAACGACATTCTTGGTATAAGGCATTATGGCGTTCACGTCGGAAGCGAAAAACATTTCGCCGTCCCCGATGCCTACCACTAAAGGGCTTCCGTTGCGGGCGCCCACGATCTTATACGGCTCGTCCGCGCATATCACGACTATTCCATATGTTCCTTCAACGAGCTTCAGGGCCTCCACGACCGCAGCCTGCAGATTCCTGCCGTCCTGTTTATAGGCTTCTTCGATAAGATGGACAAGTACCTCGGTATCCGTTTCGGATTTAAAAATATGCCCCTTGGTTACGAGCATTTCTTTAAGAAGTTTATGATTTTCAATGATCCCGTTATGAGCAAGAGATATTCTCCCGCTGCAATCGGTGTGCGGATGGGAATTCTCCTTTGTCACACCTCCGTGGGTAGCCCACCTGGTATGGCCTATACCGACCTTGCTGCTGACATTGTGGATGTTCTTATAAACCTGGTTCCTCAGGTTTCCAATCCGGCCTATGTCTTTTTCCGTCTTTATATTATTGTCGCAGTCGATAATCGAGATCCCGGCAGAGTCATAGCCCCTGTACTCGAGCCTCTGAAGTGAATCGAGAAGCACTTCTTTAACGTCCTGTTTGCCTATATAACCTATTATTCCGCACATGCTTTCACCTCTTAAGACGATATTATACCATGAAAGAGCCTGCTTTTAAAGTTATTGTCAGATCCTGCTGTAAATATTCAGGTAGCGGCCCAGAGAATAGGCTGACAGGAACTCATCTTTAAAATCCTTGAACCTGCCCTCGATTATGGCTTTCCTCGATTGATTTGCAAGGTTGATAAGAAAATGAACATTATGAATCGAAGCGAGCCGCAGGCCTAAAATCTCGCCGGCTTTAAAGAGGTGCCTTATATACGAGCGTGAGAAGTTCCGGCATGCATAGCAGAGGCAGTCTTTGTCCATCGGGCCGAGCTCGTATTTAAGCGAGAGGTTTTTCAGGGAAAGCTTGCCATGGCTAGTGAAAATTGTCGCGTTCCGGGCCGCTCTCGTCGGAAAAACACAGTCGAACATATCGATCCCTAATTCAATCCCGTAAAGGATATCCTCGGGTACGCCGACCCCCATCAGATATCTTGGTTTTGAAGACGGAAGTTCGCTGCCCAGAAGATCGATCATCCTGTAAAGAACGGGTTTTTCCTCGCCGACCGACAGGCCGCCGATGGCATAACCCGGGAATCCTATGGATATTATATCAGACGCGCTTTTCCTGCGCAGGTCTTCGAACATCCCGCCCTGGACTATTCCGAAGAGGCTTTGATGATTTTCCCCGCCGGAATTCACGGCCATTTCCTCTGAGCACATCGAGGCCCACAGGGTGGTCCTGTTCATCGCTTCCAGGGTCTCTTCATAAGTTACGCCGGCTTTTATGCACTGATCGAGGTTCATAATAATATCGGCGCCTATAGATTTCTGGACCTGGATTGCTTTCTGCGGAGATAAAAAATGACGGGAGCCGTCGATATGCGACTGGAACTCGAAACCATTATCGCTGATCCTGTTGAGCCTGGCAAGTGAAAAGATCTGGAAACCTCCGCTGTCGGTGAGAACATTGGACTGCCAGTTCATAAAGCCATGTATTCCGCCGGCGTTTTCGATAACATCAGTCCCGGGACGCAGATACAGGTGATATGCGTTGGCTAATATAATACGGGCGTCCATGCCGGCAAGTTCCCCGGGAGAAAGCGTTTTGACGGAAGCCTGGGTTCCGACAGGCATAAAAACAGGGGTTTCCACATCTCCATGGGGAAGGCGTAGGACGCCGGCCCTTGCATTTTTATCCGTAAATTGAAGGTCGAAGATAGACTTTTGATGCATTACTGGTACCTTGCAGGGACAAAATTCTGCTGGTATGAAGGATATGTGTCGCTTCCGTTGAGCTTGAACTCGATTAAAATGCTCGGCTCCCAGAAAGCTATCATTCTCGTGGTATCGATTCTTCTGGCAAGATCGAAGGTAATATCCATCTCCCATTCGTTGAGATAGTGGACAATTGAAAAATGAAGGTCTTCGACCTTAAATAAGCATTGCTCAAGAGAGTTTACATCGATAAGGTCAAGGCCGTCGGCCAAGTTGGGCCAGAAATCCACAACAGTATCGCCCGGATCAAAATATTGCGCATCCTCCGGGAAATATCTGTAAATGCTCACATTTTTAATTTCGGTCGAGTAGCTTAAAGACCAGTACCTGTCGAGCCATACAGTCGAATTGAAAGTCAGATCGAAATATGTGTATCTCGGGGATAAAAAGTCCCAGTGAAGGACTGCGTTGAATTTCAGGGCTTCAATCTTGTATAAAAAAGGCGTATAGATGGCGGGAAGGCTGTAGGCGGAGGTAAAGGTTACCGAAACGTTGGTCTGCTGCAGGATATCGTATATATATGTCATTGACGGCAGCGGGTTGAATGCGGAGGGAGGGCTGAACTGGACTGTAAGCAAAGGGTTCCTGCCGGGAAATATTCTGTTTGTAAGGCTGTCATAGTCAAACAGGACTGTATTCGTGGTCGTATCGAGAAGGTCGAATGCTGTCCCTGTGGAAAAAGTTACCCAGAAGAGCTGCAGGCTTGTATCTACCGATAATGATCTTGACATCAGGTCGTCGATATAAACATCCCCCAGGTCCGTGGCGTTCGTTATCCTGTACTGCATGGAATAATTTAAATTCAGGTTATAGACCACGTTGGTCTGAAGGGTGTTGAAGCCTGCGTTAACGCCGATATTATGCGTATCTTCGGGCGCAGAATTTGTTAAAAGGGAATTGAAGGTGTAAATCATGGGGTAGGTCAGGTTATAATAGATATTGTAAGGGAAATTAACCTGCCATGGGGTCCCCGTAAAAATCGGAGAAGTCATGTTCAAACCCACGCTCGTGGCATAATCTAATTCCATACCGTTGGCGTTAATGTTGTTCGTCAGTTCCGATACGAACATGGACCACTGGTCGTTATTGTTGAAAATAAAGGAATTTTTAAAATACGCCACTTTGTTAAAGAATTGAAAATCTCCTTCGATGGTCCCCGTTTCATGATGAACATAATGGTTGTAAGTCGGAATATTGTTGGTATCTACATATTCTTCGGAATTGTATAAAAAATTTCCGCTTAAATAAGAGTTAAAAGAATATATTTCAAAACTGTTTGTCGATAGCCTGTAATATACGGGAGCATTTGTCGGAGAATTCACCGCAGTACCTGCTGACGTGACGGACGGAACCGACAGGTAATCGCCTGGAGAAACCATGTTCATAACCGGAGGTTTATCTGTCATGGCTGATGGCGCGGGTGAGGAATTCGAAGAGTTTATCTTGTCTATTACAGGGCCAGGGGCTGTGTCGAGGGGCAACTCAAACTTGTTGGTGCCGATTTCGAGTGTTTTCGAAACCGGATAAGAATACCCGTAATTTTTAATGATATCGATGTTGGGCGGTGTATAGGTAATGTTGGGGAAAGATACGTTCGTCAATAAATACTGGTAATGCGAATTGAGGTATATGTTTGATACGGAGTTATTCACGTACATCTGATAAACCCAGGATCCGTTGATATCGAGCGAATTGTTCTTCAGGTCGAAACTCCTTGTGATAGTGGTAGTAAGCGGGTAGGTGTCATCATGGTTGAAAAAGGAATTGTTCGCAGGCTGCACGGTGTCCTCGATATTGAAATCGTATCTTCTTATAGAATATTTCGTTGAGAAGAAAGGATCGTTGAGATCCGCCCAGTTCAGAGTAAGAAGGAGATCGTTGTATTTGAGAGTGCCGTTCATGGTGTACTGGTATGAAAGCTGGTTGATATTGGAGTACTGGGTGTATCCCGTATTGGGATTTATATATGTGTACCTGTCATTCACGGGATCGTAAAATGTCCTTATATCGTTAGCCCCCTGGAATTGAAAGTTGAAACTCTGCAGGATGCCGGCAGGCTTTTTAAGTGTATAATTCAATAGTCCATACTGGCCGAGCCTTTCATAAAAGTCGAGCCCTATATCGAATGAGCCGTTCCATTCATCGAAATCGAGGGTGTTCATATTATACCAGCCTATACGCCTTTCCTGGCCGACTGCGCTCTTTATTCCCGTCTTTTTTTCCCATCTCATAAAAAACGGGAAATAAAAGAAGTTTCCTTCGCCTACGGTATATGTGACATTGAAGGCGTAGATAAGGTCGTCCTTGAAATACCAGAGACGGGCGGCATAGAAATGGTAGTAAGGATATTCGGAAGGAGTAAAAGTAAAACTGACATTTTCCAGTACTATCCTTTTTTCAGAAAGTATTGTCGCTTTATCGGCATGGTAGTACCATCCCCCTTCCGCCGAGACAGGCGATGAAACGGCTGCAGATCCATCCGCAGCAGTGCCTTTGATAAAGGAACGCACATTCCGCAGCAGCCCCTGCTTGGTCTCGGGATTGAAGGACATGAAGTCCGCGAGATAAATCTGATCGGAGAACCTGAATTCCACCCTGTCATAAGCGGTAATATCGGTAACTCTGTTGGATCTTGAAGTGACTATCACCGTCCGGGCTTTTAGCATGTTTCCGTCAAAACGGATTTTAACATTGCCTATAAACTTGATCTGGACGAGATCCTGCTTATCGTGATTCTGGATATACACCTCGTCATAATTGTCGAATATAATATTCTTTCCGGCATTTGTATTGTTTGTATCTGAAGAGCTTGAATTAGTCGCCGAATTTGTACCCATGTTCGTATTCATGACAGGAAAAGTATTAGTCTGAAGGTTTGTAATTTCCGCTGGAAAAAGACGGATGTGTAAAGCAAATAATATCCCCAGTAAAATGAATATTAATTTTCTGAAGCTCAAGTTTACTCTCCGGTTTTTTTAACGGGGGTAGTAATTATTTTTAAGCAGTATTATATATTACTTTTCCCGAATTGTCATTTTACTATTTTTCATCGGAAAAAAAGGGTTAAATGTGGACTAATTGACGGATATGTTTTTTAAAATGAACGCGGATTATTTGAGATCTTTCTGATCGATATAGCCTTCAAGCATGGCCTTGCTGATGTTCTCGGCTAATTTCTCAATTGCGAATGATATATAATTAGGGTCTTTTATTTTCTTCCTGAGCTGTTCCATCCTTGTCTGGGACAGCGAACTGGAATTTGTTTTGACAATTATCCTGTGGAAATTCCGTTTCTTTTCAATTAAAACGTCGTCAATCACATTTCACTCCGGGGAATTTAATAAAATGACTTAATATGCTTAAATACCGGCCCGCCGCGTTTAATTTCCACGAACAGCGCGTCAATACGGACCTCATTGAAATGTAACTCCGTATTGGTAATATAAATTTCGGCACATTTTAAAATCCTATTAGCTTTTCTTTTATCTATCAACAGTTCCGGTTCCACGGCAGACCATCTTGTTCTCGTTTTTACTTCGACGAGGACTAAAACTTCGCCATCCATAAAAATGAGATCGATTTCACCGGATTTATTCCTGTAATTGCATTCGATAAATCGGTAGCCAAGCCCGGTAAAAAATCCTTTCGCCAGGTCTTCCCCCTGCCTGCCTGTTTTTGCGAAATTCATTTATTCTCTGATAAACTGTTTTGCCTGAAGCGCCCTTACGATGTGTATGTCCCTTTCCCTGGAAAGCTTCAGAAGAGTACCTTCAGCAACTTCGTCGCCGAATTCATCTCTTTTGATTTTTACCGTTGGGCGGAAGGGTGAAACGGGGTCGGAAGAAATGACGATCGCTATTGCTTTATTGCTCAGCTGGACATAGCTTCCGACAGGGTATATGCTCATCATTCCGATAAACACCTTAAGAATTTCCGGATCGAATTTTTTCGTACCTTCGCCGAGAACCATTTTCATGGCGTCGTAAAAATCCTTTCCTTCCCTGTATACCCTGTCTTTCGTGAGGGCTTCATATGTATCGACTATGGAAACTATCTTGCTCATTTCGGAGATTTCATGGTCCCTGATTTTCCTTGGGTAGCCGCTGCCGTCGAATTTTTCATGATGCTCAAGGCCTACCCTGGCCACTTCGGCAGGAAGGTTGAACTCCTTTGCTATGATCTGGTAGCTGTAGATCGGGTGGGTTTTAACCTGGTTGAACTCATCGGGGCTCAGTTTTTCCTCTTTTTCCGTAATATATGCCGGCACCTTCACCATTCCGATATCGTACATAAGAGAGGCAAGGGCGAGATTTACTAACTTTACAAGAGAATAACCGAGTTTCTGGGCTAATAATACGGACAAAATTGTTGTGTTGATAATATGGCTTGCCAGGTAATCCCCTTTTCCGGCAATATTAACTAAATTAATGAAAAGCTCCGTCCTTTTCTCGGCCATTATCGTGTTGACGATTTTTGTCGCAAGCTTTTGCACCCTTTCGGTATCGATATTCTGCTCGTTCCGGTACCTGTTATATGTCGCGTTAATGCCTGTTATGCTTTCTTTATAGAAATCAAGGTATTTAGCAGTTTCCTTGTCTACTATTATGCTCTTTTTTTCATCCTGGCCGCCGGCAGCATTTTCAGATATTCCCCCGATCTTGCCTCCGCCTCCGGATGGACCGGGAGAGGACGGTTTTAATTCAGGTATAAGCTCTCCTGCCGTCTCAACATACCTGATATTCCTGTTCCTGAGATTTGCCAGAAGATACGTGTCCAGAACTTTTCCGGCAGGCAGAACAATATTCAGGTTGCTGTCGAAAAGGGATTTATTGAATCTCATGCCTGTCTGAAGCTCGGCTAATTCTAATTTCCTCATCGCCATGGTCGTCCTCCGTGACCTAAAAGGTTCATTCAACCCTTTAGAGAATACACGAAACTGAAGATTTCGGCAACTATTGTATATAATTCGGCCGGAATTTCTTCATTCTGTTTCAAGCGGTACAATGACTGAGCCAATTTGTCGTTTTTATAAATCGGTATATTGTTATTTTTTGCGAGAGATACAATATAATCTCCGATCGCTCCTATTCCCTTTGCAAGGATATAAGGGGCAGTGTTTAAACTTTCATCATATTTAAGCGCCACAGCTTTATTATGCATAACATCCTCCTATGACTTTAAACCGATATATCAAGATTGAATAATTCATTTTTACCGTTTTTATGGCTGGCTTCCTCATTTTTCATCCAGAACAGATTCTGATTTTTAAGCTCGAGGAAAGAAACTGCAATCTTTTTATTGTCCTTCAAAGAAAATCCGGCAAGTTTTTCCCTGTTCCTGTCAAGAAAGGCTTTATCGAGATACACTTCGATTCTCCATGAAGTCTGGAAGCAGTCCGTTATTATTATAAAAGACCCTGTCCTGCCGTTGGAAAAATCGAAATAATACCTTTCCCTGTCCGGCAGTTTTTCTTTCCTCCACTGATAAGCCCCGTTATCATTATCGCCAAGGGAAAAATTATAAGGGCCCGGATTATCCGCACCGAAAAATAACTTGAACAGTTCCTGCAGGATCGCCGGAATATTCACATGATCCCCGTCGGACTGCTGCCCGGCATCTTCCCTGAAAGTTTTAAGAATATTTTTGTAATTAATGAAAAAATCTACGAATTCTTCATCGATATTTATACCTGCTTTTATAAAACTTGAGATCAGTCCCGCATAATCTTCACCGTATTTAATCAAAGCCATATGGATCAGCTTGATGATATTTTTATCTATCTTCAAACCTGCTTTATAAATAATCCTGGCAGATTCGAAAAAATCGGCGCTTTCGGGAAGATTGTTTTCAAGAAGAAGCGATTTTACCGCCTCTAAAAAGCTGTTTTCCTTTTTATCGGTAAAATACCTGGTCCCTATCAACGGGCTTATAACACGGAGTCTGACCGTCTTCTGGCCTTCTTCGGCAGGTCCGGGCTCTACAAAGGCCAGAAAGTTATCGGGTACATCGGCGTCGACCGTTGCCTTTGTTTTTATTCCGTTTATTTCTATCAAAGCGCTCCCTTCTTCCCTCTTTATGATTTTCACATTGACAATTTTATCGGGCTGCAGATTATTGATAAAAGACATGTTCGTGTTCAGAAGACGGACATTCAAAATAAACTCCTGTCTGCGGCACTTTCTCTATTCCAATTATCGGATGCTTTTCTTTTTGCGTTAAGAGTTTCTTCAAATGCTTGCTTTTCCGCATCTTTTGCTGTATTTTTATACTTATAATTTTGAAGCCTGAGGGGTTCGATGGAAGAAAGCATCCTGCGGGAGTTTGAGAGCTTCTTTAAAAACAATGAAAATGTTTTATACAGGATTGTCAGGGGCTTTACCGATTCGAAAGACTCGGCAAAAGAAATAGTACTTGAAGCGCTGATGGCTGTTTATGAACGATGGGAAAAAGTCAGGACTTTTGAAAACAAAACAGGTTATGCTGTAAGGATAGCCGTAAACAGGGCAAAAAAAAGGTACCTTGTGAATAAAGTGAAAAGCTGGCTTATATTTTTACCCGACGAGGACCTTATAGACAAGGAAAACGGACTCGGAAGCCCTGAAGTTTCAGCCCTGAAAGCTGAGCAGGAAGAATGGCTTGGAAATGAACTCGACAGGCTAAGAGCTGATGAAAAGAGGATAATACTACTGAAAGACCTGGAAAAGCTGAAATTCGAGGAGATTGGTTCGGCTTTGAACTTGAAACTTCCGACCGTGAAGTCGATATACAGGCGGGGCAAGAATAAGCTCAAGGACCGCTGGGAGGACAGATATGAAAAACAATGATTTTGAAAAAAATTTCACAGACTATATAAATTCCCTGGATGAAAAAGATGGAAGAATCGGAGAAAATATCCACTTATGGAGCGAGTTTTCCGAAAGGCTTGAAAACAGGAAATCTACATCCGGGAGAAGATGGGCTGCCCCTGCTTTCGCTGCCCTGTCTTTCTGCGCCATAATGATTTTCTTTTCGGTTTTCAGCTCTTATAAACCCGCCGCAACCGGCATTTCCGGCTCAGGAATAAATGCCGCTGCCCAGGAATCAGGGGACAATGCGGAACTTGACGCCTATTATCAAATCTCTGTGGATATGTAAACCTGGAGGCTCTTATGAAAGGAAAATTAATTTTATCATTTTTATCAATGATGCTCTTTTCGATTATTTTTGCATTCGCCCAGGAAGCCCCTGACGACGGTATGGACGGTCCGGATCATCCCCGTCCGGATATGCCAAGGATGGACAGGGGAGGAGCCATGGGGCTGTATTTTGTTCCAGGTATGCAGGAATTGTTTGAAAATTACAGGATAAAGATACTGAAAGTTTTCACGGAAGCCAGGGAAGAAAAGATAAAATTGAGAGAAAAGATCAGTAATTTAAGAACCAATCTCGATTCTCTTGTGGAAAGGTATCCTGATGATAAAAGCGTTTCAAATGATATCGTAGCCGATATCAGGGAGATCCGCAATATCCATGACCAGATGGAGCAGATCAATAATTCTGCCATGCTGAAGATACGGGATCTTAACGACTCCAGGAAAAAGGAAATGAAAGCCAAAATCGGCGCCTGGCTTTTAAAAATCGAAACTGACCAGAAAGAAATGGGAAAGTTCATAGATAACTATAAAAGCAGGATGCGCTGACCTATTTTTTCGGTGTGCCGGATGCAGGGGCTGATGAACTTGATTTTTTGGCCCTGTCAGAGACCGCATCTGCGCCGGCGCCCATTGATTTAAGGGTGTTTTTCGCTTCTTTTTGAATATCCGGGTCCGGATCATAAGAGGACTTGAACCTCAGCAATTCTTCCGCGTCCCTGACATCGGGCGACCGGGCGATCGATCTTATCGCCTCCAATCTGATGCGCGGGTTCTCGGATTCGGTAAATTCCACTAATTTATTAAAAACAGATTTATCCTTGACATAAGATAACCCGCTGATCGAATAAAGGCGAATATTCAGGTCTTCCTTTTCGTTTTCTATAACCGGAGTCAATATGCCTATTGCCTTTAACGACCCTGTTTTGCCTATGGAAAAGGCGCTGAACATCCGGATTTCCTTGTTTTCTCCTGTATTTTCAAGTATGTTCGATAAAATCGTTATTTCGCTTTCTTTTCCGATATCTCCTATAGCTATGGCCGCCGAACTCCTCAATTCCGTATCGTATCCGATATTTGTCAGGATACCGAGAACCTCGGGCAAAGCTTCCCTGTAAGACAATCCTCCGATCGCCCTTAAAAGCCCGGATGAGAGGTCAATCTGATGGGTATCGTCTATATTGTTTGTCAATAAAGACAAAAGCCTCTTGCCCGCACTCTTGATCCCGAGTTCGCTTATCGCGAATACAATTTTCCGCAGGACATCGGTGTTTGTCTCTGTATTCAGGGCTCCCAGCCACAATTTTTCATCCTTGATCTTGAGTGTTATCAGAGAAAAAACGGCGCTTCCCCGGACATCCGGATTGATATCGTTGACCATTGCCTCTTCGGTAATATTGTAGACTTCCGGGGCTTTCGAATCTTCAATGGATTTGATTACCGCTGCCCGCTGGGATGCAATCCCGTATTTCATCGTTTCTTTCCAGTGATTGATAAGAGCAGGGTCTAAAGCATATAAAAATCCGCTGATAAACACTAATAAGAAAACTATTTTTTTCACTTCACGCTCCCGCCGGCTTACTATTAAAGATCGGTATTTTTTATTAATTAAAGAGGCTGTTCCAGTGAAAATTTTCAAGATACAAAAGAGTGTTTTTTAAAGCCGGATCCGTTATTTCATTTGCTAATGGAGTGATAGATATAAAACCCTCGCTGACGCTGTCCATATCGGACCCTTCGTCGATGCTGAATCCCGGCTCGTCTCCCGTTAATGTGAGGAAAGATTTACCGTTTTTTTCTTCCAGGATGACCCTGTCTTTGTATATTCTTTTTCCGAGGTGCGTGACCCTGACGCCGGCTGTTCCGGGAATATCGGGGAAATTGATGTTGAGCATAAGATTGGAGTGAAAAACCTCGGAGCGGAGTTTCCCGAGCAGTTCGGCCAGGAATACGGCGGGGGTTGTGAAGTTCTTCCCGCTGTTCCAGCCATTGAGGGATGCGGCTATTGAAAATATATTGTTCATGGAACCCTCCCTGGCCCCTGCGACCGTTCCGGAATAAAGAATATCATCGCCCATGTTTGCGCCGTCGTTTATTCCGGATATTATCACGTCAAATTTAATTTTCGTAAAAAAATGGAAAAGAGCGATTTTTATGCAATCGGCAGGAGTGCCGTCCACAGAGAAACCCTTATCCGAAAGTTTCAACATTTCCATAGGCCTGAAAAGCGTTATTGCATGACTGGAGGCGCTCATCTGTCTCATCGGAGCGCAAAGGTAAACATTATGTTCGGAAGCGAGCTTGTCATGCAGGATGTTTATCCCCGGCGCCAGGTAACCGTCGTCATTGGTCAGGAGAATGTTCATCGGCTCATCCGTCCTTATTGGGTGAGGTATCTTACGCTGGTATATTTATCGCAAAGGGGGATTTCCATTCTGAGCATCGTTTCATTGCCGTTGATATTACCGACCCTGAAGAGCTCCGGGGGTATTCCCAATCCCTTCAGGAGCATAACCACAAGGGCAAGCCCCATTCCCGCCCCTTCCAATTCATCACCCTGGTCCAGGTAAAACTGGGCTATGCTCTGGTATTTCATCGCTTTCGACAATTTTTCCCTTATCCGTCTGTCTTCGATATTTGTCAGATGAACGTTATTTACAACCTCAATCTTGATGCCGTTCTCATCATACTCGAAAAACACCTTTATCCAGTAATCATGATCCTTCAGTTCGTTGAAATATTTTATATAAGAAGCTTCCACAAGGAGATTTTTAAATTTGAGCATACTCGTCAGGTATACGTTTTCATCGTCAATATTAAGGCGGTTGACTTCAAAGATGACCCTCTTGAGGTTTGCCTTGGCTGCATTTACAATAAGCTCCATAAGGCATGTCACAAGCACCCCTACGTAGTCGGCCTTGTGGAATTTCTCGAAAATAATCCTCAGGATGTTTCCGACCTCTTTTTCTACATCCTTGTCGGCTATAAAAAACTTCATGGTGAAAGACTTGCTTCTCTCTATCTGTCCCTTAAGGGATTCGTATGTTTCATTTGCCATGCGGGTCCTCCTTAAAGGGGAAAAAAGCCAGCCTGGTATAGACAGGACCGAATTTATTAAGATCGCTCTTATATATTGAAAATCCGTCGGGAACAAAATTTCCGAACTCGAAAGAGGAATATTTTTTTATAACCTTGACCCATTCATTAACAACCCTTCCCTTGATCCTGGCAATTGTAATATGGGGGTGAAAATCTCTTTCTTCAGGAATAAATCCGTATTTCTGCGCAACATTTTCTATTTCCTCGAATGCTTTTGAAAAAGATGTGTTTTCCCTTATTCCGACCCATGCGACCTTGGGTAAATCCATGCCCGGAAAAGCTCCGGCGGAAAAGATTGAAAGTGCGGTTACAGGGGGGGATATTTTGCTGAAATCATCGAGAAGCGGACCGAGTGTGTCCTTTTCGATTTCACCGAGAAATTTCAGCGTGATATGCAGGTTTTCGATCTCTACATACTTGACTTGAGAGTACTTTATATCCTTGCATTCGTTTATCAGTTCTCCGATCCTGTCTTTAATTTCTGATGGGATGTCAATAGCTATAAAAGCCCGCATTTTATTCCTACCTTTTTTTTAGAAGAATCTCCTTTATCCTGCTTCCTTCGGCTTTCTGAATCTCGAAATTGTATCCGCCGAATATTATTGATTCTCCCGATTTGGGGACATAACCGAACCTTTCAAGTATGAATCCTCCGATTGTCTCATAAATTTTTGAGTTTATCCTTGTCTTGAAAAGTTCATTGAATTCTGCCAGGCTCATCTGGGGATAAATTATATATTCGCTCGCGCCTATTATCCTGTAATTCTGTTTCTTTTCTTTATCATATTCATCGCTGATATCGCCTACTATCTCTTCAAGAATATCCTCCAGGCTTATTATCCCGACCATCGTGCCGTACTCATCGACTACTATGGCCAGATGTACTCTTTCCTCCCTGAAGAGAGAGAGGAGTTCGCTTGCCTTTTTATTTTCGGATACGAACAGGGGCTTTCTCAATATTTTGATGATATCGAAATCCACTTCGGTTATCTTGAAAAATTGAAGCATATCCTTCACGTAAAGTATCCCGATAATGTTATCAATTCTCGAGGAATAAACGGGAAAACGAGAATGACCGTCCGTAATAACAATTTCAGTAATTTCCTGAAAAGAGCTGCTCGAATTAATCAGCACGACATTACCGCGGGGTATCATGATATCGGAGGCTGTGATTTTAGACAATTCATCGAGAATGACATGCTTTTTAATCGCTCTTTCTTTTAAAGTGCTATGGTCCATCCTGCCTCCGGATATCGAAATCTCCTTTTCCGTCAATATCGAGCGAGCTTTGAAGAAAACCTTCACCGGTCGTCATTGAAAAATTCACCCTGAATGTGCCCTTTTTACCCGTCATTTCCCCGGGGAAGATATTCAACTTGTCTTCGCTTTCGAAATTGATATCTCCGAGCGCCAGCGGGTTTTCGGAAGTTATAAAGCGCATTGTATCCCGGAGAGAGAGAATATTGTTTGAAAGACATATTTCCCGTCCGCCAGTTTGCGATACGGATACTTCCCTTCCGCCGACCCGGGCCGGAAAACCGGATTTAAAGTAGTTTGTTTCATCCCCCGGTATAGGTCCGGATATATCGGGCAAAATAACCTCGCCGAATGCGCTCTGAATAGAATCGGACGATCCTGCAGGCGCGCCGAGCCCTTTCCCGGACCGGGTCATGCTGTAATACCCGCCCGAATTCAGATAATTAATCGCTTCTTCTATGTATTGCTCTCCCGCAGTATCCGCCCCGTCGATTTTATTGTTTTTCAGTTCGAGTTTAATCTTGTAGCCGTTTGAATTAGTTTCGACGGCTGTAATATAAAGGTCCGAATTCATTGTAAAGCGTTCCGTATATTTTATGAACCCCATTCCAATCGTAAGCCTTACCTTAAGAAATGTTTTATATAAGAGAGGCTTGCCCGGTTCGAATTTATAAGAAGGAACCTGAAGCTCCTTCCTGACTTCTCCGCATGAAAAAAGGATAAAGAGCGCGCTAATTAATGAAACGGGCAGTTTGAGCTTCATAAATCTCATCTATCCTCCGAAGAGCCTGGTCCTGTTTTACGAATTCCTTATCTGAATTGTGCCTTTCCTTTATTTCGAAGGATCCTTCCTCTTTAAAACTTTTGCCGATTGTAACTCGTATAGGTATCCCGATAAGATCGGCGTCTTTGAACTTTACGCCGGGCCTTTCATCCCTGTCATCGATCAGGACGTCGTATTTGCTGCTCAACTGATTATACAGATCTTCCGCCGCTTTCATTACAGCCTGGTCCTCCGTATTGACCGGAACTACGATAATATGAAAAGGGGCTATCGTTATGGGCCATATGATCCCATTATCATCACGGTTCTGTTCGATCACGCATGCAAGAGTCCTCCCGACTCCTATTCCGTAAGTGCCCATGATCGGATACACCTCTTTTCCATCCCTGTCGAGGACCTTAACATTCATTGAATGCGAATATTTATAGCCAAGTTTAAAGATCTGGCCTACTTCGACCCCCCTGTAAGATTCGAGTTTATTCCCGCACTCAGGGCAGCTTTCGCCATGTTTGACAAGCCTTATATCTATGAATTCGCCTGTTTTAAAATCTCTTCCCGGGTTGACATTCTTGAAATGAGTATCCTTTTTATTCGCCCCTGTAATGGCGTTGACCATGTATGACACGCTTTGATCCGATACTATTTTCAAATTTTTTAAACCGATAGGCGAGGCGAAGCCTACGGGAGCCCCGGTGACTTTTTTAACCGTCAGCTCATCCGCGAGTTCGAGGTCGGCGCACTGGAGATGGTTCTTGAGCTTGACCTCGTTAATTGTAATATCTCCCCTTATGACAGCCATAACAGGCTTCTTATCGGCAAGGTAGATTATGGATTTAATAAACCGGTCAGGCGTCGTTTTGAAGAAATCCGTGAGCTCTTCTATCGACTTTATATCTGGAGTGCCGGCTTCCTCCATATTTTCCGGCTTTTCACCGGATTTTACGAAACCGGGGCTGGAAGTCGCCCTTTCAGCATTAGCCACATAAGTGCACGATGAACATTTTATTATCTCGGCTTCTCCGATCCTCGAGGGTACCATGAATTCCTCGGAAACAGAACCGCCCATTACGCCGGAATCTGCCAGAACGGGTACAACTTCAAGCCCGCATCTTGAGAAAATCTTCCTGTATGCGACTCTCATAATTTCATAATTTTTATCGAGGCCGGCTTCGTCCATATCGAAGGAATAGGCGTCTTTCATGATGAATTCCCTGCAGCGCATAATACCGAACCTGGGCCGGATCTCATCCCGGAACTTTGTGTTTATCTGGTAAAGCATCAGGGGCAGGTCCCGGTAAGAGCGGACATTTTCCCTGACTATCGCCGTAACAGCTTCTTCATGCGTCGGCCCGAGCACCATCTCGTTTTCATGCCTGTCCTTTATACGCATCATCTCCGCGCCCATTTTATCGTATCTTCCGCTTTCTTTCCAGAGGTCCGAAGGCGTTAGAATAGGGGGGAGGATCTCCTGCCCGCCTGCTTCATCCATTTCTTCCCTGACTATTTGAACTATCTTGAGCAGGGAACGCATGCCAAGCGGCAAATATGTGTACAGGCCCGCGCCTACCTTTCTCATGAGGCCTGCCCGGAGCATGAGAATATGGCTGTCTATCTCCGCGTCCTTGGGGTTTTCTCTTAAGGTAGGAATAAGCATTTTGGACATGCGCATTGAATAACTCCTTATCGATAGTCTGTTTTACTAATGAAATAATAAAGGAAACAAGCATTATTTTCAATATTCGGAGAAGAAAGATCCGATAACATCAGATGGAGGAAGCATGGAAACAAGCGTCATTCTGCATCCGGATTTCCAGGCAGGAAAAGTGGATCAGCGTATTTTCGGAGGATTTCTGGAGCATTTAGGAAGGGCTGTTTACGGCGGGATTTACGATCCCGAAAGCGTTCATGCCGGAACTGACGGCTGCAGGAAGGACGTCCTGGACGCCCTGGACAGGCTCGATATCACGGCAATGCGCTATCCGGGCGGAAATTTCGTTTCAGGCTACCACTGGCAGGACGGTATAGGGCCTTTAGAAAGAAGGCCGGTTAAAAATGACCCGGTATGGAAAAGTCTTGAATCTAACCGTTTCGGAACGGATGAATTCCTGAGGCTCTGCGTAAAAATGAAATGGAAGCCGATGATGACGGTCAACTTAGGGACAGGCTCGCCCGTCGAAGCGCTGAACTGGCTTCTTTACACGAACAGTCATGCCGGAACAAACCGTTATTCCGGCATGCGCGCTGAAAACGGCTTTTTCGGCCCATATAATGTTAAATTATGGTGCCTCGGAAATGAGATGGACGGACCATGGCAGCTCGGCCATGTTCCCGTTGAACAGTACGCGGCGCTGGCGGAAAAAACCGCGAAAATGATGAAGGAAGCCGATCCTTCCATAGAATTGACGGCCTGCGGAACAAGCGCTTTCGGCATGCCTTCTTACCTGGACTGGGACCGCCATGTCCTTGAAAGCCTTTCAGGCGATATCGATTACCTGAGCATACACCGGTATGTCGGGAACAGGGAAAACGACACAATGGAGTACCTTGCCGTTACAGGGTACATTGACAGTACGATTGAGGAAATCGACGCCCTTTGCCGCTTTGTAAAAGCCAGGCGGAAGGATGAAAAGAGGGTCTTCATCAGTTTCGACGAGTGGAATGTCTGGTACAAAAATATGGAGCAGGACGGACATGGTATGCAAGCGCCTCATCTTCTTGAAGAAGTATATAATCTTGAAGACGCCCTTGTTGTCGCGGGTTTTTTAAACAGCTTTATCCGCCATGCGGACTGTGTAAAAATAGCCAACATCGCCCAGGCAGTCAATGTTATCGCCCCTATCTTAACCCGCGGCGATGAAATGCTGCTGCAGTCAATTTATTATGCTTTCGGCATGTTCACCGGGAGGCGGGAGGGCATATCCCTTAAACCTGTTGTAAAAGGCCCGTCATATCTTACAAAGAGCAAAACAGACGCCTTTTATGCCGACGTCAGCGCAATTCTTTCACAGGATATCCTTCATACCTTCATAGTCAACAGGAGTTTGAATGAAAAAATGATTGTAAATCTCGAGATGGCAGGCATCGATCTCTTTCTGGAAAACGCAGAGCTTTTGACAGGAAAAGATCCTAAAGATTCCAACAGTTTTGAAGATCCATATAAAATAAAACCAATCTCATTCAGCGAAGCGGCGTTCAAGAATGGAAAAGCAGTATTTGAACTTCCGCCCCTTTCCTTTTTAGCGGCAAGCTGGAAACTTTAAAGCAGGCCTGCTTACATTAAATTTTATCATTTCTATTGACAGATCAAATAAATTGTTTTACTATATACTTAGTAATACTAAGTATAAGGGTTCGAATATGGGCGAAACAAGTATCCAGCTCAAAAAGGGGGTTATTGAAATCCTCATCCTGAAACTTTTGAGCAGGGAAAAAATGTACGGCTACCAGCTCCTTCAGGAGCTTGATATTAAGACCGGAGGAATTTTCAAGATGAAGGAGGGGACCCTTTACCCGGTTTTATACAGGTTAGAGGATAACGCCTTCATAAGCAGTTTATGGGAAGAGGGGGATAAAAACATGGAAAAACGGCCTGTTCCGCGTAAATATTACAAGATAACTCCGGACGGTATTATAGAGCTTGAAAAACTCGTTAAAAGCCTCCGGGATATGATCCGGGGGATCAATCTTATTTTGGAGGAGGAAATTTGAAGATGAAGGACAAGATTGAAAGCTTTATCCATAAGATACTCTGGGAAATCGAAGCGGATGAGAACCTGAAAAAAAGGATTGCCCAGGATCTGAGGACACAGATCATGGAAGCTTCTCAAAACAGGGATTTAGACGAAGTGCTTTCAAATATGGGCAGCCCTTCGGAAATAGCACATGAATTTATGGCCAGCATGCAGGATAATAATATTGAAGACTTAAAAGGATTGATTACCGCGCCTAATAAAAATTACTTGGTAAACAGGTATTTCATAGAATACAGAAGTAAAATTAATATTTTCGGTTTGCCGCTGGTCCATATAAAATACTCAACCCGTCTCAGCCGGTCATGGAAACCCGGTATTGCCAGAGGCATAGTTGCTATAGGCAATATCGCTTCAGGAATCATCGCTATCGGAGGGATAAGCATAGGGATCATAGCAATCGGCGGGATAAGCGGAGGTGTTTTAGCCATAGGGGGCCTGGCTGCCGGATTAATGGCGGCCGGCGGCATTTCGGCAGGATTTTACGCAGTCGGCGGCATTGCGATCGGATTCTTTACGATCGGAGGCGCGTCATTAGGATACCATTCGATTTACGGTGCAAACGGAGCCAGGGCCTGGAATTTTATTATAAAATCCTTTAGCGACCTTTTCGGAATAAAGTAGGAGGAATTTTTCATGGAAAGTTCAAAGAGATTTTATTTTATGGACGGACTCAGATCTCTTACAATTTTACTCGTGATCGTTTTACATGCCTCCCTTACATTTGTAAAGCCCCTTTATCCCGGTTTTGTCCATAATAATCAGCCGTACAGCGCTTACTGGATTATTGTCATCCTGTTACAGGGCGCTGTATTGATGCCTATTATGTTCTTCGCATCGGGATATTTCATGCCCGCATCTCTATTTAAGAAAGGGACGGCCGGGTTTATCAGGAGTAAGCTTTTCCGCCTGGGGATTCCTTTTATCGCAGGAACAATGATCCTGGCCCCCCTGCTCGGTCTATCGTCTTACTATTCGGAACATAACCCGGGAAACTTTTTAAGCGATTTCATAGGGTTTTTTCAATACCGGTATTTTAATCAATACCACTTCTGGTTCCTGGGCATTTTAATGTTTTTTTTCATGATTACGCTTTTATTTTGCCATTTTACAGGAAATAAAATCATGGAGAAAGCGAAAAAGCCTTCGAAACCCTCGTTTTTCCTGTTTGCAGGGTTATTTATAGTGACTGCCGTTTCAAGCTTCCTGATAAACATTTTTGTCAAAGAAGACTCCTGGACGATGCTGTATATAATTCAATTCCAGACGACAAAAATTCCGGTATACGCGGTATATTTTTTCCTCGGGATATATGCTTTCAGGAAAGGCTGGTTCGGCGAAGGCTATATTCCGAATATATACCTGTGGGCGCCCGTATTCCTTGCATCGGCATTCGCCGTTTTAGTGATGGCAATAAAAATGCCCCAGACAATAATCTGGAAATTTATATACGACTCCATTGCCAGCCTTCAGATAATGGCTTTCCTTTTTTCAATTATCGCTCTATCGCGCAGGACGATGGACAGGGATACGCCGTTCCTCCGGAATGTTTCGCGGAGCAGCTACGCAGTATATTTAATCCATATGAATTTACTCTTTGTCATTGTTTATCTGACACGGGATTTTATGATGCCTTCTTTTGTCAAATTCATACTGCAGGCAGCCTTAACGGTTCTTTCAGGGTGGATAATAGCGTCACTGCTGATCAGGGCCAGGGGATTAAAGGCAGTCCTTGGGCAATCATGAACTTCCTTGACCCCTGCTCCCTCCGGTGTTAGAATATTAACGCAATTTATCCGGAGGGGCCGCCTGATGTATGATGTGAAAATAGGGGATCTGACTTTCCGCAACCCGGTCGTCACGGCATCGGGCACGTTCGGGATGGGTGATGAATTCAAGGACTTCATGGATTATTCTAAGATCGGCGGAATTACCATGAAAACGGTCACGAGAAACCCCAGGAAGGGAAACCCCCCTCCCAGGATTTATGAATGCTCCGCCGGGCTTTTAAATTCGATCGGTCTTGCTAACGAGGGTTTCGATAAACTTCTCTCGGATTTGAAGAAAAACGATTACCTGAAGGAAATTCCTACGAATGTTATCTTCAGCCTTGCGGGAGATAAGGTATCTGACTTTCCCGACATGGTAGCCAGGCTTTCTGATTTCAGCGGTATAGCGATGTTCGAATTAAACCTGAGCTGTCCCAATGTCGAGGAAAACGGTGTTACTTTCGATTCGAGACCCGGAGTCCTGGAAAAGGTAGTTAAATGCGTTTCAAAGGCGCTTGAAAAGACATTAAAACCCTTTTCAGTGAAGATAAGCCCTATGCAGAATGTCGTGCAAAATTCAAAAATTGCCGAGGAAAACGGATGCCATGCCCTTACAATTTCGAATACCTACCTCGGCACAGCTATAGATTCAAGAACAGGATCTTTCATATTCGCCAACAGGGTTGCCGGATTTTCAGGCCCTGCCGTCAAACCCCTTGCTCTTTATCATGTAATGAGCGCAGCTTCAGCGGTCAAAATCCCCGTAATCGCCAGCGGCGGCATATGCAGCCTGACCGATGCGAAGGAGTTCATGCTAGCGGGGGCGAAATTCGTTTCCATCGGAACAATGAATTTTATAGAACCCGGCATATCTGCGGAAATAGCTGAGGGGCTGGAAGGCTGGATCAAACCGATTATGTCGTGACTTCCGGCCCGGACACGGCATTGACTATCCGGACACATCATTCTAAACTAAATGTGAACAATAAAAATATATTTTTTACTTTTCTCATTAACAGGGGGGACCGGTATCAATAACGACAATAATAAGAAAATCATTCTTATCGTGGAAGATGAAGCCCTGATTGCAATGTCGGAAGCGATGACGCTTGAAAAATACGGCTACGGGACAGTCATCGCCGGCAGCGGAGAAGAGGCATCGAGGATCGCCGGAGAAAGGCAGGATATCAACCTGATCCTTATGGATATCGACCTGGGCTCCGGTATAGACGGAACGAAAGCCGCCGCATCCATACTCGAAAAAAAACTTCTCCCGATCATATTTCTATCGAGCCATGACGAACCTGAAATTATCGAAAAAACTTCTTTGATAACCTCTTACGGATATATTTCAAAAAATTCCGGTGAAGCAGTCCTTTTAGGCTCCGTTAAAATGGCTTTCAGGCTTTTTGAATCACTGTCAAGGGAAAAGGAAAGCGATGAATTCTCCCGGAGGATTTTCGAAAACTCTAAAATTCCAATTATTATCATGGACGCAATGAATTACAGCTTAGTAGACTGCAATCCTGCCTCGGTATCGCTCTTCGGATTCAAATCAAAGGAAGAAATGCTTGGTTTAACGCCGGTTAATGTATCTCCCCCCAATCAATACGACGGTACGGAATCGTCCGTAAAGGCCAGGCAATTCATCGATAAGGCCATTTCCGAGGGGCAGGTTGTATTTGAATGGCTTCAGCGGAGGCCTGACGGCTCCTTATGGGACGCGGAAGCGCACCTCATGAGTTTTGTTTCAAATGGAAAAGTATTTCTCCAGTTATCGGTTCTCGATATAACAAACCGCAAACAGGCGGAACAGGCTTTGAGGGACAGTGAAGAACGTTTCAAGACCCTCTCTTCCATTGCCAATGAAGGTATTATTATCCATGACCAGGGCATTATTATCGATGTGAATTTACCTTTTGCCAGGCTTCTGGGGTATTCCAATCTTGAAGAAATAATCGGTAAAGACCGCTTCGAAGCTATCAGGATGGAAGAAGAATCCAGGAAGACTGTTCTTGAGCATATAAATAATAACTCTAATGAAATATACGATATAGAAATCATCAATTTAGACGGGCAGACCATCCCTGTCGAAACATGCGGCAGGGATATTGTTTACAGGGGCCGAAAAGCAAGGATAGTGTATATGCGGGAGATTACGGAACGCAAGAGGGCTGAAGAAAAGGTCAGGCAGTCTCTCCATGAAAAGGAAATTCTTCTCCGGGAGCTTTACCACAGGACCAAGAACACCCTTCAGATCACCCAGGGGCTGCTTACACTGCAGGCCGCGGATTATCCAGGGAATACGGAGCTGCAGAACTTGGTAAAAAATACAGGCGACAGGATCGAATCGATGTCCCTGGTCCATAAGATGCTGTATAAGAGCGGGGACCTGTCCCGGATATCAATAAAGGACTATATACAGGATCTCTCGGCGCTGATTATGCAGAGTTACAGAGTAATAGACGGGAGAATAGCATTAAATATCAATATAGAAGACCAGTTCTTTCAAATTGATGCAGCTATACCTTTCGGGCTTATAATCAACGAATTGATCACGAATTCGATGAAATACGCATTCCCGGGCAACAGGAAGGGCAATATAAATATCAGCCTCAAAGGCGTAAAGGATTCCCCTATGAATTTTTTAGAGTACTCGGATGACGGGGCAGGGGTTGAGCCGGGATTTAATTTCAGGAACAGGAATACATTAGGATTAAAACTTATTTACAGCTTGGGCGAAAGACAATTATCGGGAAAAGTTTACATGAAAAGCGATAACGGGATCAAATGCGTAATAGAATTTGAAAAACCGGCAGCTTTTTAAAGCTGCCGGTTTGATTAAAAAGCGTTATCTGACTTTTTTAAGAGCTTCCATTATGAGAGGAGCTTTTCCTGCGCTTCCAAGAACGTTAATGTTCTTTTCAGAATACATCTTTTTGAGCGCATCCCTTGCAGGTCCGAGATATTTCCTGGGATCGAATTCTTCCGGTTTGTTCGCGAATGTCTCCCTTATCCTGGCTGTCATAACAAGCCTGCCGTCTGAATCTATGTTGATTTTTGTCACAGCGGACCTTGCGGCCTCCCTGAGCTGAGTTTCGGGAATGCCGATGGAATCCTTGAGCTTTCCGCCGTATTTATTGATCATATTCACAGCGTCCTGAGGAACCGAGGAAGAACCATGAAGGACGATCGGAAAGCCGGGAAGCCTCTTCTCGATCTCATGAAGGATATCGAGCCTTATTTCTACTTTCTGGCCGGGCTTGAATTTGTAGGCTCCGTGAGACGTGCCTATAGCTATTGCCAGCGAATCGACGCCTGTTTTGCCGACGAAATCCTGTACTTCCTCGGGCTTTGTATATGTATGAGTTTCTGCCTTGACATCGTCCTCGACGCCGGCTAAAACCCCGAGTTCGCCTTCTACCGTTACATCATATTTGTGGGCGTATTCCACGACCTTTTTTGTCAAAGCCACATTATCTTCGTATGAATGGTGGGAACCGTCGATCATCACGGAAGAAAAACCTGTTTCAATGCAGGATACCGCAAGTTCATATGTATCGCCATGATCGAGGTGGAGCGCTATAGGTATTTCACCGATTCCTTTTGCTTTTGCTTCCCTTTTCATCATCTCGACGACGCCCTGTCCCATGTATCTGAGAAGCGTCTGGTCCGCGTATTCGCGCGCGCCTTTCGAGACCTGCAGTATTACCGGGGACTGGGTTTCAAGACAGGCCATGACAATAGCCTGGATCTGTTCCATATTATTGAAGTTATAAGCAGGAACAGCGAAGCCTTCCTTTAAGGCTACCTGAAACATAACCCTGGTATTTACAAACCCCAGATCCTTGTAATTAGTCGCCATATTTTATCTCCTTAGTACCGCTTATTGAGCTTAGCGGTACTTATCTTTATTGAATAATTTGAAACTGCTGATCTCCAGCGATTCGAATAATTATAAAGCGATTATTCCGATTATTCCAGATTCGGCGCCTATCCCTGCTATAAATCTAATAAAATTTCTGCATTTTTGTGAAATATAAGGTTTTCGCTTTCCGGGCCGAGCCCCAGGGCCTTGATTTTTCCCCTGACTCTTTCCGGGCTTTCCCAGGGAAAATCGCTGCCGAAGAGAATATTGCCTGCCCCGTGGCAATTAATGATCTCTTTCATCTGATTATCCGACATTTCGACGGTAAAAGCCGTATCGAGATAAATATTTTTATATCCTACGAGATACTTTTCAACATCGTCCCATAACCTGTATCCGCCCATGTGAGCCAGAACAATATGCAGGCCGCTTATTCTGGAAACCTCGAACAGCCGTTCGGGAGTCGCATGGAGGCTTGTAAAGCCTATATCCCTTCCGCTGTGAAAAAGGACTGTTAGACCGTTTTCTGAGCAGCTTTCGTAAACCGGGAGAAGTTTATCTTCGTCGGGATAAAAATCCTGGTATTCGCAATGGAGTTTAATGCCTTTAATGCCATTAGAAGCGATGAAGGAAAGTTCGTCTTTTATGCTGCCGATCCGGGCAAAATCTGGGTGCATTGCACCGAAGGAGATTATTCCGGTACTAAAGGAATTTTTGTTGGATTCGATCATTTTCCTGTTGATAGATATTACCTGTTCAGGAGAAGTCGCCACCGGCTGGTTTACCGCCAGATCTATGTGAGATTCTTTCATGAAATCGGCGAGAGAGCCGAAAGTGCCTTCGCCGTATGGTTTAACTCCGCTCTTTGTGCTGAGATGATCCATGGCTTTTTGTGCAAGGCTGTCGGGGAAAAAATGAACGTGAAAATCAATGATCATATGACAATTCTATAATTCATAGTCAAAAAATTTATCTCTTGTCTTCCTTTCTTAAATAAATCCTCGGGACGCGCTTTGAAATATCGCATGTAACCTCATAGGGGATCTTTTTACAGATGTTTCCGAATTTTTCGACGCCTGTGCCGCCTGTTCCGAAAATTATAGCTTCATCTCCGATCGTTATGTCTGACGGGGATTCTCCGAGGGATACCATCATGTAATCCATGCAGATCCTTCCGGCTACGGGATATTGCCTGCCTTTAATATTGACGCTTCCCCTGTTCGAATACAGGGTGGGTATGCCGTCGGCGTAGCCGATAGGCAGAACTGCAATGTATTCTCTTTCTTTTGTGATCTCGTAAGACCTGAGATAACTGATGGTATCGCCTTTTTTCATCCTGTTTACAGCGACTATTTTTGTCTTCAGGGACATGCAGTTTATCAGGCTGTCAATGGGCAGGGTGGAGAGCCCGTAAAGGGACAGCCCCGGCCTTATCATGGTCATCGGAGCCTGCAGCGAGAGCGGAACATTGAATATGGCGGCGCTGTTGGCCATATGAAAATGCCTGATCTTGATATCAATTTTTTTCAATTCGGTGACAAGATCGACAAAGAGCTTAACCTGGTGGTTGGAAAATTCTATATCGTTGTCGGCGGAGGGGAAATGCGTAAATATGCCGTCGACAATTATTCCTTCCATTTTTGATATCTGCTCGATGCCGATAAGCGCCCTGTCGACAGGAATTCCAAGACGGCCCATTCCTGTATCGATTTTTATATGGACCTTGGGGTAAATTCCGCGGTACCGGTATGCCTCTGAAAGCTCCCTTGCATAATCAACGCTTATTACAGTAGGGTATATATTGAATTCTATCAGTTTTCCGAACTCTACCGATTCCACGGGACCAAGAAGGAGGACTGGCAGCGAGATGCCTGAACTGCGCAGTTCTATCGCTTCATCTATGCTCGATACAGCAAGATATTCAACCCCGAGCTTAAGGAGCTCCTGGGATATCATAACCGCTCCATGCCCGTATGCGTCAGCTTTGACTACACCCATGAACAAAGTCGATTCGGGGCAGCGTTTTTTTATTTCGATATAATTTGTCTTGAGGGCGTCCATATCTATTTCCGCCCATGTTGGCCGGTGGGATTTGTATTGGTACATTACCGCTCCTGTGAAAGTCCGACGGCATTATGATACAATTAAAACACGTTTTTGTAAAATATTATGGGTACTTCCAATATCTGCCCCCTTGGGGCAGCAAAGTAGTACCCACTGGGCGGATCTTAGATCCATTGTTACGATTATTTTTCAAAAATCTAGTTTTTGAAACCGCCCTTATGCCAGGACAGGGATTTTCCCCGGGTAAAAAGTCTTTACTTTATTCCTGTCCTTATGGTAGGAGATTATATCTTCCATCGATATAAATGCCTTATTCTTGAAATTATCGAAAATCTGCCTGACATGGGCAAGGTCTGCGGGAGTATCGACAGTGACCCTGATATCCGGCGAATAATAAAACCCGCTTGACAGCGGCTCCAGAACCTTGAAAGAATCCCTGTTCTTATAAATAAATGGCGTTACATGCTCGAGATCGTACGGACTCCTCGCATTTTTATATGCTATAGAGAGAGCATCCCTGCTGATCACCTCAACTCCCGTACCAAGAGGTATGCCCAGGAAATGTGTGAGGTCTGCGCCTGCTTCTTCATGATACTCAAGGGTTTTATCAAGAAATTCCGGGCAGACAAGAGGATTATCTCCCGTTGCCCTGACAATTATCTTGCTGCCGAAAAGTTCTGCAGCCTGGTAATACCTTTCAAGAACATTGGCCTTGCTTCCTGTAAAGTATTTTACGGAGCTGTAATCTTTAAGCGTGCGTTTTATACCCTTAAGCGAATCATCTGTCGTCGCTATGATGATATTTCTTATATACTGGGAAAGAGTCAGCCTTTCAACTATCCATGCTATCAGGGATTTCTTCCCTATGTTCAATATGACCTTTTCCGGAAGTCTTGTCGAATCGAGCCTGGCCTGGATAATAACATCTGTTTCCATAATCATTGTAAAGCCCCCCAACCGGAAAAACCGGATTAAATTATTTTATATCCTTATTAATTATCGAGAAAATAGCGGAATCCTCAACAGGTTTCGATGAAATTTCATTAATTATTTTTCCCGACCTGGTTAATTCCCTGAAAAGCCAGGATAATAACTGCCATCTGAAAGTCAGGAGATAGCCTATAATAAGCAGGAATATTTTTGTGTTTCTGGATTTCAGCATTGCTTTTTCGGAAATATTCAATAGGTTAAAAGTCAGGTAGTCATTCGAGGAAAAATCCATCGAGATATCGTTCTCTTTTGCTCCGGAATATTCCACCTTGAAATTCCTGACCTGGGTTATGATGTATCCCTCTTTCCAGAGCTTGTATCCGAGTTCGAGGAGCATGTATTTAATATTTTTATACTCGTTCAATTCGATGTTGCGCGACATGAAAGCTTCGCGGTTTATCAGGAAGCAGAAATATTTGGAATAAAGAGATGATATGGCAGTTCCTACTATATCCACAGATATTGTCTCTATAAAAGAGTTTCTGATGCCGCCTTTAATTATGCTTGGCATTACACTATCCCTTTCATCAACAATAAGGGGAATTAGAATCCCGAAAAGGGTTTCGGAAAGGTACATCCGGAGAACATTAAAATCGAGGGCTTTCAATTTAAAATACTCGTTTATAAAGAGTATGTTTTTTGACAGACTTTCGCTGAGCGCTATTTTGAAGGCCTCGCTTTCCCCGATTTTATCCTTTGGCAGGATTACCCTCATAATAGGGAAGGAAGCTAAAAGTTTATCATATTTATATCCCTGCTTATCCGTATTTATCATGAGAAATTCACACTTGATGTTTTTGTTCGATGCGAATTTAAAGATAGAGTTGATAGTTTCCACCGGGTCTGAATTACCGTTAATAATAAGAGCGATAGTAATATCTGCGCTGGATTTCCTTCCGCCGGCCCTGGTCGAGAAATTGGAAAGCTCCGTATATGACGGCAATTGCATAAGGACCTCATCAGTCTGTAATGTTATATTAAATAACGGTCAATATTTTAATTGGCTTAACTATTTTTAGCTTGAAAATAACATGATTTATGATTAAAATTAAGATCAAACAATAAAACAGGATAAATTCCGATGAATTTTACATACCAGATGGGAATAATAACCTTTCTGCTTCCTCCGATATGCTTCGGCGTTCTCATGGGCGGATTCCTGTTGTTTGCCTATATGTATCTGCAGTATAAGAACAATATTTATCTTGCCATGGCTTTATTGGGTTTATTATGCATGCTTTTCACGCTGTCTGAAACCCTGATTTTAGTTTACGGAGGATTGCTCCATGACGCTGCCACGGGCAGGCAGTTCGACAGAATCGAACATTGTTTGGGCGCTTTTTTTCTTTTTGTCTATCCGTACTACCTTTCGTATCTTCTTGAACTTAACGGTAAATGGCAGAAAACTAACAGGAAAATTTCCTTTGGGCTGCTAATTGTTGCGCTGGCAATTATCGCCCTTGCATATATTTACCCTTCCGGCCTGAAATCCCAGACGGTGCCCGTTGCAACGGCCCTGACTGTCGAAGGAGATTTCGGCAGGGGCAGCCCCGGCCCCATTTTGTTTATAAGGGACATATTTATCGGCGTAATGATAATATATTCGATGATCTGTTTTATAACGGATCTTGTCTGGCATAAAAAATTTTCTTACCTCGTGTTTGCCCTCGCGGGCATCATTATCTGCATTTACAGTTCCGTCGATGATATCCTTTATATTTATACCAGGGTCAATTATGATCCTCTTTCGCATTTTCTTTTTTCAAGGTTCAGCCTCGGGCTGACATTTCTATCCACCCTCTCCATGGCAGGACTGACAAGGGTTTTTGTCGGAAGCATGAAGGAGGCCGAAAAAGCCAGCAAAATAATTTCTTTATCCGAAAAAAAATACCGTCTGATTGTCGAGGGATCGAGCGATTTTATTTTTTCTATCGACAGCAATCTTCAGATAATCAGCGCAAATGAATCCATGGAGAAGCTGCTTAATTTAAAATCGGGAAAGGGGCCGGTGTCCCTAAAATTCATGGACCTCATCTATGAAAGCAGGGAAGATAAAGGCCTGACTCAGGCTATCATAAAATCAAATCTCGATATACTTCTTAAGGAAAAAAAACCCTTCGATCAAAAAGTCCTTTTTAAGCCGTTCACCAGCGATGAACCCAAGGAATTCAGGGTAAGGCTCGAATATATCAAGATCGACGAGGAGTATGAAATCGTCGGAAGGGCAACGTCAATTGTCGATGACATCCTGCTTGACTGTTTTCATTCCGAAGAACAGAAGTACATTATCGGGAATTACCTGATCACTGCGGATGAAATGAGCAAGCGTCTCGTAAGAAACCTAAACAGGTACATGAAAAGCCAGGAAGTAAATTATCTCAGGGTATGCCTGCGTGAAATTATAATAAATGCTATCGAGCATGGCAACCTGGCAATTACTTTCGAGGAAAAAACCGAAGCCATGAAGAATGAGAACTATATGGAATATATAATGAAAAAACAGGAGGATCCGAGATATAAAGACAAGAAAGTAATGATAGAATACAGTATTAATCCTGACAGGGCTGTATATAAAATTGCCGATGAAGGCAACGGTTTCAATTACAGGAGCATTCTTGCCGGTGTAAAGGATAAAGAAAGCAATAAATTTCTTCCGCATGGCAGGGGAATTACAATGACGATGGGCATTTTCGATTCCATAGAGTATAATAAAGCAGGAAATCTGGTTACATTGGTGAAAAATTTTTAGAGTCAATAATAATGGAGGTGTCCTATGTGGTTTTTTGAATTTCTGTTCCTTGTAATAGGAGGAGCGCTGGCGATACCGAATATCGTTACCGAAAAGGTTCCCAATGCTTCAGAAGTTCTTAAGAGGATTGAACCATACCAGCCATGGTTCGGACTTGCCCTTTTGATCTGGGGAATTTTAGATTTTCTAACCGGAATTATTCTTTCGGGAAGGATAGTCGGAGCTGGGATTTTAAGCGGCATACTGCTTTTTATCGTCATACTGGTAGAGATTTTCCTCGGGCTGATATTATCCATGAATTTTCTCAAGACGATCAAGGAACTTCCGGCGAAGGAAATCAAGAAGTTTGAAGTTATTCTTGTTAAATACCAGACTTTACTCGGGATCGGAGGAATAATAGCGGGGGTTTACATACTGCTCAGGTACACGATATTATTTTTTGCAAGGTTCTGACATTTTCCCATTCCCTGAAAAATACATCCTGAAAAGCTAATACATTGCTGTTTTTCAATCGAAAAGATAATAAGGACATTTTCTAAAAAAAACGGCTAAAGGAGGGCAACGTATGTTCGGCATGGAAAAAGAGCTTTACGAACAAATACTTTACCTCAAGGAGAATTTCAGGCTTGAGGCTATAAAGGCTGAATTTGAGGCCGAGGGATCTTCCTTCAACGACCTTGTCAGACTAAGAAGACTTACATCCCAGGCAGGCATCAAGTTATTCCTGAAAATAGGCGGGGTAGAGGCTTTAAGGGATATCAAAGATTCCCTCGAATTAGGAGTTGACGGGATAGTTGCCCCTATGGTTGAAAGCAGTTTCGGCTTGAAGAAATTTATCGATGCTTACAGAAGCGTATACAAGGATAACAGGATAAGGCTTTCCATCAATATTGAAACGAAAAATTCCATCGGGCAATTAGAAGAAATTCTTATGCGGGGCAGGGGCTGCATAGATAATATAACTCTTGGAAGGACCGATCTTTCCGCTTCATTTATGGATAAAGACATTACTCCCGATACAAAATTTGTTATGGACCTGATCGGATATGTGGGGAAAAGGGCTAAAATAGAAGGTTTTTCATTCACCGTAGGCGGAAGCATAAGCGCCCTTTCAATAGAAAGGTTTTTAGAAAACCCCTCGGTTTCATATAATATCGACTGTATAGAGACCAGGAAGGTAGTGCTGCCCAGGGATGTTATACTTAACAGGGAAAATGCTCTTAACGAAGCGCTCCGGTTAGAGGAATTATATATCTTATCGAAAAAAGAGATCAGCGATACAATGATAGGACTGGAAATGGCAAGACTGTCTAAGCTGTCTGACAGGGCCGTAAACACCGCCGGGATCGAGAAGAACTTAGCCTGACACGGCGCCCGGGGCTATTAAACGTGATCGACATCCTTCTGGGTCCTCTGTGCGAGCGCCTGGAAGTATTCATAAAGGTCCTTCCTTGTCTGCAGATCCAGATATATGAAGGACAATCCGTAATCGAAAACATTATCTTCAATCATAAAGCTTTTGGAAATGATACATTCGATTTTTTCAAAATTATACATTTTTTCAAAAGACATATCCGTAAAACTGAGCCTGTAAGTTTCCTTTCTTTTCAGCGCGATCGATGACCTGATCCTGGCTCCTTCAAGACTTATATCCTTTACTATCACTTCGATCTGAGAAGCATCTCCGGTATTAATTGCGAATAATAATCCGGCTATATCATCCACAGGTATTCTGCTGTAAAGGCGTTCCTGTGATATTTTAAGATTTTTAGGATATGAAAGCTGGGTCCTTCCGCCGTTTAACAAATTTACGACTGACGATTCCCCGCAGATGAACATGTTATTGGAGGTATAGCAGATATTGACCGGTACACCCTTTTTGACAGGCAGTGGAATGCCGGAAATATTGTTTATTATAACGGTTTTGGAATTAGCCTCGAGAGCCTGTCTTTCAAGAACATAAAGCCTGTTTTTTTCGTATATCTCGATTTCTAACTTTGAATTGTCGATGATGGGATATATCTTTTTTGTCAGTATCTGAGCAGTTCTGTTCGATATCCGCAGTTCATCGATACGCAGATAGAAGTATTCTGAAAACCTTTCAAGAACGGAAGAAGGGATCGCCGAAGCTATCATTTCTACATTTTTAAAATCGGAGATAATATTGTTAATGATCTTTTTCTGGGCCGGATTGAATTCCGAAATGTGACCGGGAGGAATTTTAAAATTCGAATTCCGGGGTTCAAGTATCCTTTTTTCATAAATATAGTTATGATAAGCCCTGTAAATATAGAAGAGAACCATGAAGAAAACGGATAAGGCTAAAATAGTGATCAGAAAAGCCACAAAATTTCCCGGGGTTGTGAATGCGGCCTGCACTCCCTGGACGAAACTTGAATAGGGGTCCATAATAATGCTCCCCGGTATTTTATAGTGACTTTTCCATTGCTATTTCATCACACTGGGTTATTTTAGGGCAGCTGAGGCAATCCCTCCAGATTTTTTGAGGAAACTTGCTCTTGTCAACCTTAATATATCCCAGCCTGGAAAAGAAATCATCGACATAAGTGAGGACAAAAGCGTTTTTAATTCCCTCGTCCCTCAATATTTCCTCAGCTTTCGAGATCAAACCGCTGCCGATCCCTTTCCCCTTGTACTGCCTGTCAACGGCGACAGAACGTATTTCAGCAAGATCCTCGGTGAAAAAAGAAACTGCGCAGCACCCTGCAATCTTCCCTTTATATTCTGCAACTATAAAATTACGTATTTCCTCTACTACGCTTTCAGCGGTCCTGGAAAGCATCAGATTTTTGCTTGAATAAGAGCTGATAAGGGAGGCTATTTCGGATGCTTCCCTGAGTTTAGCATTCCTGATCTCAAAGGGCACCGTCAATTAAACCTTTCAGCTTGTTCTTCGAAACAGCCCCTATTACTTTTTCCATCGGGGTGCCGTTTTTAAATATAATAAGAGTCGGTATGCTTGTAACAGCGTATTTAGATGAAATGTTAGGGCCTTTATCCACATCTAATTTTACAATTTTCAATTTTCCGTCATATTCGCCGGCCAATTCGTCGATTATCGGCGAAATAAGCCTGCAGGGCGTGCACCATTGCGCCCAGAAATCTACGAGCACGGGGATATTCTGACCCATAACTTCAGATTCAAAATTAGTATCATCTGCATGCACTACAGAGGACATATTAAAACCTCCAGAAAAAAAAGAGCCGAAACAAATTCTCTTTAATTAAATTAAGCAGAGGCCGGGAAAATGTCAATAAAAAAACATCGTCTTGTACCTGAACTGAGCGATTCTTAATATCGGCACAAAAAAATCGATGGGGTTTACCGTCGATCTTACATTTAATTTTCGTTGTTGAATATTTCAGAATATATTGAATCTAGATAAGCCAATATTA
>Ga0181520_10000362_pt1 | contig 100543 bp, 103 predicted proteins | sample PEATcosm2014_Bin_29_FD_132451 | JGI IMG/M metagenome (GOLD analysis project Ga0181520, IMG submission 132451) | Peatland microbial communities from MTU Mesocosm Facility, Houghton, MI, USA - PEATcosm2014_Bin02_30_metaG | ecosystem: Environmental > Terrestrial > Soil > Wetlands > Peat | place...
AGCCTGGACGGCGACTCTTTGGTTTCCTGAAGAAAGGCGTTGAACAAATAACGAATTATTTGACGGTTTGCATGCTGCTGCGCGGCCAATCCCGGGGAGTCGATGACGTAATATCGCGTCAGCTGCTTGAGAAGTGCAATTTGGCTCCGATAGTTTTCAGCTACGCGAACTGTCTTGCCGTTTCCACTAGGCTCCACGAGCGATAATCCGTTGATATAGCGCCCTACGAGTTGACTTGTGAATGTACGCAGTCTTATGCGATCCTCGCGTGTACCCTCATAAGGCCCCGAGAGCTTGAAGAATGCAAACAGCAAATTGGCAAATATGGCCCGAATGTCCGAATCGGATAGATCTTCGATCCCTTCTAGCTTCGTCTTCCTAGCGACTACATAATCCAAGAACCGATGCCCCTCTGCGGTAAAGTCTGGTTCGCCACCTTGACGCGTTCCTTTAGGAAGCAGAAGATGTAACGGAATCAGTCCAGCCCGATAAAAATCCTCGGCATCATGAATGGCATAGGTTAGATCGTCTGCCCAATCCATCAGCTCGGCTTCAGCTGAGCGGGTAGAGTGTGAAACTCCAGACTCTCCCACAGCCAGTTCAAATGAAGCCAACTCTGAATCATATGCGCCCCACTTATTGCGTTTGTTTGCAGGACGCCCACTATAAGTCCATGGGTATTTCAGGATGGCGCGAAGGGTCCGGTTAGTCAGATTCAAGCCGTTGTAGCTGTCGTCACGAAATGCAAGCTCTGTGACAATCCGAAAGCTCTGCGCATTGCCTTCAAATCCCTGTGCTTCCTCACCAGCAAGATTATTGAGGACTTCTTCCGCAAGATGACCAAATGGTGGGTGCCCCAAATCGTGAGCAAGGCACGCCGACTCTGCGACATCCTCGTTCACCTCTAGTTTCTTGGCAAGTTCGGGGCACTTGAGTTTCAGCTTCTCCGCAAGGCGGCGACCAACCTGAGCCACCTGAAGCGTATGGGTTAGCCGATTGTGGAAGACATGGCTGAACTCACCGGATGCAACCTGCGTGGTTGTCGAAGGGCGCTGGAGCGCGGAAGAATAGAGAATGATGTCCCGGTCACGTTGAAAATCGTCCCTGTCGTCTCCCTGCCGGTTCTCTTCCGGACGGAGCCGCGCGACGCGTTCCGGGGTGGCTGGCGGCACTTATTTTTCCTCGACACTCTCCAGGGAATGAGCGGGCTTCAAAGTCAGATCAGGCGTCAAAACCACGTCTCCCTTTTCGAGCAGATCGGAGAGCGCATCCTGAATCTCCGTGTACGAATAGTCGGATCCTAGGTTAGCGAGAAGCGCGGTGGGCTTCAAGGGAGACTGTTTAATACGGTTAAGTACTGCCGTTCTACCAGATCCTACCAATGTTGCGGTAGCCATTTTCATTCTCCTGACTCGGAGGTCAAATCGTACCACGAAACCGATCACTTGTAATGATGACTAAAGATGTACATCGATGCAATGTGTAAATGCCTACATTAACCGATTGGGGCGAGATGCTTGGTGTTCTGGTAGGTGTAGACGATGCGGTGGGTTACTGTGATGGTTGAGAGGACGGCCAGCACCCATAGCACCGGAGCCATCACTCCCCAGTGATTGAAGAGGGCGCCGAGGATCACCAGCACGATGCGCTCGGGGCGCTCCATGAAGCCGACCTTGCACTGGCCGATGAGAGCCTCGGCGCGGGCGCGCGTGTAGCTGACCATCAGCGAGGTCACCATGACAAAGGCGACCAGCACGACATATCTGAACCGATTAATCCGGCCGTAGTAGACCAGCAGTCCGAAGAAGAGCACCACGTCGGAATAGCGATCGATGACCGAGTCGAAGAAGGAGCCGAAGACCGTGACCTGGTTGTTGCGGCGCGCGACGCGGCCGTCGAGCATATCGAAGGCTCCGGCGGCGAAGATCACGCAGCCGGCATAGAAGAACATGCGCCCGGCGTTGGTGGCGTTGGCGTGGCCAAAGAGGAAGGCGGCGACGATGTTGATGACCAGGCCGATAAAGGTCAGCGCGTTGGGTGAGATGCGGGTTAGCGCCATGCCCTTCACGAGCTTGTCGAGGAGCCATCCGCATGCGCGGCCAAAGGCGCTGGTCCAGGTGATTGCCATCTTGCCTACTTCTGCTCCTGCTTCGCGTCTGGGGCGCTGCCGGCCTGAGCCTCGGCTGCTTCGGCCTCGTCGTGAATGGTGGTTAGTTTGAGAATCTCCAGCTCGCGCTTGCCGTTGGGCGTGACGATAGTGGCTATGTCGCCCACCTGCTTGCCCACGATGCCACGGCCGATGGGCGAGGTGGTCGAGATGAGCCCTTTGGCGACATCGGACTCTTCGCTGGTGACAAGGCGGTAGACGATTTCTTCATCCTTGGTGGAGTCGTAAACGACCACGGTCGAGCCGAAGCCCGCTCTATCTCTGGGAATGTTGCTCAGATTGACCAGGGAGAGTTCGGCCATGCGCTTTTTTAGCTGGCCGAGGCGCGCATTGACAAAGTCCTGACGCTGCTTGGCCATGTGGTATTCGGCGTTTTCAGAGAGGTCGCCCATGGCTACGGCCTTTTTGATCTCGGCGGGAAGCTCGTGCGAGAGTTCGTGCTCGAGGAGCGCGATTTCGGCCAAAAGCTGTTTCTTGATGTGATCGGGCATCTTATTCCGTGGCGGGGAGCGAGGCTGCTCAAACCGCGAGAGATAAAAGATCTTAAGTTTCAATTATACGCGGGGTGAGAGGCACGGACTAGGGACTGAGGGACTGGGGACTAACGGCGTGGATCTAGCTGATCGCTGGGCTCTGAGTTCTGTTCGATGAAGGATTGCAGGATCAGCGTAGCGGCCACCTGATCAACGACGCGGCGATGCTGTTGGCGGGCGTGGCCGGCCTCGTAGAGGATCTGGTGGGCTTCGCGGGTGGTCAGGCGTTCGTCGTGCAGATAGACGGGAAGGCCAGTCAGCGTGCCCAGTTCAGCAGCGAAGGCCTGGGTTTTGGCGGACTGGCGGCCGATGTCGCCGGAGAGATGCACGGGGTTGCCGACTACGATGCCCACCACGCCGAAGCGGCGGCAGAGACGTGCGAGGGAGCGCAGGTCCTCACGCTGGTTGTGCTTGCGCTCCAATGTCAGGACTGGTTGGGCGGTCAGCCCGAGTTCGTCTGACACTGCCACGCCGATGCGGCGGTTGCCGACGTCGAGGCCAAGGTAACGGGGATGGGGTGCGGCTTGCAGTTGTCGAACTCCTGGCAGCTAGCTTCTAGAAGGGCCTCATAAACTTCGACCGGCGCTCGAAGGTGTTCCTCAGGGGTCAAAACCCCTGGCGATTTAGCGCATTCTACGGCACTGCTAAAGCCGTGCCGTAGAAAGAAACAACAGCGATTCGGATGCCCCTACGGGGCTGGGTCACCAATTTTGCCTTCTCCCAGGGTTCCGCTGCGCTCCACCCTGGGCTAATATCCAACGGCCCCTCCGGGGCCTCAAGGTAAAGTCGTGCGCCATTTCATCCATCGAGGCCGGAGACTCCGGTGGCGGACTGATACAAAACCGGTTTCTGAGACTGTTTTTAGCAGCTAGCTCCTAGCTTCCAGCTTAAAGCGCGCGGGAGGAGCAATTCATTCTTTGAAGCGGCTCATGAGCGCTGCGCCTAGAACGCCGGCCTGGAACCAGCCCAGAAAGATGAGCAGCCAGCGGGATACGGCCAGGAACCAGTAGGTGTTGAAGACGCGAAGCCAGTCGAGGCAGCGAGATTGCGGAAACCACATTTGGGCCAGGCGCTTCGGATTCGGGTTGGGTGTGAACTTGTCATCCATTCCAAGCTTGGCCAAAGGGACGACGTTTTCGAGCGCATAGACGAAGGGCTGGAAGGGAGGGTATCGATCGCCGGGAGTCTTGTCGTCTGTTCGGACCATTGCGCCGCTTCTGTACGCTCCGGAGAAGATGAGTGTGCCGAGAAAGAGAGTGATAGCGATGGAATAGGCGATGCGCCACGGCACCTCTTCCAGACAGGCGAAGGCGATGGTGAGCCAGCGCACGAAGAACCAAGGCCCAGGCCACTTGTCGTGAGCCTGCTGAACTTTTTGCTCGTAGATGACGTGCTTTGCCGCACTGTGCTGCCCTCGGGTTTCGAGGTACTTCGAGAGCTGAATCCACGGTTGAGGCTTGATGCATTGATCGCCGGGCTGGCGAAGGAGCCACTGGATGCGCTTTCTGGTGCCTTCTTTTGCCTCGAGGCGCAGCGGCTGGGGCGGTTCTCCACTTTGGATTTGTTGAGGGGTTTGAGCGGCGTGGAGGGTCAGTTCCTGATAGGTGAGTCCGTTGAGGAAGAGATGATCTTTTGCGGGCCAGCTCTGTTCGTCGTCGCACATGTTCTTAAGTGTGGCGCCGCGGAGATCGAGATGCGGAGTGCGGGATTGCGCGATTCTCCTCCAATGGAGATCTCCACTGAGGTTGAGATTGTTGCAGTCGACCTCTGCGGCGGTTGCAGCAACGAAGGCGAGCGATCCGCCGATGCGTGCGCCGCGCAGCCTGATTTTGCTGGAAGCTTCGAAGTCGTGGCTGAACCAGACGCTGCCTCCTATCTCAGTTGCATCGACGCTGAGCACGTCCTTGACTTCTTTCACAGCCGCGATCAGCTTGGCGCCGGATAAAGAGAGATCGCCCTTGATCTTTGCGCCGATGATGCGAATCTCGCCATTTGAGCTGAAGTCGTCGCGCAGGAAGGCATCTCCGCCGATGTCCGCGCCATCGGCGAAGAGAGCGATCTCGGGCTTTTGCTGCGGCTGGCCGGCTTGTGCCGCGGGCCGAGGGGCTTTCAGCGCCAGCAGTTCGAGGGTTGCGCCCGAGCAATCCAGGTCGCCCTCGATCTTCGCGCCGCCGAGACGGATGCTGCCGGAGAAGGTGCTTCCCCTGAGATGGAGCAAGCCGTGAATGACGATGGTGTCGGCGTGGAAGTTTCGTCCGCCTTCGACGGTGGAGTTCACGAAGAGGATGTCGCGCGTCTCCGCCTGGCCGAGATTGACCTCGCCTTTTACGGCGCAGCAGCGGAGATCGAGGCGGACGGGAATGTGGCTGGCCTCGAGATCGAGACTGCCGGCAAGAGTGGCGGAGTAGACGCGGATTCCCTTGGGGTCGATCTGCGCGAGTGCCTCGGGATCGGTGGCGAGCCAGCGCACGAAGGCGGAGCGAATGTCGGGACGCGGGTCGTTTATGTCAGGATCCGGGAGATCTTCTGAGGTTGCCGAGGTGTGGAGGACCTGGAGTTCGGCGGGCGTCGGATTCGCATCGAAGTGGGACTTTGCCAATTCGGTGAGCTTGGTTTCGCGAATCGTGTCGAGTAAGGGCATTGGGGTCCACCTTCCGCGAGGGTCTGTGGGATCTATGGGGATGGCACCTATCCCAATAGTGTCAAGAAGCCTTCGAACGTTGCCAGCTACTGTACACCCGAAAGAGGCTGGCCGGTAGATTCTGAGCCGGTACAATCTAAGACAGGGAACCCCAAGGGGAGTTTTCTCGTTTTTAAGTCTCAGAAGGGTTGACTGCGACGAATGGCGGCACGCGGACGGTCGAGCAGAAGGAAGCGGAGTTCGGGCGCGCGGGGAGTCCTGTGGACGGCCTTTCTCGTCTTACTCTTGGCGGCGGCGGGGGCCGTGGCGTGGCTGGTCTTTGAGCCCTTTGGGCCAGAGACGGAGACCTTTGTAGAGTTCGCTCCAGGCTCATCGACGGTGCGGATGGGGGAGCAACTGGAGGCGGCGGGAGTGGTTCGCAGCCAGTATGTGTTTGACATGATCCGGTGGGTCAAGCGGGGATCGCTCAAGGCCGGCGAATATCGCTTCGACCATCCGGCTCCGGCCATCGAAGTCTATGCGCGCATCGTGCGCGGAGATGTTTTCACCAAGACGGTCGTGATACCGGAGGGATCGAGCCTGTTCGACATCGCAGCCCGGCTGGAGCAGGCGGGATTTGGCCCGAGGCAGAGCTTCATTGAAGGGGCATCTAAGCAGGTGGGTCTGGTGGCCGATCTCGATCCGGGAGCAAAGAGCCTGGAGGGGTATCTGTTTCCCGACACCTATCACTTTCCCCGCAAGTTTGGCCCGCCGCAGATCTGCGCGGTGATGGTGAGACGGTTCCGCGCGATCGCGGGGCAGATTGGACTGCAGGAGAACGTGCATCGAGTGGTGACTTTGGCTTCGCTGGTTGAGCGGGAGACGGCGGTGGATGCGGAGCGTCCGCTGGTGGCCGGTGTCTTTGAGAACCGGCTGGCTAAACGGATGCCGCTGATGACCGATCCGGCTGTGATCTATGGCTTGGAAGTTGAAGGGCGCTGGAGAGGCGCGATCCACCAGAGCGAGCTGAAGCTCGACACGCCCTACAACACCTATGTGCACGCGGGGCTGCCGCCGGGTCCGGTGGCGAACCCCGGCCTCAAGTCGTTGCGCGCAGCGATGACGCCGGCCAGGACGAACTATCTCTACTTCGTGGCCGCAGGAGCCAATCCGCAGGGGCGATCGCTCTTTGCCAGTACCGAAGAAGAGCACGAACATAATGTGGCCGGCTACCGGCAGGCGATGAAGAAGGCGGGTGGCCGGTGAAGGCAAGCTGTTATCTCGCTCCTGGCGCCTTGTCTCTTTCGCTCCTCCTTTCGGGGTGCTCTCTACTTCCCACGACACGCAGGTTGCCCATCCCCAAAGGGCCGATGGTTACGCAAACTGTCGCGCCGGATGAACTGGTGCAACGGCTCAACGAGCGATGGGGCGCTCTCGAAAGCGTCACCGCAACCGTCGAGATGCAAGCCAGTCACATCGAAAAGAAGGAAGGCATCGCCAAAGGTTCACCGACGATTCGCGGCCATATCCTCATGCGCAAGCCGGAGATGCTGCGAGTTGTGGGCTCCTACTTCGGCATCCGCGCCCTTGACCTGAGCGGGGACGGCAACCAATTCATGATGTTCTACCATCTGCCTTCCGGCAGCCAGGTGGTCAAGGGCCCCTATGCGGTCATGAAGAAGTCCGACAAGCCATTCGAAAACCTGCGCCCCGGATTCTTCTTCGATGCTTTGATTGTCCGCGGACTGGCTCCCGACGATCTGTATGCGGTGACCGCCGACACCATTACAGTGGAGGATACGACCCGCAAGCACTTCTATCTCGTCCCGGAATACGTGTTGAGCATCAGCCGCCGCAAGCCGGGCAGCCAGCAGTTGACGCCGGTGCGCGTGGTGACCTTCCACCGCGACGACCTGCTGCCCTATCAGCAGGATCTCTACGACAGCGAAGGCAACCTAGAAACCGAGGTTTTCTACTCCGATTACCAGGATTTTTCCGGCAACAAATATCCATCCAAGGTGACGATCAAGCGCCCGCTTGAAGAGCTGGAGATCGTTCTCTCCGTCGAGGACGTGAAACAGAATGTTCCTCTGACCGACGACCAGTTCATCATCCATAACATTCCCGAAGGAACCCCGACAAAGAACCTGAATTAGCCCCCTGTGCGCGCGCGGCAAAGTGCATTCCGACTGTGCTAGTATCCCGGCAAGTGCAAACACAGCATTTGAGGGGAGGCAAAGATGGAAAGCAACCTCCGGCCGCTCACTCTCGGAGAGATTCTGGACCGCACGGCACAGCTTTATCGAACGAACTTTCTTCTTTTTGCCGGGATCGCTTCGGTATATGCCGGCGCACTGCTGGTGTTAGGCCTGCTGCAGCTCGGAGCCGAGGAGCTGCTGCGCGTGCTGCACAGGATGCAGTATCTTCCATGGGTCACCGGGGGGTGGTTTCTGGTGTCGTTGCCGCTGATGATGATCTTCGCGGGAGCGGCGGTGGCAGCCAACAACCGAGCGGTGAGCTGGGTTCATCTGGGGCAGCCGGCGACGATCCGCGGCGCGTATTCGAGTATCCTTCCGCGGCTGGGGCGCTATCTGTGGCTGATGACCATCGTCGCATTTGTGATCTATACGCCGTTTGCGCTGATCTGTGGCGGCTACTTCGGGGGATTGTTCATGATTCGCCCCATCGGCGCCAAGGGCGCGCCCGGCGACTCGGGGGCCGTGGGGATGGTCCTGTTGATTTCCGCGGTGTTTTTGGTGCTGCTCGTTGCGTGGATGGCATACGCCATTATTATGGGGCTGCGCTATTCGCTTGCCATTCCAGCGTGTGTGGTTGAAGAAATCAAGGCGCGCGAGGCGATCCGGCGGAGCATCGATCTCAGCCAGGGAGCGCGCGGGCGGATCTTCGTTCTGGGTTTGCTGATCGTGGTGATCGAAATCGGGCTGCTTGCCGTGGCGTATCTCTTTTTTATTGTGGCCGCGGTCAAGTCGCATGGCGTGCTGCCATTGTGGGCGCGCGTTCTTCAACAGTTTGTGGGATTCCTGACCAACAGCTTCATCGGTCCGATTTATGCCACGGGGCTTACGCTCTTCTACTACGACCAGCGGGTGCGCAAAGAGGGCTTTGACATCGAGTGGATGATGCAGGCTGCCGGGCTGACACCGCAGCCGCCCGCGGTCGAGACGACAACCGCGCCAGCTTCGGCTGCCGAGCCAGGGCTGGCTCTCGATGCACAATTCGATCCGCCTCCAGCGGCTGCGCAGGATCCTCCATTGCCTGACTCAGGTACGGAGCATGAGTGAGCCGCTGCATCCGTCGAGCCTTGGCGAGATCCTGGATCGCACGGCCCAGCTCTACCGTTCGCGATTTCTTGTTTTCCTGGGAATCTCGATCTTTCCGACCGGCGTGGCGCTGGCGCTGGTGTGCGCTGTTGGCCTGATTGCCGCGTGGTGGAACGAGGCGGGGGCGCGCTCTGTGTCAACCGCGATGGGCTATGCACTTGTGGGGCTCTTCGCGATTGGCGTGACACTTGTGGCGCTGCCCTTGCTGCTGGCGGTCGCAGGGCTTGCGTCCGCGGCGATGAGCCATGCCGTCTCCACGATTCACCTGGGCGGAGGGACGACGATCCGCGACGCCTACAAGGTTGTCTGGCGACGTGGCTGGCGGTACATCTGGCTCTATCTGCTGGAAGGGCTGCTGGTATGGGTCGCTCCCGTCGTCGTGTGGATTGGATTGGTGATGCTGGTTGCAGCAGTGGCGGCGGTTGCGCGTGCAGGCGCGGGCGCCGATGCCGGCGTGCTGGCGGGTGCGCTGTCGGTCGTGGTGGTCGTGGCGCTGGCGGGATACGGCGTCTGGATGCTGTTGCAGCTCTCGCTTGGGTTTCCAGCCTGCGTGGTGGAGCAGATCAGAGCCTGGCAGGCCGTGAGGCGGAGCTTCGCGCTCAGCCAGGGGACCAAGGGCCGCATCTTCGTTCTGTACGTGCTCGGAGCCGTACTGGGCTGGATCCTCTCGATGGCAGTCGTCTTTCCGCTCACGATTGTCGTCGCGCTGATTCCCGGCATGAACAATCCGCAGCACGCACAGACCCTGGGCATCGCAGTGCTGCTGATCATCTATGGCGCGAGCTTTGCCGTGCAGTCATTTGTCAAGCCGGTCTACGGTATTGCGCTTGTGCTTTTTTACTATGACCAGCGGATACGCAAAGAGGGCTTTGATATCGAGTGGTTGATGCAGCAGGCGGGGATGGCGCCAGCGGGCGGAGTTGAGCCGTTGGCACCGGAGCCAGCGCCCTGGCTGCCGCCCGCCGCGAGCCAAGCCGGGGCTGGTGCGATTGAGCCGGCTCGGGCAGTTGTTCCGCCAGCTACGCAACCAGATTTAGGAGAGCCTCAATGAACGACTTTGCTACTTCCTCGATTCAGCCGCCGCTGCGGCTTCCCATGAGCTTTGGGCAGATTCTCGATCGCGTCTACCGGCTCATGCGCGCGAACCTCAAGCTTTTCACCGGTATCGCCGCCATTCCTGCGGGCGCAACACTTCTGATCATCGCGCTGGTCCTTCCCGTAGTCCTCGTACCGGTTATCACGCGACAGTCCAATCACGTAAATCCTGGGGCGTTCCTCTGGGTTCTCATCCCGGCGATCTTCATCGCGATGGTTTTGAATCTGGCGGTCTTTGCGCTTTATCTGGCGGCTTCGATCCACGCTGCTTCGCAGGCTCACCTGGGTCTGACGACCGGTTTTCGCGAGGCTTATGCGGTTGCGTGGAAGCGGGGAAAGCGCTATCTCTGGCTTTTGTTTCTTACCTACGTTATTGCCTTCGCTCCTCTTCTTATTACGGAGGTGGTGTTGGTCGTTCCGATAGGAGTGCTAGCGATGAACAAGGCAATGCCTCCGACGGTGTTTTTTTTCGCATGTCCACTCGCAATGCTTTTGTTTCTTGGGACGCTCGTCTTTGGAGTTATCGTGGCGCTGCGGCTGTCGCTGGCCTTTCCGGCATCGCTGGCTGAAGATCTGCCCGCCTGGGTCGCGATCCGGCGCAGTTGCCGGCTCACCAAGGGAGCAAAGGGGCGCATCTTGCTTATCTTTCTGGTGATTTATGCCGTGATTTATGCGGCGGAGCTTGTGGGGATGGCCGTGCTGACGGTGGTCGTTTCTATCGGGGTATTCGCGGCAGTGGAGCTGCACATCGAGCTTGCTTCGGTAGCGGGCGTGATTCTCGCCGCATTGGCGGCGATTTGTTTCCTGGCCTTTGTCTTTGTGCTGACGGCACTGACCTGGTCGGCATTCTCGACGGCTTTTGCGGTGCTTTACCACGATCAGCGGCTGCGGATGGAGGGACTGCCGCCGACTCAAGCTCCGGCGGGAGAGCTTGCATGAGAGCGAACCTGCGGCCGATGAATCTGGGCGAGATATTGGATCGGACGTTTCAGATCTACCGGATGAGATTCTTGACTATTCTTGGGATTGCGGTGTTGCCCTCGTTGGTGATCATGGCAGCCTACATGGTCGAAAGAATTTGGGTTCACGATCATTTTGTTGATGCCCGCATTGTGGTGTTTTACATGTCTCTTGGACAGCTTATTACGACGGCGGCGATGTACCATTTCACAGGATTCTTGTATTACTTGTTCTGGCCTGCATTCATTCGCGCGACGAGTGGTTTGCTCGAAGGACAAGAGGTTACGATTCACTCCTGCGTTGGTATATTGCGAAAGCGAGCGAGGAGTTTTCTGGCTTTAAGTTTCGCCCAAATTGCAATCCTCCTTCCTCTGCCCGCCTCACTTTTTATCGCCGCCGCGGTTACATTCAATACGATCGTCAACGCTAATCACATGGGGCTCGAAGTCGTTGGAATTCTATTTATCTTCATTTTTCTTCCAATTGCCGGGCTTCTGTCGGGTTATTTTCTGTGGGTGGGATCCTGCTGCGCGCTCGCCTTCCCGGCCTCCGTCTTGGAGGGAGTTTCTTGGTCTGCGGCACTCAGGCGGTCCTGGAAGCTCACTAAAGGAAGTAGAATCCGGCTCATACTAATCTTGGCCGTCGTCCTATTTACCGGATGGGTTCTGAGTATGTTTTCCTCCCGGTCGGTGTACGTTCTTCTCCGTATCTTTTTGCACGGTTGGGGAAGCCGGCACAACTTCATTCTTTACCGCGTGCTCTACTTCGCATCGAACGCAGCTGTGTTAACGCTAATCGGTCCCATCTTTCCCATCGCATTGACTCTTGTCTACTATGATCAGCGCATACGCCTGGAAGGATACGATATCGAGAGAATGATGGACGACGCTGGACTGAATACGCCTTCGATCCCGAGATCTGGAGAAGCTCCGTCTGTTGCCGCTGCGGCGGCTGTGGAGGGTCGAGCTTGACTCTTCGGGCTCAAATGGTTAGCGTGGCGCTGGCCGCGATGGTTGTCATGCTCCGTGGAGCATCGCCGGGTTGTGCCGAGGGCTCCGCGCCTGCCGCTGCCAAGCCCCTAGGCAATTGGCGCGAGACATCGCTGGGCGAGTACCGCCAGCACCTGGTCGAGTTGGGCGCCGTTGTAGAAGCCTGCGCCAAGGCGCGCGACACGAAGGCATGCGACCCTTCACTGATAGGGCCCGACGACCGGGTGGCGCCCGGCAATGCGCCCGATGCGGAGAGGCGGCTGGTGCGCTATGGCTGGCTGCGCGCTTTGCTTTCGAAGGCTCAGGAAAAAGACGAAGGGCCGGTGAAGCCAGAAGGCAAGGCGTCGAGCCGGACTCAGGACAAGACCCAAGACAAAGCTCAGGACAAGGACGAGGACGACGAGAGCGACGGCGCGCGGAAGGACGAGTCCCAAAACAAGGCTCAAGAGAAGACTCAAGACCAGAATCAAGACAAGGCTCAAGGCAAACCTGCCGGTACACCTGTTACCGCCGTGAAACAGGAACAGCCCGAGGAGCCAGCGCGACCTCCTAAGCCAACGACCAGCCAGCTGCTCGATGCCGCGGAGCTTCGTTTAACTCAGGAGATCGCCCAGGCGGACGCAGCGGCGGCTACAGCGGCTGCGGCTGCTTCCGATCACACAGCGCAGCGCGATGCGATGAAGCAGATCCTTGCCGGCCGCGACTTCCGGAAGCTCTTGCAACCCACGGCACGCGATACGTTTTGGGAGAAGGCCGGGGAGTGGCTCAACCGGTTCTGGGCGAGAGCCGCCAGGATCACCGGGCAGGCTGCCTGGGTGGGACGGCTGATCGTCTGGGGATTCATTGTGGCGATTTGCGTGGGGCTGGTCTGGGGATTGATACAGATGGAACGCCGCTGGCGCCTCCGCCTGGTCCCGGAGACAGAAGCTGCCGCAGCGGGAGCCGCATCGGCCCGCGACTGGCAACTGTGGCTCAAGGATGCGCGCGGCGCGGCCGCAGCGGGCCAGTGGCGCGATGCGGTGCACTTCGTTTATTGGGCGGCGATCTCGAGACTTGAATCGAAGCGGTTGTGGCCGGCCGATCGGGCGCGCACTCCGCGTGAGTATCTGGCGCTGGTGGCTACGGAAGACCCGCGCCGGTCTGGGCTGGCAACGCTCACCGGCAGCTTTGAGCGGACGTGGTATGGCGGACGCGCGGCAGCCGAGAGCGACTACCGGAAGGCCGAGGAACTAGCGGCAGGGCTGATCTCGGGCGGTAGCTCGACGGGTGCTGAAGCAGGCAAAGGCGGCGGCCTATGACTTTTCTCTCTTCACTCGATGCCAAGGACCGGCGGCTGCTCCTCTGGTTCGTTGGGATTGCCGTGGCGCTGGCAGTGATCAGCGCCTTGCTGCTGCCGAACGGCGACGACAACGACAACCCGTTGCCCTCGACGTATTTGGCCGGGCAGCACGGCGCACGCGCCGCTTATGAAACGCTGCTTCGGTCGGGCTATTCGATTGAGCGGTGGGAGCGACCACTGAGCGAGCTGGCCGCGACTGCCGGACCCGAAACCGTCGTGATCTTTGCCGAGCCGTTCTCTCGCGAGCCTGAAGACATCCGGGCGATTCGCAGAATTCTCGAACACGGAGGCAGGGTGCTTTCGACCGGGTACCTGGGGGGTTACATCCTGCCGAGCGAGGCCAGCGAGCCTCCCAAGGAGTTCAACTTTGCCGCTTGCCGGCTCGACCCCGAAGGACTGGATGCGCTGGCAGGATCGGGTGAGACGTGGATGGTGCCGCGCGCGTCGTGGGCTGTGGGCAACCCGGCGCATCGCGTCGAATACAGTTGCGCTGGCAATGCGGCGGTGGTCGAGTTCGACTGGGGCAAGGGACATGCCGTGTGGTGGGCGGGCTCGACACCGCTCGAGAACGGCTCGATCAGCCGGGCACACAATCTCGACCTGCTGCTCAACTCGGTGGGTCCGCGCGAGGGGCACCGGTTCTATTGGGACGAGTCGCTGCATGGCGATGTCCGCTCGGTGTGGAGCTACGCGGCTGGTCCTTCGATGACGATGTTCCGGATTGGGCTGGTTGCGATGGCGGCGTTGATCATCTTCAGTTTCAGCCGCAGGAGCGGGCCGCTGCGCGATCTGCCGCCGCCGGCGCGCGCGACGCCGATCGAGTTTCTTGAGGCGCTCGGCTCGCTCTACCGCAAGGCCGGAGCTTCGGCGACGGCCGTGTCGGTCGCTTGGGAGCGGTTCCGGCGGCACAGTCTGAAGCTCTGTGGACAGAGGCCGAGCAAGATGGGAGCCGAAGAACTGGCAGCCGTGATTCGCCGGCGCTTTCCAAAGGCCGAGGTCAGCCTTGAGGCCGATCTCACCGCCTGCGAAGAGGGCGCGTGGGGCGAGGCTAGCGATCCCCAGCAGGCGCTCAAGCTGATTCAGACGCTGCACGGGCACTATAAAGCGCTCAGCGAAGCATCGCGTCCGAGCGGCCGGGAGAGACAAGCGGAAAACATCAACTCAAATGCGAAGGAAAGAAGTTCATGAGCAACGAAATCGATCAAGGAAACCAGTCGCAGTCTCTGCACGCCACCAGCCAGCTGATCGCGCATTCACGCTCGGAGCTGGGCCGCGTGATCTCGGGCCAGAACGAGGCGATCGAGGAGGTGCTGATCGCCGTTCTCTGCCAGGGCCACGCGCTGCTCGAAGGCGTGCCGGGCATCGCCAAGACGCTGATCGTGAAGACGCTCGGCCGGCTGCTTGGCCTCGGCTTCCAGCGCGTGCAGGCTACGCCCGATCTGATGCCGGCCGATATTCTCGGCACGACGATCTTGCGGGCCGGCAGCGAGAGCTTCACCTTCCACGCCGGCCCGGTCTTTACCGATCTGCTGCTCGTCGACGAGATCAACCGCATGCCTCCGCGCACCCAGGCTGCGCTGCTCGAATGCATGGAAGAGCGCCAAGTGACGACCGATGGCACGCGCCGCCCGCTGCCTGCGTGGTTCACGGTCTTTGCGACCCAGAACCCTGTCGATTTTGAGGGAACGTATCCGCTGCCGGAGGCGCAGTTGGACCGATTCTTGTTGAAGATTCGCGTGGCGTATCCCAGCGAAGAAGAGGAGCGGCAGATGCTTGAGCGGCACCATGCTGGGACGGGCGCTGGGCTGTTAGAAGACGCAGCGATCACGCCGATTCCGGCAGGGCTGCTGGCTGCGGCGGGTGCGGAGGTGCGGGCGATTCGCATCGAATCGGAGCTGAACAATTACATCCTGGCACTCGCTCGCCGCACTCGCGAGTGGCCTACGTTGCTGCTGGGGGCCAGCCCTCGCGCAGCGGTGAGCCTGATGCGCGTTGCGCAGGCCGCTGCCGCCTTCGATGGGCGAGATTACCTGTTGCCCGACGACGTGAAACGCGCGGTGAAGCCAGTGCTGCGGCATCGCGTGATGTTGAAGCCTGAGGCCGAATTGGAGGGCTTTGACGCGGACCGCGTACTCGCCGATGTCATTGCCGCCGTGCCGGTGCCGAGGCAATGAAAATCAAACGGAAAAGTAGTAGCATAAAGGTGGTATGGAGGATCTATGAAGGCCAAGACATCGATCACACTCTCCGTGCATCTCCTTGTCCAAATCGACAAGTTGATTGGCGAGCGCGCCTCCCGTTCGGCCTATATCGAAAAGGTGCTGACCGATCATCTTCGGGAGACGGAGAGACAGGCGATTCAGCAACGGGATTTGGAGCTGATCAATGCGTCTGCCGACATATTGAACGCCGAAGCGGAAGATGCTCTGGAGTACCAGGATGCCTTGTACTTCAACCTCCCGGAAGAGAAGGATTGAAGTAACGCTTCTCCATGCCCTCCTGCATGTGAGAAACGGCCGGAAAGGCGAAAGATGCGGCTCATTTCCTGACTTTGAAGCAATAGCAAACTTCAAATGCCCCCCAATTTTTCTTGCCGCCCTTGTCCCTGTCCGCTGAGTGTTGTGGCGTTCGATTGTGCGCGTGAACCTTCCCTACTAACCTACTTAAATAAAAGTCGCAGTTTTGTTGATGGAAAAACGATGAACAGAGGCGAACTTTACCGCGTATCCAAGCCACCAGGCGATCCGAAGCAGCACCGGGTCTGTGTGATTGTAAGCCGTCAGAAGCTGATCGAGTCACGCTATTCCAGCGTCATCTGTGCACTCGTTTGCACACAGGGCGAGGGGCTTGCAACTCAGGTCGCAGTCGGCCCAAAGGAAGGCCTAAAGCATGAAAGCTGGATACATTGCGACAATCTTGTAAGTTTTCACAAATCAGTATTGACCAACTTTGTGGGAATTCTTTCGCCTGTTAAGCGGAAGGAACTGAACCGATCTCTGGCGATGGCTCTCGACCTGCCGATTGAGGCGCAATGATTGCACCCTCGCTCCATCCCGGCCCGGTCAGCGCTGCCTGCGAGCGGCGGCGGCGCATGAGCTTTGGCTTGACGCCGCGGGCGATTCTGCTGATGCTGGCTGGTTTCGTCTGGCTGGCGCCGGGATTCTGGGATTGGCGGCTGGCTTTGGCGATGCCGGCGTGGGATCTGCTCGTGCTGTTCTTTGCGGTTTATGATGGCCTGCGGCTGCCGGCCGCCGGTAAGCTGACGGCGAGCAGAAGCTGGTCGAATGCTCCGGCTCTCGACAGCGAGACCGAGATCGAGCTGACGATCGAGAATGCAGGCCGGACGATTTTGGATTGCCGGCTGGTCGACGACCTGCCGCCGGCACTGGTCGCCGAGCCTGAGACGCTTCGGCTCGCGGCATTTCCTCGCATTCCCGCGCGGCTGCGCTATCGTGTGGAACCGAAGGAGCGCGGCGACTGGGAGACTGGCTGGCTCTATGTGCGCTACCGCTCGGGGCTGGGGCTCACCGAGCGCTGGGCGAGAGCGCCGCTGACGCAGACTGTTCGCGTCTATCCGGCGTTGCGCACCGGCGAGGAGCAGCAGATCTTTCTGGCGCGCAGCCGGCAGATCGATCTGCAACTGCGGCAGACGCGGCTGCGCGGGCTGGGGCGCGACTTCGAGAGCCTGCGCGAGTATCGCGAGGGCGACGACCTGCGCGACATCTGCTGGACGGCGACAGCGCGGCGCGGCAGCCCCATTACGCGCCAGTATCAGACCGAGCGCAGCCAGCCGGTGTGGCTTGTGCTCGACTGCGGGCGGCTGATGCGAGCACGGGTTGCGATGGGAACTGGAGGAAGGCCGGTGATGCCGGTCCTCGCGCCGGGTGCGCATGTTCATTCGAAGCTCGACCATGCCTGCACGACAGCCGTTGCTCTGGCTCAGCTCGCGCTTTACTCCGGCGACCGCGTGGGGCTGCTGGCTTACGGGCAGGGCATTCAGCAGCGGTTGCTGCCGGGCCGGGGCGCGGGACATTTGCGGCAGATCATTGAATCGCTGGCGCTGGTGCGGGCAGAGGGCAGCGAGGCAGACCATCTGCGGGCTACGGCTGTGCTGAATCGGCTGCAGCCGCGGCGGTCATTGATTCTTTGGGTGACGGATCTGGCTGAGACTGCGATGCGGCCAGAGGTGATCGATGGAGCGCTGCAACTGCTGCGGCGGCATGTGCTGCTGTTTGTGGCGATGGCGCAGCCGGAGGTTGACTCGATCGCCAATGCGCGGCCGAAGAATGTGGAGCAGATGTTTCGGGCCGCAGCTGCGCAGGAGATGGCTGGCAGGCGGGAGTTGTTGCTGGCGCGGCTTCACGAGCAGGGGGCGCTGACGCTGGATTTGAATCCTGAGACGCTGACCTCGACGGTGCTGAATCAGTATCTGACGGTGAAGGAACGGGCAATGGTGTAGGTTAAGTTGGCTAAGTTAGCTAAGTTGTGCTAGAATTGCTTCATGAGGAGTGTGAAGATTGGCACGCTGAAGAATCAGCTCTCGGCTTACCTGCATCTCGTCCGCAACGGCGAGGAGATTGTGGTGCAGGATCGGAATGTGCCCATCGCTCGCATTGTGCCGCTTCCCGTGGCTCTACCTGCTGAGGGCGATCATGAGGCCGAAATCGCTCATCTGATCTCAACTGGGCAGGCGAGGCCGCCGAAGCAAAAGATGGACTGGAAGGCCTTTTGGGCGCTGCCGCACCCGACTGTCTCTGACGAAGCTGTGAAAGAGGCGATCGAATGGGCAAAGGGCGACCGCTAAATGGAGTATGCCTTTTGGGATTCGAGTTCGCTGGTTCCGTTATGTGTCAATCAGCGCACCACCCCGGTTGCCAAGGCTTTGAGCACACAATATATGATCGCCGCTTGGTGGTCGACACCGGTCGAAGTGCGGAGCGCCTTTGCCCGCTTGCTTAGGATGGGCCAGCTAACGCTCAACGAGCATGTTCAGGCGCAGATCTCTTTGGACAGGATGAGGTCTGATTGGCTGGAAGTGTATCCGACCGAAGCGCTTCGCGAACAAGCGGAACGTCTCGTCGATCGCTTTCCGTTAAAGGCTGCGGACGCAGCACAGCTCGCCGCCGCCCTTGCCTGGTGTGTTGGCCGACCCAAGAACCGCACCTTCATCTCGGGCGACAGTCAATTACTCGAAGCAGCCCGCCAATTGGGATTTCAGGCAGTCGAGACATAAGACGCATTGGAAATGCCGGTTGCAAAACACGAACGCCCCTCGTCGATGCGAGGGGCGTTTGCGTTTACTGAATTGAAAGAAACTTACTCGGCGACTTTGGCTTCCGCAGCGGGCGTTGCGGCGGGGGCTACGGTCTCTTCCGAGGCTTCGGCTACGACGTTGACTGTGATGTGGGCGGTCACTTCGCGGAAGAGCTTGATGGCAACCTTGACGTCGCCGATGCTCTTGATGGGCTCGGCGAGAGCGATCTTGCGGCGATCGATCTCAAAGCCCTTCTCTGCGAGAGCAGCAGCAATGTCGGCAGAGGTGACCGAGCCGAAGAGATGGCCGGCGTCGCCCGACTTGCGGGTGAAGTCGAGCACGACCGGTTCGAGCTTGACGGCCAGCGCCTCGGCCTGCGCCTTTTCGGTGGCTGAGCGGCGGGCGGCAGCGGCCTTCATCTGCTCGATGACGGCTTTATTTTCGAGTGTGGCCTGCATCGCCAGCTTGCGGGGAAGCAGATAGTTGCGGGCGTAGCCGTCGGCGACTTTGACGACGTCGCCGCGGTGGCCCAGATTGAGTACATCGTCCTTCAGAATGACTTCCATGATGAACACTCCAGTTCTATGCGCAGGCGGCACCGGGGGCTTTGTCTCAGCCGGAGGCGGGCCTGCTCGGTTCAAATTCGGCATCCACAATATTGCCCTCAGCTAAATGCCTCGCGCGGAATCTCGTGAGAGCGAATGGGCTGAGCGGCAGCCGACGGTCGCAGAATCTAGTGGCGCGTTGCAAAGGGCAGCAGCGCGATATTCCGGGCCTGCTTGATGGCGCGGGTAAGGCGGCGCTGGTGCGTGGTGCAGACGCCGGTCAGCCGCCGAGGCACGATCTTGCCGCGTTCGGCCACGAAGCCCTGCAGAAGACGCACATCGCGATAAGGGATGGCGTCGATCTTTTCAGTGCAGAACTTGCAGACTTTTTTGCGGCGGAAGAACTTGCCGCGTCCGCCAGGGCCACCGGCTGGACGACCGCCGGGACCGCCCGCGGGACGTCCGCCAGGTCCGCCGCCCGGACGGCCGAAACGAGCTGGGCCGGGGCTTGGAGCTGGACCGGAGTCCGAGTCGGCGGCTGCGGCTACCGATGGCAGTGTTGCGCCCGCTTCGGGCGCCTTTGCTTGATTCTCATCAGACATGCTGTTTCCTCTTTACAGTGGTCGGTGATCAGTGGTCAGTGGCCACAGATCAGTGGTTAGTGGTCAGGCTGCGGGCGCTGGCTCGGCGGTCTCGGCAGCTGGTGCTGCCGGAGGCGCGGTCCTGCGGACGCCGCGAGCCGCCTTGACCTTGGCCAGGCGCTTCTCTTCCTCGTCGATGCGTACGGTGATGAACTTGATCACCTGCTCTGTGACGCGCAAGCGGCGTTCGAGCTCGAGCACCACCGGGCCACTGGCCTCGATGGTGAGCAGAACGTAATTGCCGTCGTTGAATTTGCGCACCATATAGGCGAGCTTGCGCCGGCCCATCTTTTCGACGGTCTTCACCACTCCGCCACCCCTGGTGACGTTGTCGGAGAAGCCGGCGATCAGCTTATCGATGTCTTCCTCGGCCGCGTCGGGCCGAACAATGAACATAACCTCATACAAACGGGACATCCGGTTTCCTTTTCCGCTGGAGGCCGTGGGATTTGCTCCCGAGGTCCAGCCTTGCACTCTTGTCTTGCCTGCCGCCAATCCTTTTGGCAGCCTTCCGCTTTCGTCATTCCTCCGCCGGGCTGTTTGAATCGCGACGGTTGAACTCGTTCATCGCGGCCGCCGGCCCGTCGGAGAGAATGCGCCGCGTGGCGGTTGCCACCCGGTCCAACACCTCATCGAGGACCGTCAAATCCGCTTTGTGCATCGGCGAGAGCAGATAATCCCTGCCCGGCCTTCTGCCTCCCGCGGCAATCGCTTCGGGTGGTAGCCGTAACCCCACACCGATGCGAATCCGCAGCCACTCTTGAGAACCCAAGGCGCCGGTGATGCTGCGGGCTCCGTTGTGCCCGGCAGGCGATCCCCGTTCCTTGATCTTGAAGCTGCCGAGCGCCAGATCCAGCTCGTCTTGAATCACGAGCAGATCTCGCGCGGGGTCCGCCTCAAACTCTCTGACCAGCGCGGCCACCGATTCTCCGCTCCGGTTCATAAAGGTCTCCGGCTTAGCCAGGACCACTTGGCGCCCTGCGATGCGGCAGGTGGCGGTTGTGGCCCGGCAGCGCCGGTTCTGGACCACAACGCCCTCTTGCTCGGCGATGCGGTCGATTGCCATGAAGCCCGCGTTGTGCGGGGTCCAAAGATACTCCAGGCCGGGATTGCCCAGCCCGACTACCAGAAAGGGACCTGGTGAAGAGGGGCTGGTGCGCACACCGGATTCGCTTGCCTCGGCCAAAGCTTACTTCTTCGCCTCTGGCTTCTTTCCTGCTGCCGCCGCCTCGGGCTTCTTGCCCGCGGCGGCCGCATCCTCTGTCTTGCCCTTCTTGGCAACCTCGGGCTCTGCGGTTGTAGCCGCCGCTGCCTCTGCCGCCGCCGCAGCCTCCACCTCGGCCGCCGTTGGAGCTTCTTCGCGGATGGTGACGACGTGAGCAACCGTCGTGTCCTCGGCTTTGAGGTACTTGATCTTGTCGGAGTGCGGCAGTCCGCTGATGCGCAGCACACCATGCAACTCGAGGTGGCTGACATCGACATCGATATGGCTGGGAATGTCGGCCGGGAGGCACTCGATCTCGACCTCGCGCAAGACCTGGTCGAGGATGCCGCCGGCGGCCTTGACGCCCACGGGGACACCCAGCAGCTTGACACGGACACTGACGCGCAGCGCCTTATCGAGCGCAATGCGCTTGAGGTCGATGTGGATCAGCTCGTCCTTGATCGGCTCGCGCTGCCAGTCGACGATCATGGCTTTGGCCGAGGGCTGGCCTGTGACTTCGACATCGAAGATGGTGTTGTGGCCGGTCTCGGAGTAGAGAATCCGCGAGATCTGTTTTGGGTCTACCTCGATGGCCACTGGATCGTGTCCGGGGCCATAGAGAACGGCGGGGATTTTGCCCGCTGCGCGCACGCGGCGAGCGGCGTTTTTGTTGAACTTGCCCTCACGGGGCTTGGCTGCTACTAATTCTGGCATTCGGTCTCTCGTTTCTTGTTTCGGGCACGGAAAGGCAGCTTTTAGCCATCAGCCTTTGGCCGTTAGCCAAAAGCCTGCTATTACTGCTGCGAATTCAATTGCTCCGCTCCCTTTGTGAAGCCAGGGGTCAGAGATCAGAGATCAGGGATCAGAGAAGTGCTTGCCGATTCCTGCCTACCGTCTTCGACGACTGGCGATTGGTGTTCGATCCGGGTCACCGATCTCTGATCTCTGACCCCTGATCCCTCAATTGAACAGCGTACTCACGCTGGTTTCCATGTGTATGCTCTCGATGGCCGCGCCTAGCAGGCCGGCGATGGAGAGCACCTTGATCTTGGGCAACTTCTGTGCTGCTTCGCGCAATGGAACGGTGTTGGTGACGACAAGCTGTTCGAGGCGCGAGGCGGTGATGCGTTCGACTGCAGGGCCGGAGAGCAAGGCGTGGCTTGCGGCGGCGTAAACGGCGCGGGCGCCTGCTCCTAAAAGGGCGTCTACCGTCTTGACCAGGGTGCCGGCTGTGTCGACGATGTCGTCGAGGATCAGGCATGTTCTGCCGTTGACGTCGCCGATGACATGCATGACCTCGGTGACGTTGATGTCGGTACGGCGCTTGTCGACGATGGCCAGCGGAGCGCCGACTTTTTGCGCGAAGAAGCGGGCACGCTCCACGCCGCCGGCATCGGGCGAAACCACCGTGGGATTGGGCAGGTTGAGTTCGCGGAAGTAGCTGACCAGCACGGGGCTGGCGTAAAGATGATCGACGGGAATGTTGAAGAAGCCCTGAATCTGCGCCGCGTGCAGGTCGACGAAGAGAGCGCGGTTGGCTCCCGCAGTGGTGAGCAGGTCGGCGATGAGCTTGGCGCTGATGGCTACGCGGGGGCGGTCTTTGCGATCCTGACGGGCATAGCCGTAGTAGGGCACAACCACGGTGATTCTGGCTGCCGAGGCACGCTTGAGCGCGTCGATGATGATCAGTAGCTCCACCAGATGCTGGTCGACCGGATAACAGGTAGGTTGCACGACAAAGACATCGACGCCGCGCACATTTTCGAGCAGTTGGAAGTAGACCTCGCCATCGGCAAAGCGCTGGATCTTGGCCTCGCCAACCTTAACGCCAATGTGCTGGGCGATCTCTTCGGAGAGTTGGCGGTTGGCCGTGCCCGAGAAGAGCTTGAAGCGCTTGTCCTCGCTCAAATTGCGAGTCCGCTTGCGCTCGGGAGCGGCTTTGGCATCCTTTGCCTTGGCCGACGGATCCTGCGCCGGAGTGGGTTCCTTTGGCGCGGGCTCTTTCTTGGAGCTATCCTGGGGCTCGTTTGATTTGTTCTCTTCGTGCTCTTCCAACGTCTCGGTCACCGTTCCCACTTCCATCTCCGAAATCCTCCAAGCTGGTTTGCTTTGGCTGTTCTGAAGAAGTCTCGATTGAAAAACTTTGGCTGGGCGATCAGGATTCGAACCTGAACAAGTGCCTCCAAAGGGCACTGTCCTACCATTAGACGATCGCCCAACTTCTGGCAGCCGTTGGCGAGTCTCGCTCGCTGAACCGGCGACTGTCAACTTTCTTCTGGAAGTAGCATTTCACTCCAGTACTTCGAGCGGGGCAGGGTCCGGGTCAACAGGCTCCGAACTCCGGCCGCCTCGAGACGCTGGCATGCCTCTTCCGCATCTCCGCGGGTCAGGTACAACCCGAAGAGCGCTGAGCCGGAGCCAGACAACGAGGCCACTAACGACGAGGAGAGGCTAGCTGCCTCCGGAGTGCCCGGGCCCGCAAGAATGCGCTTGATCTCTGCAAGGGAGGGATGCTGGGGAAAGACGACACGTTCGAAGTCGTTTTCGATCCAGCTCGTGATCCCGGTGCGGACAAGCGCGGACTCTGTCGGTCCGGCCAGGTTCCCACCCGCGGCGGGAACACCGGAGGAGCCAACTCCCTGCCGTCCTCTGGGGATTCCTCCCGAAAAGGCGCTCGCATAGGCGCGGCTCAACTTCTTTAGTTTATCTTGGCTAGCCTCTTCGGTCAAACCTTCGGCGAGGCAGAGGGCGTCCCAGTCGCGAAAGGCCTGCGGCGTGGAGACGCCGACATCGGGCGTGGCGACCACGCACCAGACCGGTTCAATATCGGGCAGGGGGTAGACTTCCTGACCGCGGTCGAGGCCCAGGATCGTGCCGCCAACGAGGAACAAAGGCACATCGGAGCCGACTTGAGCGGCAATCTCCAATCGGCGAGTGAGGAAGCCTCGAACAGCAGCGCCAAGCTCCTCCTCCAATCCCATCATGGCGGCCACTGCGTTGGCCGAGCCTGCGCCTAGACCGCCTTGCACAGGAAGGCGCTTTTCGATGTGGATCTCCACTTCGGCGGTCCGGCTCAGGACCTTCAGCGCCAACTCGGCCATCTTCCAAGCCGTGTTGCGGTTGTCGGTGGGCACGCGCTCGTCGTTCGAGGTCAGACGAATGGATGTGGCAGGCGCGGACCGTGCTGTCACGGTGACGGCGTCATGAAGTTCCAAGGTCTGATAGACGGTGAGGAGCGAATGAAATCCATCAGGGCGCGGCGCGCCGATGCCGAGGCCAAGATTGATCTTCGCGTGCGAACGGACGGTTGTGGGCATACCGGCTTATTGTAGAGCGGCGCGGGTCGGTGCTTTCTATCGTCTCCGATCCAATGGCAGATCGAACTCTACTGTTCGAATCCAACAAGGCTACTGGCGGGTCAGAACAGCGGTGTAAGTGGTAGTACCGCTGCCGGGGATGGTTCCGTCGCAGTTGCCGCCGAATACGTGGGCAATTTGGATGTTCAACGTTGACTCAGTTGGATCGGCAAGGAACCCCAGGAGTTGGAGTTCGGAACCGTCGTTCATGAGGTAAGTCAGTGAGAAGACTTCCCCGTCTATCGAACCCTCCACTGGAAGGGAGGGAGCCCCGGTTGCTCCTGCCGTGGTTGTTCCCGAAGTAAAGCACGGGGAGCCAGTTACGGCAATGGTGCCGTTCAACGGGATTCGGAAGCCTTGCTGCATCGGCGACAAGGTCTGGTCGAAGGTTGGGCTGCCCTGGGTGATTTGGGCGGATAGGGTTATGTTGGGATTGGGAGCCTGGCCGGCAATCGTTCCGGTATAGGTGCCATCCAGTGGGGGATAAGCTGTTGCAACGAAACTGTTCGACTGATTGAACGTGCAGGTCGTGTCGCTGGCGGCGTTGGTGATTGCGTAGCTGCCCATCCAAGTCGTCGATCCCTCAGCGGGGACCTTTCCCGTGACCGATACCTGAATAGTGTTGAGCGGGAAGGCGGAGTTGCTGAGCACAAAAGTTCCGTCGGAACCGACTTGACCTGTCATCGAGAGCGAACCCCCAACTCCTCCGCCATTGTTCGCGCAATTCACGCCAACATCGCCTGTCGCATAAACTGCATTTCCACTCGCTCCAATTGCCAGGGTAAGCAAAGGCCGCGGCGATAGATCCTGTGCGCCGACAATATGCCAATTACCATTGATGGCCGTATAAGACCTTGACGCGTTTTGAACGCAGGAGGCAAGGCAAAGAGTTAAGAGCAAGAGGGGAAGGAGAAAAAGCTTTTTGGCATTCATGGCATCCTCGCTGAATCGCTAGATGCTTACTGTGCGACCGATCATAACAGAACCCGGCATTCGGGTGCGAGATAAGCAGCCCTTCAAGAAAGCCGCGGCGTCCCACTCCACTGGGACGCCGCAATATCTCAAAAACGGCTAACTCATCGCCAACTAACGCCTACCAAGGCAGGACCGGCAACACGCGCACGCCTTCTTCTCTGACGGCCTTGAGGCTATTGGGGTTGAGGCCGAGCAGCGAGAGAACACTCGGCGCTACCTGGGCCGTCGAGACGTTGCCTTTGAAGACTATGGGATTCTCGATTCCAGGTGCGGAGACGAGCAGGCCGACGTGAATGTCGTCTTCGTTGAGGCCACCGTGCTCGGCGATCTTGGAGCCGCCGGTGAAGATGACGCCGGTGTTGACCTTGACGATGATGTCGGGGGTGCGCTCATCGAGGACCGGATCGTCCCAGCGGTTGATTAGAGTTGGGCCGGCAAAGATCTCCTGGCCGCCGAGCATCGGCTCGCCGCTCGCTTCAGTGAGATTGGGCAAAACCGAGTCGATATCGGAGGGGCTGTTGAGCCAGATAAGCGAAGCGTCATCGGAGATGTCGAAGGCGTAGCTGGAGCCGACGACCGAGGCGGGAACGCTGCCGGGAATCTTGGTGACCTTGGCAGGATCGATGGGCGACTGGCCGTGCTTGGCTGTGACGACGATGACGGTTGAGTTCTCAAGATGAGCGGCGGCGAGTGCGGACCAGATGCGGCCGAGCGAGGTGTCGACGAAGTCCAGCTCCGACTTGAGGCCGGCGCTGGGCGTGCCCCACTGGTCGGTGTAGCCGTTGCCGGCAAGCTTTTCGCCGACGCTTACAGCCTGGAAGTTGAAGCCGAAGAGGGCTGGAACTGGAGCTTTGTGGGAGCCGTCATGGGTCTTGCCGTTGATCTGGTTGATGGCGGCGTTCACATGGAGCGTGTCGTAGCATTGGATGTTTTGAATGCTGTCGGTCCAGGCGTTCGATGGCGTGGCGTTGGCCTGATCGGGGAGCGGATCGCAGCCGGTGATTCCGGGCAGGCCGACGGGAATTGAGTTGATCTCGGGGCCATAGAAATCCGAGACGCCCTTGCCGCTGGGGCCGTTGGTCCATTCATAGGAGGGATGCTTGTCGGTCCATGCGGTGTAGAGTCCGGCCTCGTGAGCAACTTCGAAGATTGTGTTCACGCGAAGATACTGGTGAGGCCAGACGGGAGCGCAGCCCTTGGTCGAGTCGCGCGGCAAGAATGCCGGATTGATGCCACCGCCGCCATTGAGCAGCGTCAAGTTGTCGTCGATCTCTTCGTCGAAGCCCACCTGCGTGCCGATGACCGATGGGCAGAGGCCCGCGCCGCCGACGATGCCGTAGGGAGTGGTCATGGCAGGAGGCGAGAGCTTGCGGTTATAGGTAACGTCGTACCAGAAACCGGTGGTCACGGGCGATCCGCCGGTGATCAACGCGGCCAGGCCGGGGAATGAGTCGGAGAGTGAAGGAATGTAGGCATTGTCATAGCGGACGCCATGGCTGGCCAGCGCGGCCAGAGTGGAGTTTGGATTGGCTGCAATGTAATTGGAGAGATCGATCGAGTGCAGGCCGTCGACGCTGATGAGCAGGACGTGCTTGATCTTCTGGGTCTCGGCTTGCGTAGCTGTGGCGGCGCCTGCCAGCAGCGACAGGACGACGAAACGCTTGAGCAGATTCATCGGAATAACCTCGGGTTTTGGGGTTTGCGGGTTGGGGGAATCTCCGGCGCAGGGGAGCTGGACCGAAGCTATGGGCGGGCCTTGATGCGGGGGAAGCCGCAAGCCAGCGTGCCCAGTATCGGCGGCAGATGTTAATCGGATTGGATCATTGGGTTAACCGGAGATGAATTGTAAGCCCGGTTTGATAGCTTGTTGGAAGGGACTCTTCAGACGATCAGGGCGGCGCCAGAGCGCGAGCCGTATTTGCGAAAGATTGCATTCAAAAGGAACCGATGCCGGGGAAGAAAGAGAATTCGAGTGAGTTGGAATCTCTGGCCGCCGAGGTCGTTGCGCTGGCCGTCAAAGCCGGCGCCAGCGATGCGGAAGCCGTGGCCCGCGAGGGCGATGAGTTTTCGGTCAATGTGCGCATGGGCCAGGTCGAGACGCTGAAGGAGTCCGGATCGCGCGGACTGGGCCTGCGGGTTTTTCTCGGACAAAGGTCGGCCTCGGCCTCAACCAGCGATTTGACTTCGGAGGGAATTCGCAAGCTTGTGGATGGCGCGCTGGCGCTGGCCAGAGTTACCGAAGTGGATCCATTCAGCGGGCTGCCGGAGCGTTCGGAGTTCGGTTCGCTTACCGGCGATCTTCATCTTTATCACGAGGACGTTTACTCGCTTGCTGCCGCGGAGCGGATCGAATGGGCCCGCCGTGCCGAGGCAGCTGCTCTGGCCGCCGACCCGCGCATCACCAACTCCGACGGCGGCAGCTTCGATGCGGCTACGGGACGCAAGGTGCTGGCCAACTCACGCGGATTCGTGGGCAGTTACCAGTCAAGCTACGCCGGGGTCTCGGCCGCGCCGCTGGCTCAGGATGCAAATGGCCAGATGCAGCGCGACGGCTGGTGGTCGAGCGCGCGGAGGCTGACGGATCTGGATTCGCCCGAGTCTATCGGCAAAGAGGCTGCTCGACGGGCTCTGCGCCGGCTGGGCGCGCGGCGCGTTCCCACGCAGCGGGTTCCGATCGTCTTTGCGCCGGAGGTGGCGCGGACACTGGTGGGTTCGCTCTTCGAGGCGGCCTCGGGCGATGCGATCTGGCGCGGCGCGTCGTTCCTCGCCGGACGGATTGGCAGCCAGATTGCCACGCCGAGCCTCACCGTGGTCGACGACCACACAATGGTGCTGCCCAGTGGCATGGGCGGTTTCGGAAGCTCCCCCTTCGATGGTGAGGGTCTTGCCTCGCAACGCACCGTCGTGGTGGAGAAGGGCGTGCTGCGCAGCTACCTGCTGAACACTTATGCGGCGCGCAAGCTGGGTTTGAAGTCCACGCACAACGCCTCGCGCGGCCTGGCCGGAACGCCGGGGATCGGTAGCGGCAATCTCCATGCGGAACCGGGTACGCTGACTCCGGAGCAGATCCTGGCCGAGATCCCTGCAGGTCTTTACGTCACTCATCTGATGGGCTTCGGCGTGAACGTTGTTACCGGCGACTACTCTCGCGGCGCCACGGGGCTGTGGATCGACAAGGGCGAGCTGGCCTACGCCGTCGAAGAGGTAACCATCGCAGGCAATCTCACCGAGATGCTGAACAATATCACGGCGATCGGCAACGATCTGGTCTTTCGCGGATCGGTTGCCTCGCCGACGCTAAGGATCGACGGGATGACGATCGCGGGCAGCGTGTGAGCGAGTGAAACTAGCCGGCCTCTTCCACTCGGCAGATAATGCTGACCACGCCGGCCGTGAATCCGCTCTCTTTGTCGATGATCGGCGAGGTGCTGATCTTCACGGTCACCTCGCGGCGCTCGTGGTCGAGGATGATTGCGATGCCTGTCGTTCGCTGTTCGAGCGCCATGGTGAAATCAAGATGCGCCTTGGCGTCGTTGCCGGAGACGAATTTGAGTACCGGCAGAGCCCTCTCGATTGCCTTGCCAGTTAATTCCTCGGCCTTCCAGCCGAAGAGCTCCTCAGTCGCCGAATTGATGGTGCGTATGAATCCCAGCGCATCGGTGACAATCACCGCCTCGCCCATCGAGGCGAGAACGCTTTCGAGCCAGAGGCTGCTTCGCTCGGCCTGCTCGCGAGCTTTGTGCGCATCGGTCACGTCGACGGTCACCACGCGCATTCCCACAGGTTGACCGTGGGCATCGCGGATGAGATTACGGTGCAGCTCATGCACGCGGAACGCGCCGGAGCTGGTATAGATCGATCGCCGCGCGACGGGCGGGTCCTGGCCGGTCTCCATGGCTGTCATCATGGTTGCGCAACTCTGTTCGCGCTCGTCGACGGGCATCAGCTCCCATGCCGGCTTGCCGATCAGCTCACCGGTATCGAGGGAATGAAGCGATCGCGAGAGGCGATTGGCGCGAGTGATGGCTCCCCTGGCATCGAGCTCGACGTAGGCGACCGGCAGGTCGTCGAGCGGATCGGAGTGGTCGTTGACCTGAGAGGCTCCCAAGGTCTGGAAAGTTTGCTTCATCGTCCTCACCTTTTTTTTGTGTCTTGCAGGAAGACCTTGTAGAGATCTTCGGCGCTCTTCAAGCGCTCGATAGGCGTGAGCTCAAAGGAGAACGGAATGCGCAGCATGATCGAGCGCCCTCCGATCGTGACGTTGATGTCGGTGTTCCTGGCGGCGATGCGATTGAGTTCCGCGGTGAGAATATGGTCGTTGGGGCGGCCCAGCAGAATTGCCACCAACGAGGAGTCGCTCCAATGGAAGATCATATCGTCGCTATGCAGGCTGGAGGTGAGGAAGGCCGAGACGGCCATCAGGCAATCTTCGACGGCCTCGGGGCCAAAGCGCCGGCTGACCATCTCCAGGCAACTGAGGCGGAAGATGACGACGAAGCCGGTGAGCCCGCGCTCAATGACCTTTCCGAGCTGTTCGATGGCCGCGCCGCCGCCGAGCAACCCCGCGGCATTCTCGTTGGAGGTCGAGGTGTCGGCGACTTTGAGCGGCGAGATTTTGGCCTCTTCACTTGCCTGCCGGAGTTTTAGGAATCCGTCGAGCAGTTCGCGATACTCTTTGATCTGCTCGGCCGTCGTCAGGCGATCGGTCCCCTCGACGAGCGGCTGCGCGGCGGGAGAGTCGAGTTTCACTGCCATCGAGGTGAGCAACTCGCGTGCCAGCCTGGCTGTGAGCGAGCGCCATCCCTTCTGCCGCTCCCGCAACGTGTTTTCTACACCGATGCGATAGTTCTCAAATTCGTGCAGGATCGCGTTAACCACCGTCATGCGGTCGGAGTTGTCCATTCGATCGGGAATCTGCAACGCCATTCTGGCGGCTGTTCCGCGAAACTCGCTGTAGGTGTTGGGGTCGATGCGGGGCATGGCCTCGGCCACGCCCTCAACCAGCGCAGTCATGCACGTGCCGATGTTGTCCGGGGCGGGTTCGGCTTCTGCCGCAACCGCGCCCTTGCCCCAGCTGGTGATTCCCCGCAGCCCCATCGCGAGCACTCCGGTTGAGTTCATCGGCGGGGATGACTAATTCAATAGGCAATTCGGCTCCCTACCTTTGGATTCGGTCGCAGAGAAGCGGGCAGTGCCTAAGAGACTTCCAATCGCGATTCTGCGGGCAACCCATTTTGCGCCGCCAAGCCTTCCTGAAGTCGAGCACATCCTCTTGTACAATTGAGTGATTAAGGCTATGAAAACCAAATACCCCATCGGAATCCTCGGCGCGACTGGAATGGTCGGCCAACGCTACATCCAACTGCTTGAAAACCATCCGCTCTTCGAGGTCGCCTGGATCGCCGCGAGCGATCGTTCGAGCGGCAAGCCCTATGGCGAGGCTGCCAAGTGGCGGCTCGACACGCCGCTGCCCGAGCGGATCTCCAACATGATCGTTTCTCCGGCTGAGCCCGAGGGCGGGCCGAAGATCGTCTTCGCCTCTGTGGATGCGGCTTACGCCCGCGAGCTGGAGCCCAAGTTTGCCGCCGCCGGCTGCGCAGTTGTTTCGAATTCGAGCGCCTTCCGCATGGCGCCCAATGTGCCGCTGGTGCTGCCGGAAGTGAACGCCGAGCACTTGCACCTGATCGAGGAGCAGTCGTGGCGCAAGGAGTCGGGCGGCTACATCGTCACCAATTCGAATTGCACGGTGATGGGCCCGGTGATGGCGCTCAAGCCCATTGCTGACCACTTTGGAATCGAGCAGATCTTCGCCACCTCAATGCAGGCTGTGAGCGGCGCGGGCTATCCGGGCGTGGCTTCGATGGACATCCTCGACAACGTTGTGCCTTACATCAGCAACGAAGAAGAGAAGATGGAAGAGGAGATGCTCAAGCTGCTCGGCAAACTTGACGGCCACACCGTCAAACCGCTCTCGGCACGCATGAGCGCCAGTTGCAATCGCATGCCGGTGGTCGACGGGCACACGGTCAGCGTCAGCATCAAGCTCGCCAAGAAAACTACTCGCGAAGAGATCATCGCAGCATGGGCGGAGTTTCGTCCGCTCGCCGGACAGAATCTGCCCAGCGCGCCGGATCAGCCCGTCCAATGGGCTCCGCAGCCCGACCGCCCTCAGCCTCGCCTGGACCGCAATCGCGGCAACGGCATGGCGGCGACGGTCGGCCGTCTGCGGCCTTGTGGAGTGCTGGACTGGAAGTTCACCGTGCTCTCGCACAACACGATTCGCGGAGCCGCCGGAGCGACGATTTTGAATGCCGAACTGCTGGCTAGCTTGGGCAAACTGCCGAGCTAATAGCTAGAAGCTGTTTTTTAGGAAGATTCGCATGAGCCTGGTCGTGATGAAGTTTGGCGGCACCTCGGTCGAAGACCCTGTCGCCATCGGTCGCACCGCAGCTATCGTGGCCGGTCGCGTGGCACTTGGCAAGCAGCCCATCGTTGTCGTCAGCGCCATGGCCAAGGTCACCGACCAGTTGCTGCGCGCTGCCGCCTCAGCCTCCACCGGCGATCGTACCGGCGCACTGGCCATCAGCGAACGCCTGCGCGCCCGCCATCGCGACACGGCCGCCGCTCTGGTGAAGAACGCAGCCGACTGCGCCGCTTTGATCGAGGTCATCGACCGGAAGTTCGATTCGCTCGATGAGATTCTGCGCGGACTGTCGGCGATCCTCGAGTTGACCCCGCGCATTTCAGACTTGATTGTCAGCCATGGCGAACTCCTCTCCAGCCGCATCGTCGCCGCTGCCTTCCGCGAGATGGGCATCGACTCGGCGCACGCCGATGCGCGCGAGATCGTCATCACCGACTCACAGTTCCAGAAGGCTGTTCCGATCGATGCTCACATCGAACAGCGAGCGCAAGCAAAGCTCATTCCGCTCACGGCGCAGAAGAAGGTGCCGGTGATGGGAGGCTTCATCGCGTCAAACGAAGCCGGCATCACGACGACTCTGGGCCGCGGCGGGTCGGACTTTACCGGCGCGCTGATCGGCGGCGCGGTGCAGGCCGAGGCTATCGAGATCTGGACCGACGTTGACGGCATCATGACCACCGATCCGCGCGTCTGCCCCGACGCGCTACGCGTGAAGGTCATCAGCTTTGAAGAGGCCGCCGAGCTGGCCTACTTCGGCGCCAAGGTTCTGCACCCGGCGACGATTTTACCGGCGGTCAAGAAGAACATTCCGGTGCTGGTGCTCAACAGCCGCAATGCCGGCTGCGAGGGCACGCGCATCACTTCGCTGGCTCCGCCTTGCAAGAGCCCATTCAAGTCGATTGCGGTTAAGAAGAAGCTCTCGATCATCGACGTCGTGGCCAGCCGGATGCTGATGACACACGGCTACATGAAAGACATCTTTACTATCTTTGATAAACATCAGTGCCCGGTGGATATGGTTTCGACGTCTGAGGTTTCGGTGTCGCTGTCGGTGGATTCGAATGAGAAGCTGCCCGCGATTGCAGCAGACTTAAGTAAATTGGCCGATGTGAAGTATGAGGGCAAGAAGGCGCTGGTCTGCATGGTCGGCGACGATATTCGCGGCAAGAGCGGCATGGCCGCACAGGTCTTCACCGCGATCAAGCACATCAACGTGCGCATGATCTCGCAAGGCGCCAGCGAAATCAATATGAGTTTTATGATCGACGAAGACGACGCCGATGAAGCGGTGCGCTCGCTGCACGCGATCTTCTTCAAAGACCCCGACCCGGCGATCTTTGACGTGGACGCACGGCGGGCGTAGACGTCGGATTCTAGTGGTCAGGCGTGGACTAGTCGGAGTCACCCAAGAGCATTCTCTTTTCGACAGAGTTATCCAGGACATAGAACAGTGCGACTGCTCTCCCATTTTGTTCCATGTTCTCGTGCTCTCTATATGGCCTGAGTTTGACAACGTCTACTATGCCGTTGTCGGAAACAAACTTGAAATTCATCAAAGCTAATCGGTCCACCCTACCTCTCACCTCTACCAGCTTTTCCCCTTCCTGGTTCTTTAGTATGAATTTCGCGTCGAGACCTCGTTGCGCTGATCGAAGGTACAGTGAGACCGAGACGTCTTTACGTGAAAGTCCGGGCGGAAGTGTTATGCATTGTGGCAATCTCGACTCGCTCGCCAGATTGAAGCTTGGCTGACCACATCCAGTTATCGCGCAAGAAGGACCTCCGTGCTCATCCAAAAGCTTTTCCCTCACAGCAGGGTAATCAATCCCGTAATCTAACAGAAGCTTCCATTCGTTCTCATCCAGAAGCTTTCGCTTTAAGGCAGGGTCATCGACGACAAAGAAATAAGAGTTGTCAACACCATGTTCATTATTATGGTGGGTAAGTCCTATGATTTCTGGTACACCATTTACAACGTCAATAAAGTAACGTCTTGACAAATAGAAGGAATTTCCGCTTACCTCTGCCAGTTTTTTGTATTTCTTGTTATATAAAACAACCTTTGTGTCTACACCGCGACGAGTTGGCTCCATGGCTTCCTCTACGACTATAACGTCTGCGCGTGTGAGGCCAGGCGGGAGTGTGATCCCCTTTGGAAGTCTCGAATCACTCGTTAATTCCCAGATTGATTCAATACATCCGTTTATCGCGCAACATGAAAGACATATCGCAACGATAAACAGGTATTTTCTCGGACGCAGAAAGAACTTCAACATTGTTGTTACCTCCGCTTGGACACAGCCCCAGATTCTCGGAGCTGGAGCACCTGTGACGCTCATTCACCGCTCGCCGCTTGCGCAGGCAGTCGTGCCGCCGAAAAGATCTTGACGATCTTCTCGGCCATGGGGCCTGAGGCGACGATGCCGTCGATGTCTCTTACGCGGCCTGCGGCCAGCACGATGCCGGTTCTGCGGTCGGTGAGAACGTAGGTGTGGATATGCGTGAAGGGGAGGCGGTCGACATCGATCTTCAGGTCCGTCGTTCCCGGTTCGCCGACGATGCTCAGGTTCAGCTTGTCCCAGTCCTTTTGCATCATCAGGGCCCGCTCAAGTGTGACGGTCTTCAGAAAGACGGTCTTCGATTCGATGCCGATGGTACGGGCGCTTTTGATGGCCTCATTCGGTTCGGCGACGGCGCTTGGTTGCGCGTCGGCCGCGGAGGCTTCGCTGTTGGAGGTTGAGGCTGACGGCGTTGGCTGTTGCGCCGCGAGAAATGGGCTGAGGCTGATAAGTAGAATGGCTTGAATCATCGAACGGTTCATCGGAATCTCCTTGTCTTGCGCTACAAGGAGGATGCTAGGCCGGAGTGGATCGGGGCGGGGATGCGATTGGGACACTTTCGCAAGTGTCACAATGCTCATACGGAGGCCGAAGCTCGCTCTTCCTGCAGGCGTAGCCGGTCCAGAGTTTGTGCATCGAGCAGGGTGAAACGCAGCGGGAATGGTCCGTCGGGTAGTTCCAGCGCGGTGACTGCGTCGCAGACCACGCCCACGGTGGCCTCCAGTCCGCGCTTCCATCCGGGCCGTGTCGCGTCGCGCACCAGCAGGCTCTCGGGCGAGAGACCGGCGGCGATGAGCATCGTCTGCGCGATGCGCTGAAACTCCTTCCAGCGGGAGGCGATTCCTACGAGTTCGCCCGCGTGAGAGGGCATGTAACGTTGCAAGTTTGTCATCAGCTCCAGCGAAACCGGGTGCACCTCAAGCACGGTCAGCTCGACGCCGGAAGGGAGCAGCTTGCGCACCGCTTCGGCCTTGCTGGGCACGCTGACCGGCATCGCGGCTTTGATCAATCGAGGCTCAGCGCATTCGTCCGGCGCGCATCCGGCGACCGGAAGCGCCAATGCCTGCTCCATCTCGTGCATGACGATGCGGCGCAGTTCGGGATCGGGATCGACGACCAGCCAGCGCGAGGGTGGTGTGAGCGCCAGCCACCGTCGCAGCCTATCTCGCACCACAGGCTCAGGCGCGCCGAGCTTGCGGGCTTTGGCTACCAGGTCGCCGATCAACTGATCGACCGCAAACTCTGCAGCCAGTTCGGGCGAGCGCGGCGCGGCCGGGCGGCTGGCGCGCACATAGACGCCGCTGCCGTGGCGGAATTCAAGCCAGCCCTCCTGCTCGAGTTGTTTGTATGCGGCGCTGGCGGTGTTGGCGTGAATCGCGAAGCGGCGTGCCAGTTCGCGGGTGCTGGGGAGGCGCTGGTTGGGCAGCAGCTCCTTGCAGAGTATGCCTAGCACAATCTGTGTCGCGAGTTGCTCTCGGATTGAGACTTCGCCGGTGCGATTGAGCCAGAGGCGCATGAGCGATCTCGTTCTTACCTCATGAGCGAGGGTGATTTGGGTTCGTGGATTCCCAGGTCCGAAAATCAGGACCCTGGGAACCCAGCTTTCGCCGATCGTAAATCACGAGCAGCGCCGCCAGCAGCAAGAGGATGATTCCAATGACCAGCAAGCTGCCTTCGGGACCGTCCGCGCCGCCGCTCCACAACGCGTTGCCTGTAGGGCCAGTGGTGAGGAAGTGACCCGTGGCGACGTTGCCGCTATCGGCCGCGCCGTAGAAGTAGGTCTCAGCCCAATCCCATGCGGCGTGGCAGCCGATGCCCCACCATGCCGAGCCGGTGAGCCAGACGCTCACGCAGAAGACAAAACCGACGAAGGCCGCTGCGAAGATTCCGATTGGATTTTCACCGTTGTTGCCGGTGTGCACGTAGCCGAAGAAGGTCGAGGTGACCCAGGCGGCCTGCCAAAATCCTGCGCTCGGGGCTTTTTTCAAGTGCAGCAGGAGGCAGGGAAGCAATCCTAGCAGAGCGAAGACATAGACGCCCCATGCGCCGTTTCCTCTGACTCTCACAAGAAGACTCGCGCAGAGCGCTGCCTCGATACCCAACGCCCACCAGAGGTTGATGCCGCGAGTGAGCGTGAAGAGGAGGAAGCAGCGGCAGACGCCCTCTTCGAAACAGCCCACGAGCAGAAAGGCGGCCGCCCACATCGCTCCGTATTTGAAAACCTGCGCGCCGGAGAGAGCGACGGGGCCGAAGTGAATCCAACCGCCCGAGGCCAGCGCACCGACCAGCAAGGAGAGCGCAAGGAACCCAGCCGCGAACCCGGCAAAGAAATTCAGAGTTCGCCGGGGGCCGATCAGGTTATAGGCGAGCAGGGTACGGCGGCGCTCGATCAGCGCCATCAGCGAGGCTGCCCCCGCCACTGTCAGAAACATGATGGCCTCTCCGAAGAAGGCCGCACGGGCAGTGAAGACGACCGTGCCAGGATGAACGAGGTTAAGCTTGACGAACGCGAAGCCGACCACGGCGGCAATCAGGAAGGCCAGAATTGCAAAGATGACGATCGACCAGCCGGCGCGCAGTCCTTGTTTGCCGACAAAGACCCAGATCAGCCAATCGAAGGGGCGAGGCTCAGGCGCAGGAGGGAAGAGCTCGGGAGGTTGAGGAGCCGATGGGGTGGGTGCGGCGGCCAGGGCCTCGGGCAGCGGTGGCTGAATCTCCGGGTCCAGAGGATGCATGGAGTCTCCTTCGCGAGGGAAGAGATTTCTATGAGCAGAATTCTACTAGAGAGGCTCGAGCGTCGATATGAGTGGGCTGAAGACGGCTTGATTCGCCGGAATTCGCATGGAAATGTCTATGGTCTTGACACAGGCAGCCATTCCCTTGATGCTAAACAGTTCCGGTTGTTCGGTTTTCCGGCGCAGAGGGGCGGCAAGTCTTGCGCGTACGAGTCTTCTATCACGACAAATGTTTCGACGGAGCCTGCTCGGCCTCGCTCTTCACCCGCTTTCATCGCGAGCGCGTCATTGCCGGCGCCAGCTACGAGTATCACGGCCTGGTTCACAGGGCCGGAGCGCTCTTTGACGAGAGCGAGTTTGCCGGCGACGAAAATGCCATCGTCGACTTCAAGTACTCGGCCTCGCCGCGCGTGACCTGGTGGTTTGACCATCACTTGTCGGCCTTTCTCACGCCGCAGGACCAGCAGGATTTCGTTGCGTATCAGAAGAACGTAACGCCGCCGGGGCGCAAGTTCTTCGACCCGAATTACACCTCTTGCACGAGCTTTCTGGCGCACATCGGGGCTACGAAGTTTGGGTTCAACATCGCACCCGTCGCCGAGCTGATTCATTGGGCCGACATCGTGGACGGAGCGAAGTACGAGAGCCCGGAATCGGCCGTAGAGATGGCTGCTCCGGCGATGAAGCTTACGCTGATCATTGAGTCATCGCAGGATGACGCATTCATTCCCCGGCTCATTCCGCTGCTCACCGAGCTACCGCTGGCCGAGGTGCTCAGCCAACCCTTTGTTGCCGGGTTGCTGCCGCCGTTGCTTGAGCGTCACCAGCATGCCATCGAACTGATCCGCAAGCGCTCGGAGGAGCGCGACGGAACGATCTTCTTCGACATCACCGACCAGCCGCTCGAGGGCTACAACAAGTTCATCCCTTACTACCTGCATCCGCAGGCCACTTACTCGATTGGCCTGTCGAGATCGAGCTTTCGCACCAAGGTCTCGGTGGGTTCAAATCCCTGGACGAAGGCCGACCCGGCGAAGATGGTGAATCTGGCGCAGATCTGCGAACGCTACGGCGGCGGCGGCCATGCTCGTGTGGGAGCGATCAGCTTCCCGCCCGATCAGGCCGATAAGGCGCGCACGGCCGCGGCCGAGATTGTGGCGGATCTGCGGGCGAAGAACCCGCTGTAGACCGAGCTCGAATCCGACTGGGCCGCTCAGAGCTTTTTACGGTCTCGCAGCACTCTGAGGTGATGCGGTGTCAATCGCGCAGTCCGGCGGCGATGATGCCGGTTAACTCTGAAAGATCGCCGTGCATGACGGCGAGATCACGGGCGTGGTAGAGCTTTTGCCTGCCTTCGGCTGCGTTTGCCGCCGCTGTCCAATCGAGCCGATGGCCGGCTGCCTGGGCCAGATCGGAAGTGAAGACCCGGAGAGTCCGCGAATTCCCATCACGAAAGGGGTGGATGGCGTCGAGTTCGCTATAGAAGTAAGCTAGCAGCTTGGCTGTTGCGGCGATATCAAGACCGTGAAGTTCATTTTCCGTTTTCAGGGCTGCGAAGGTGGTCGCCAATGCTCCCGGGACATTCTGCGACGGCCCGTAGGAGACCACAAAGCCGGAACGGTTCTTGGCCATCAGACCGATGTCTTTGCGAAGTTGGCCGGCCCACGGGTAGACCCGGCCGAAGATGCGGCGATGGGTCTCTTGCAAGCGACGCCCATCGAATGGGCCTTGGATGGGGTCCGCCGCAAAGTGGGCTATACAGGTGGAAGCAGTTTGAGCTTCAAAGTGATTCAGGGTCTTTTGATCGCGAATGTTTTCCAGGTTGATAAGAATGTTTGTGCCGGGATAGCAGTATGGGTCGTTCGCGAACGGGCTCATGCCACGGCTGACACCGTCGGCCGGTGATGGGCGGCAATCTCCTCAAGCCCTTGGTCGAGGGTGATTTCTCCGGCGAGGACGCGAGCCTTGACGCTCCAGTACGGCTCACCTAGTTCGAGCCCCTCCAGACGTTGGCTGGCTTCGCCCTCGGCAAACCCTCGTTCCAACTTCTCTTTTTCTTCCGGTTGCAGCATGAGGAACCTCCGCATTTGGCGCGGGTGAGCGCGCTTTGCCTTGTCCGATTTTATCACCGTTCGCAGTCGATTTTCTGAGCATTTGCCAGCCGCGGTATGACAGACTGGAGCCACCATGCTGATCGAGCTTTGGGAGCGGCTGCGCGGCTACGACAAGTGGATTGAGACCGAAGCCGAAGTTAAGTCGTCCGAACTCTTAGGGATTGATTTTCCGGGCAAAGATGGGCACGAGAAGCAGAAAAATGCTATCGCCTGGAATTCAGAGTGCCGGTTTGTCTGGCAAGACTATGCAGGCAACGAACACATTGGATCGTTTGTCGCAGATGAAGAATCGTCGTTGTATCAGCTCTGCGACGGAGAAAAATTCAGCATCAGGATTAATCCGAGGAACCCGGAGGACTTCTATGTTCGCGGTCTGCTCGAATCAGATTTCGCGAGAGCATGGAAGGCCGCGCTTTGGTTCACCTTGATGATTTTGATTCTGACTCTATTCTTCGTACCGGAAATCTTTCGGCTCTTGCGGTGATTTTGCACTAATCGGCGAGGATTGGTACCCGTAGCTCGATAGGCCGATCACAGCCCCAGTTCTCCGGCGCGCTTCTTCATTGCTTCAATGCAGAATGCGATATGCGCGTCTAGGTCGACACCTAGCTCAGCGGCGCCGACGATCACATCTTCGCGATTGACGCCGCGGGCGAAGGCCTTGTCTTTCATCTTCCTTCTGACGCTGGCCACTTCGACATCGGCAATGGCTTTCGTCGGCTTGACCAGCGCGCAGGCGGTTAGGAAGCCGGCCAGCTCATCGCAGGCGAAGAGGGCCTTGGCCAGATGCGTGACGCGGGGTACGCCCGAGTACTGCGCGTGGCCGAGGATTGCGGTGCGCAGCGCTTCGGGCCAGCCGAGGCGCTCCAATTCGCGAACGCCGACGAAGGGATGCTCCTCGGCCGTGGGATGGCGCTCGTAGTCGAAGTCGTGCAGCAGAGCCGTGGTCGAGTAGAGTTCGACGAGAGCAGCGCGTTCTTGGCCAGTTAGCCCTAGCCGGTCTGCCTCCCACTCTCCCGCTGCGGCGACGCAGGCCTCGACGGCCAGGGCGTGCTTGCGCAGGCTCTCGCTCTGGGTCCATTCGCAGAGTAACTCCCACGCGTGCGCACGTCCGTAACCAGGTTCGGCCCCTCGACGGCCTTCGGCTGCCTCGTTGTTGGTGCATGCGCTCATGGGTTGCCTGCTTCCGTGTTGCGTGAAATGGTTCGTGAGTCTTGCGGGTTCTCCCGACGTTCTTGGGTTCTGGTGGGGAGTGTTCCGAAGGCATACAAGTTTTCACTTGACAATTATGGTTCGCATACCCGAAGGTAACATACAAACGTGGTGCCTCGAAGCACCGCGGAGGCCCAGCTCTGGCGCTCCGCACACCACTTATGGTAACGACCCTGGTAAGCGTAGAATCACGCGAAGTTGTGCGCTGCACTTTCGCCGACTGCAAGCTGACACAGTTCAGGCCAAGCAACTCCCTGTGCAGAAGGTGTCACAGGCCCCTGGATGTAGAAGAGTTCGTACGATCCGGTCCCGTTCCGGTTGATCACCCTGCCGTCGATCCCTCGACCGAAGCCGGTATGAAGGTGGCTGCGCAGGTAAAAGAGATCCGCCGCGCCCGGCATCTGAGCCAGCGCCAACTGGCTGGACGGATGCAAGTGCCCCGTACTTATATCTCAAAGATCGAAAATGGCAAGGCCATCCCGACTCTCGGCTCGCTGCAACGAGTGGCCGATGCGTTGGGCGTGGATGTACGCCAACTCGTCCGCGACACCCGCAGCCTGCGCGACGAGGAGGTCGCGTCGATTCTCGCGGACCCGTTTTTGGCCGAGATTGCGGCGCTGCTGCCCAGCCTGGAACCGCTGCATCGCTCGCTGCTGTTTGGCGCGGTGCGAGACATGGCCACGGGAAACCGCCGCACCGCATAGCGGCTCTTACGGCATCTCACTCTTATCAGGACCGGCGCGGCGGCCGCATGGAGGCCTTCACAGCTTCGCCTTTCCCGCAGGGCGGGAATTGCGGCGCGGATGCGCATGTGCTACGGTCGAAGTGGAAGACCCTGGTTCCCGGCGCACGAGAGTGTGCGCCGCCGTCGAGGCAGCAGTCCAGAGGCGAACTTTGTATTCTGCAGGCACCCTGCGCATCCATGAGCTGAGCCCAGAAGAGCGCGCGATTTACGCGACGCTGAAGCCCGAGCGTCTACCCGAACATGTAGCCATCATCATGGATGGCAACGGACGGTGGGCCGGCCGCCGCTCGCTCAAACGCTTCCTAGGCCACCAGCAGGGAGCCAATAGCGTGCAATTGGTGACTGAGACCGCCTCGCGGATCGGCTTGCCTTGGCTCACGCTCTATGCATTTTCACTGGAGAACAATCTGCGGCGGCCGCGCGCCGAGGTCAACTTCCTGATGCGTCTGCTGAGGAGCTACCTCGAAAGCAATCTGCAGCGCATGATGGACAACAACGTGCGCATGCGGTATATCGGGCGCACCCACGAGCTGCCACCCGAGGTCCAGGAAAAGATGCGCTGGGCTCAAGAGGCAACCGCGCACAACACGGGCACGACTCTTACGCTGGCGCTGAATTACGGCGGGCGTTCGGAGTTGGTGGATGCCTTCCGCGGCCTGATCGCCGAGATGAAGCAGAAGCAGATCGCTCCGGAGCGCATCAGCGAGGAGGATATTCACCGCCATCTCTATACGGCGCAGATGCCGGACCCCGACCTGCTGATTCGCACGTCGGGCGAGATGCGCCTATCGAACTATCTGCTCTGGCAGGTTGCCTACACAGAGATCTTCGTTACCGAGCGGCTGTGGCCCGACTTTCGCGGCATCCATCTGCTCGAGGCCATTGCCGACTACCAGAGCCGTGAACGGCGCTACGGCGGCCTGAGCGAAAACGTTGGCGAGGTCGAAGAAGATCCCGACCGAATCAACATCGTGGCGAGTTGATTACCTCGGTTTGTATTTAGACCACCCTTACATGGACGTGCGCATCTTTTGCTGGTAGGTTCTACAAGGAATCGTAGTCTGGAGATCTTAAATTGGACAGCACTCTATTAAGCACGGAATTGGAAACGGCCGAACGGGCTCCTCAGCCAGAGAATCCAGCGGTTAAGACAAAGAGACCAGCGCAGAGGTCGAGCTTCTGGCTGAAAGAAGCGATGGCGCAGCGCGGCGACTCGGAGGCATTTCTCCATTGGCTGCGTTCGGATAGCGCCAAGCACGCCTGAGGGCCGTCGCGAAGGGCGAACGCCTGGCCATCGAAATTCACGGGTCCGCTCCTTCCATGCCGACGAACACTACCCTGGCAGTGTATCCTCACGTTTGGCATGAAACGCATCATAACCGCCCTTATTCTGATCCCCGTAGTCCTTGTTCTGGTCTTTCTTGGACCGGCGTGGCAGTGGCTGTTTATGTTTGCCGTTGCCGTGGTTGCGGCGCTGGCTGCATGGGAGTTGATGGGTCTGGCGGAAAAGGCCGGAGCGAGCCCGCCACGGATTGCCGTGATGGTCGCCATCATGGCGCTTTTCATCGGCAACTTTGTCTGGCCGGACATGACGACGGTTCTTCTCGGCATGCTGAGCGTGGGATTGCTGATTTACTGCACGTTTACCAGGCGTGCGGAACAGATGATCGCCGACGTCTCTTCCTCGATCTTCAGCCTGTTCTATCTTGGATTCACGCTGGTTTCGCTGCCGGCGCTGCGCGAAGAGACCAACGGCCCATCGCTGCTCGCGTTCCTCTTCTGCGTGGTCTGGGCGGGAGATACTGTCGCTCTATACGTAGGCCGGGCGTGGGGACGGCACAAGATAGCGCCTATGCTGAGCCCCAACAAGACGTGGGAGGGAACCGTGGGCTCTTTGACCGGCAGCCTGCTGGCAACCGGCGGCCTGCTCGGCCTGGCTCACTTTTTGTCGTCTCAATGGGACTCAGCAGTTCTCTCCTATCCGGAAGAGGTCTGGTACTGGCTGATTCTGGCGGTATTGGTCAATGCCGCCGCACAGGCAGGCGATCTGGCCGAATCGGCACTCAAGCGCTCGGCCGGGGTTAAAGACTCCGGCTCACTTCTGCCTGGTCACGGCGGCGTTCTGGACCGTATCGACGCGCTGATCGTTGCCGCGCCTGTGCTCTATTACGCTCTGGTGATTCATCAGTCGTTCTAGGTCTTGCCAGTGCAAGGGCGATGAGCGCAGCGGCAAGTTAGACTGAGAGATGCCGGGATGCTTCCCGGATCTTGAGATTATTTTGAAAAGACTTGCCATTCTCGGTTCTACCGGCTCGATCGGCCAAAGCACACTCTCCATCGTCGAACAGTTTCCCGAGCGCTATTCGGTCGCGTCGCTCGCAGCCGGGCGCAACCTCGAAGAGGCCTTCGCGCAGGCAACGCGCTGGCGCCCCAGGCTCGTTTCGATGGCCACTGAAGAGATCGCCGGCCAGCTCTCGTTGCGATTGAAATCGGCTGGCGTGACTGGCATTGAGGTGGTCTACGGCACAGCCGGCACCATCGCTTGCTCTACGCTGTCCGAGGCGGATTTCGTCGTCTCGGCGATCGTCGGCGTTTCGGGTCTCGAAGCTACTCATGCGGCCATCCTTGCGGGCAAACCCATTGGCCTGGCCAACAAAGAGTGCATGGTCGCAGCAGGGGAGATCCTGACGCGCGCGGCACGTGAGCGCACTGTGCCGATCCTGCCTATTGACAGCGAACACAACGCCGTCCATCAGTGCCTGCGCGTCGGGGCGCACAACGAAGTCAAGACCATCTGGCTGACGGCCTCCGGCGGGCCATTCCGCAAGCTGCCGCTGGCGGAGTTCGCCAACATCACCCCCGAACAGGCGCTGAAGCATCCCACCTGGGTGATGGGCCGGCGCATCACCATCGACTCGGCCTCCATGCTGAACAAGGGGCTCGAAGTCATCGAGGCCTGCCGTCTCTTCGACGTCACCGCATCCCAGGTCCGAGTCACGGTTCATCCGCAGTCGACGGTTCATTCGCTGGTCGAGTATGTGGACGGTTCGATCCTCGCGCAGATCTCCGTCACCGACATGCGGTTGCCGATTCTCTACGCGCTGGCGTGGCCCGAGCGGCCGGCCTCGAAGCTCACCTTCGATCTGGCTGCACTCAGCCATCTCGATTTCGAACAGCCTGACATGGAACGTTTTCCGTGTCTTCGGCTGGCATTCGAAGCGGCCGAGAAGGGCGGCGCCCACTGCATCGCTCTCAATGCAGCCGACGAGATCGCCGTCGAGGCATTCCTTGACCGGCGCATCCCCTTCATGGGAATCCCGCGTACAATTGAAAAGGTGCTCGCAGCCACGCCGGAGGCGCACCCGGCCACCATCGCCGAGGTGCTCGCCGCGGATCGCGAGGCGCGTCAAACCGCTCGTGAGCTGTTGGCATAAGCTTGAGCGGAGCGGCTGGGGAATTGGGTCCAATTTCGAGGGAAGAACTGCACATCTATGCATGAATTCTTGGTCGCTGTCGCCGCCTTCATCGTCCTGATCGCCGTCATGGTCGTGGTCCACGAGTTTGGCCACTTTGCGGTGGCCAAGCTCTGCCGGGTCCGAGTCGAGGCGTTCTCGATTGGCTTTGGACCGCGGCTCTTCGGCTATAAGTACGGCGACACCGATTACAAGGTCTCCCTGCTGCCCTTTGGCGGATACGTCAAGATGGCTGGCGAGAACTTCAGCGAGCTGAGCGACGCGGCAACGGGCACAGCGACGCAAGCTCCAATCGACGACCCTGGAGCGCTGACCTCGCATCCGCGCTGGCAACAGATGCTGATCGGAGCGGCTGGTCCGGCGGCCAATTTCGTGCTGGCGTTTGTGCTAATGGTTACGTATTTCAACTTCATCAATGAGGTTCCTTCGGTCCGGCCGATTGTCGTGGAGTGGGTTACAGAGGGCTCGCTGGCGGCGCAGGCCGGCATCGCTCCGGGCGACATCATCCGCCGCTTTGGATCGGTCGAAAACCCCTCTTGGGAAGAGATCCACAGGACCGTGGCGCGGAACGCGGGCCAGACACTGCCTGTGACAGTCGAGCGGGCCGGCAAGAGCTTGCCACTCGACCTGCGGCTTGCCAGCGAAAGCAAGGGTCAGCATGCGGATCCGGCCGAGGCAACAGGACTCTTTCTGCAGCTGGTGCAGAGCCCGATCGAAGTGGACTCTGTGACCTCGGACTCGCCCGCGGCTCGGGCCGGCCTGCGTGGCGGAGACGAGATCATGGCGGTTGACGGGCACGCTTTTCATATGTTGGATCCGCTGGTGCCGTATCTGCAGGCGGGCCATGGCAAGCCGGTCATCCTCACGGTGAGCCGCGGCGGGCACACGATTGCGCCCATCGTCGTCACCCCGTCGAACCAGAATGCGGAGTCGACGTGGCGGCTGGGCTTTACCTACATGCCCCCATCCGACATTCCTTCGCACCACGAGCCAATGCCTCTTACGGAGGCGGTGAGCGAGTCAAAGGGCTATTGCCTGGAGAGCTCCACGCTGATCCTCGATGTTCTCGGGAGGATTCTGACCCGCAAGGTCTCGGCATCGCAGATCTCCGGCCCGGTGGGCATCGCGCGCGTCGCGGGCCAGGCGGCGGAGACGAAGTACTGGGGTCCGAAGTTTGAGCTTGGGGCGGCGATCAGCCTGAATCTGGGCATAATCAACCTGCTGCCATTTCCGATTCTCGACGGCGGCATGATCCTCTTCCTGCTGATTGAAGGCACGATTCGCCGCGAGATCAACATCGCCATCAAGGAGCGAATCTATCAGGCTGCGTTCGTGATGTTGATGGCCTTCTTCGTGTTTGTGATCTTCAACGACGTGACCAAGCTGCCCATCTTCTCGCACATTAAGCCATGACCTAGCCGGAAGTTCTTTGGCAGGCGCGGCCGCGCCATCTTGACTGCGGCCGAGGCGTGTGTTTGGGCGAGAGTTTGCCGGTTGGTAAGCTTGCCTTTGTGAATTTGATCTGAAAAAACCGGTAAGAAACCCGAGGAAATGTGGATAACTTCGCGTTCCACGTGGAAAACCTGGGACGTAATTAAAGCATTATCAGACTCTGAGAGAACGCTGATGTCAGTCACAACCGAAGTTCGAGTGCGGTATGCAGAAACCGACCAGATGGGAATCGTCTACTATGCCAACTACCTGGTCTGGTTTGAGATTGGCCGCGTGGAGTTGCTGCGCTCGCTGGGATTCTCGTATAGCCTGCTGGAGCGCGAACACCAGTGCATCCTGCCGGTGATCGAGAGCCGGTGCCGCTACCGCTCCCCGGCTCGCTACGACGATCAGATTGTTATCGAGACTCGGCCGGCGATGCTGCGGGGCTCGGTGCTCAAGTTTGCCTATCGCATCCTGCGCAAAGCCGCCGACGGCGAAGAGCCAGCTCTGCTCGCCGAGGGGGAGACGGTGCATGTTGTATGCGACGGCGAGTTGAACAGAAAGCCACTTCCAGCGAACTACGTTGCTGCACTGCGCGCGATGATGGTCGAGTAAGCTTGCCCAGGGGATCTAGCTCTTGCAGTCAAAGCCGCTCCAACGCATATACTGGGCCGAGAAGCCAAAAATGAAAATTCAAGCTCATTCCCGCTGTGTAGATTAAGGAGAATTTGCGTGACTCTGTTGGAGAAGTTGTTCGGTCCAAGCAAGCAAGAGATCTGGCACAAGCTTTGCGCTGAGATCGGTGGAAACTACGTCGACGGAGGTTTCTGGAAGGGGGACAAGGTCGAGGCAACGCATGGTCCCTGGACAATCACCCTGGATACCTATATGGTTTCGAACGGAAAGAGCTCGACGACCTATACCCGCATGCGGGCTCCTTACGAGAATTCAAACGGCTTCCGCTTCACTGTCTACCGGAAGAGCATCTTCAGTGGGATTGGCAAATGGTTTGGCATGCAGGACATCGAGATCGGAGACCCATATTTCGACAGCGATTTTATTCTCAAAGGCAACAATGAGGCCAAACTGAGAGAACTGCTCGGAGACTTGAGGCTCCGGGAGTTGATCGCAGACCAGCCGGATATTCACTTTTCTGTCAAGGACGACGAAGGTTTCTTCAACTCCAGATTCCCCGACGGCGTCGACGAACTCTGTTTTCAGGTTGTGGGCGTGATCAAAGATGTCGACCAACTAAAGTTGCTCTTTGAACTCTTCTCAGAGACGCTGGATCAGCTTTGCCGCATAGGGGCAGCCGCACAAACAGATCCCAACGTCAGCATTTGACCTCGCGAATCACGCTATTCTGTTGGCCATGGAGCCGACATTTGCAACTGATCCTGAATTGAAGGGCGTGCTCACTGAGCTTGCGAGGCGCGAGCCTATCTTTCATCGTCCGGAGTTTGGAACGACGCGCGCCGACTTTGAGCGGATGACGTGTGAGGATTTTTGGGAGACTGGCGCTTCGGGACGGCGCTACTCGCGCGCGGCTGTGCTCGGCGAGTTGGAGCGGCGGAACGCTACTCCGCAGAGCGATGTCTGGGAGACGAGCGACTTTCATTGCCGCAGATTGAGTGAGGATACTTATCTGCTGACCTACACGCTGCTGCAGGACAAGCAGCGGCTCACACGGCGCGCGACGATTTGGCGCTGCACCGCCGACGGCTGGAAGATCGTCTACCATCAGGGAACGATTGTTCAGGACGCGTGAGGCCGGACCTGCTGGAGCGTGCAGTTCTGCAGGGGCTACAGCCCGGTCGATTTTGGTGGATTTTCGGCACGATTAAAGTCGTGCCCTGACACAATGCTCCAATTTTGAAAGATGCTGAAGTCTTCGTTACTGCAGTACCAATTCGATTGTAGGAAGTTACTTCGAGATGGCAGACCTTAAATGGCTCGACGGTTACTCCGGGCAAACGATAGAAGAGTTGCTCGCGCTGGCTGATGAATATCGCGTCGATTCGCTGCTTGCGGCGCTGGAAGAAGGGCTGAATCAAAAAGCGGAAGAAGTTGGCGAGCAGGATCTCTCCGACGAAGAACGTATCGTCCTCGCTGTTGAGGCTTTCGAGCGCGAGGTGAATAACGGCGGCTATGGCCAGTTCTTCAGCAACTCATCGGGCCAGTATACCCCTATTATTGTGGCCTCTCTACTCAACATCGGCTGCACTGAGACAGCGAACATTACGAGCGGCGCAATCAACGCTCTTGGCACTGAGGACTTTTCCCCCGAGGCTCTCGAAGCGGCCCTTGAATCGGAAGATGAGGAACGGGACGAGCAGCTGGATGAGTGCGATGGTCTTTACTCCGGTAGCGGGGAGGACATCGCGGGCAAGCTCTTCGAGTTCGTCAGCGCCCATCAGGACGCGATTCAACTCTGAACGACGGCTAGAGTAAAACCGTCATAGCCCTTGGCTCCGACCGTCTGCAGTGTTGTGGCGCTCAGGCGGGGCTCGGCGGCTAGACGCTCTGCGAAACGGCGGATACCTTGGACCCGCGATTCGTCGCATTCGGGATCGACTACCTTGCCGTCGCGGACGACGTTGTCGGCGACGATCGTCGTACCAGGGCGCGAGAGCTTCAGAGACCAGTCGAGATAGTCGGCGTAGGTCTCCTTGTCGGCATCGATGAAGATGAGATCGAAGGGCGTATCGGGCGTGCCAACCAGCTTTGGCAGGATCTCGATCGCGGGCGCCAGGCGCAGATCCACGCGATCGGCCACTCCGGCACGGCGGAGATTTTTCTGGGCGACTTCGGCGTGATGCGGATTGAACTCCAGGGTCACAATGCGGCCGTCAACGGGAAGCGCACGAGCCATCCAGATGGTCGAGTAGCCGCCAAGGGTCCCGATCTCCAGTACGCGGCGTGCGCCCGAGATGCGCACCAGGACTTCGAGGAGTTTGCCTTGAAGAGGAGAGACGCCGATGGCCGGAAGGCCGGCCTGCTCGTTGGCTTGGAGCACGGCTTCGAGCGTCTCATCGGCTGGGGCGAGGAGATCGCCGTAATAGCGGTCTACCTCGGTCCACAACTCCTGCATTGGAACCTCCGAATCGCATGCGACTATTTGTCTCGTGCAACCACGAAGTCCGGCACCCAGAGCAGGGCGCGCTTGTAGTCGGAATCGGGGATGGGGGCCAGCGCCTGGCGGCTCTGCTCGGCGTAGCGGTCGGCGACGCTCATGGCGTATTCGATCGATCCGTTGCGCGCCAGGATCTGCTGGATGCGCTCGCGGCTCACATTTTCAAAGCTGCGGTCGTCGAGGACGCGCTGGATGGCCTTGCGGTCTGCGGCTGTGCCGTGGTCGATCGAGTGGATCACAGAGAGCGTGGCCTTGCCCTCGCGCAGGTCGCTGGCGACGGGCTTGCCGAGCACCTCTTCGGTGGCCGTAAGGTCGAGCACGTCGTCGACGATCTGAAAGGCCAAACCGACGGCGCGCCCATAGGCGGCGAGAGCGGCCTCGTCCTCTTCCGAGGCTCCGGCCAGCACTGCGCCCAGGTTCACCGAGACGGAGAAGAGACAGGCGGTCTTGCGATAGATCAGGTCGTAGTACTCGGCCTCGGAGACGGCGCGGCCGAGCTTTTGAATGTGCAGCAACTCGCCCTCAACCATCTGCTGGGTCATCTCGATGAGCAGGTCGAGGACGCGCAGGTTTCTCTCTTTAAGGGCCACGCGGAAGGCCTGCATATAGAGCCAGTCGCCGACCAGCACACATTTCTCATTGCCCCAGGTGGTGTTGGCAGAGGGACGGCCTCGGCGCATGTCCGCGCCGTCGATGATGTCGTCGTGAACAAGCGTCGCGGCGTGGACCATCTCGACTACAGCGCCGAGGCGGATGGCGCTCTGGCCAGAGTAATCCAGCGCGTGAGCCGCGAGCAGCAGCAGCGTGGGCCGGATGCGCTTGCCGCCGCCTCCGCGCAGGTACTCGGCGATCTCTGTGATGGTGCTGACGCCTGATGCTGAATCTCGGCCCAACTCCTGCTCGATCGCTACGAGGTCGTCTCGCAGCAGATCGAAGACCTCTTTTGCCGTTGCTATTGCCAGTGTGCTCAAGACTCTCCGGTTTCCCGTGCTTTATGCTACATTGCGGCTGCCACGATTTGCTGATCGAGCCCAGGGGAAGGCCGCTTCACCGCAGATCGTCAGTTCGTCCGGTAATTCGTAAACTGCAACTCGACGCCCAGATCCTTGCCTCGCAACAGGGCGATGATCGACTGCAACTCGTCGCGATCCTTGCTGGAGATCCTCACGGTATCGCCCTGAATGCTGGCCTGCGCCTTCTTTTTCGAGTCCTTGACCAGGCGCACAATCTCTTTGGCCTTCTCAATGGGGATGCCCTGCTGCAAGCTGATTTTCTGCCGCACGCTCTTGCCCATCGCTGGCTCGACCTTGCCATAGGTCATATTCTTGAGCGAGACGCCGCGCTTGACCAGCTTTTGGCCCAGGATCTCTTTGACCGCTTCCAGATGGTACTCGCCGTCGGAGGCCAGTTGAATGGCGTCGTTGCCCTCGAGCGTCACCTCGGATTTTGAGTCCTTCAGATCAAATCGCTGGCGAATCTCCTTGATCGCCTGATCCATGGCGTTGCGGACCTCTTGCATGTCCACCTTGCTGACGATGTCGAACGAATTCTCCTGTGCCATGATTCTCTGGTCCTCTGACTGGGCAGGCTGCCGCGTGCAATGCCTGTTGCTTGGAATGCCTCTATCAGTTTCACACGCCAGAGCCAAGACGAAACAGCCGCTCGAAGTTTTTCGTCGTTGCGGACGCGATTTCTTGCGCTTCCGCGCCTTGAAGTTCTGCGAGAGTTTCAACAGTCCGGCCAATCCAGGCCGGTTCGTTGCGCTTGCCTCGATTGGGCACGGGGGCGAGCCAGGGGGCGTCGGTCTCGACGAGAAGGCCGTCCAAAGGGAGCCGGGCCGCGACGTCGCGCAGCGGCTGTGCCTTGGGATAGGTCAGATTCCCGGCGAAGGAGACCAGAAAGCCTATGTCGAGCGAGCGAGCTGCTTGCCGGTAGTTGCCGCCGAAGCAGTGCATCACACCGCCGAGGCCGGTTGGGCGCCAGTGAGTGTCGAGGATCTCGAAGAGGTCGTCCCAGGCATCGGTATTACCGTCTTTGGGCCGGCAGTGAATGAGAATTGGCCGCTTGCGCGCGGCCGCGGTTTCGAGTTGGCGGATGAGCCCCTCGCGCTGGATCTCGTGCGGCGCGCCTTCGTGGTAATAGTCCAGGCCGATCTCGCCGCAGGCGATCACCTCGGGCTCGGCGAGCAGGCTGTTGAGTTTGGCGAGGACAACGTCGTCGATTTCAGTCGTGTTGTGCGGGTAAACGCCCGCGCTGGCGTAGAGCTTCGGAGTATTCTTTCCGCTCTCGGGTCTTCCATTGAAGTCACGACAGATTGCCAGTGCCCCATCCATCCCGGGAGCCTGCTCGCCGATGCCGATGGCTAGCACCGCGCCCACCCCCGCCTCCCATGCGCGCAGCAGCATTGCCTCACGGTCTTCGGTGTAGCGTTCGCTGTCCAGATGGGCGTGGGAATCGATCAGCAATGGAACCTCCGTTGGGGGAGAGATCGTGTCGCGTATTCCGAAACGGGATTGTATAGTTCAACGACTCCAAAGCAGAAATCATGACAGGGTCATCACGTTAGCAGGCGCGAAACTCATAGCGCATTTCGGATAGTGGTCCGGTGCTTACCAGTTGTGGCCTGTGCACCCCTGAACTTGTCGGTGATTTGCTGGATCGCAATATTCGGGTGGATCCGGTATTTCGAATCTCCAAGCCATGCTCTTTTGCCAAATCTTTGCGAACTCTCCGGCGCTCATGCGCCTAACAATCTTTCCGGTTGGCACCTCCAGCTCATAGCCCATCACTTGACACATGATGCCGCCGTAGCCCCCGCTGCATGGCACCTGGGCCATGACGACGAGGGTGGAAGACCCGCCCGACCAGTCGATGCCAGTCATATTACTGTCGGGATTCTTCTCCAATTCCAGGCAGATATTCCGATCAAGTCTGCTGGCTTTGCAAGGTGGGAATGTCTTGACCATATCCAGCTTGGCCTGGCCGGTAATATCGAGCGGTTCCATCTTTGGATCGTCGACGCGGTAGACATAGACCCAGAAACCCCAATATCCGCCGCCGTTCCCGCCATTTATGAAGAAGGCTTTTGAGTCGGGCGACCAGAGCAAGTCGATATCTTGAAATCCGTAAGGAAATTCCCCCTCCCGGCTGGTTCTATTCTCGCCGCGAAGCAGAAAATAGGCTACGAGAGCGTCGTCGTACCCTTGCCTTTTCTCAATTCTCTGATATATCACTTCTACGGTGAGCTTCTTGTCGGGAGATGGGATGCGCCTCGGCTTGCAGGCTGCAGCTCCCGGGAGTGCTTGAAGCGCCCCTCGCGGCGACTCACTGCTCGGGGCCGCAGTGGAATGGATATCGCATTGGCTGGGAAAGGCTACTGCTTTCCTGGCCCACGTCGGTTGGGTTGCGAATGCCAAAGGGGCAATCAAAGAAACACTCAAAGTAATAACGAGAAGACGCACCACCCGAGACAGTTTCATGACCCTTCCAGTGCTCCTACCCCACGGACAGAAGGATACTGTAGTCTCGACTATCCGTGTTGTGATTTCCAAACAATATGACGCAATTGGCCGTAGCTGAGACGGGTCTTGGCTCGTAGGCGAAAGCCCGCTGAATGCCTATGCAGCACCGCAGGCGACTATTTCAGTCGCGCGCCCAACGGGACATCTTCGAGGAATCCGGCCAGCGCGGGTGCCCCATCCGGCGGTAGCGAGGCGGCCAGCAACATGCCGTTCGACTCCAGGCCGCGCATCTTGCGGGGAGCGAGATTGGCGACGATCACGATCTTGCGGCCGATCAGCTTTTCTGGCTCGTAGTATTGCGCGATGCCGGCAAGAATCTGCCGCCGCTCGTAGCCGAGATCGACCTCAAGGCGCAGGAGCTTGTCTGCCTTGGGCACGCGCTCGGCAACCAGAATCTGCGCCACACGCAGATCCACCTTGATGAAATCGTCAATCGAAATAAATTGCTGCGCAGCGGCTGCCTGATCTGAAGCGGGCGTTTGCACTTGGGCAGGCGAAGAGCCCGCCGGCTCGGCAACGGGCTTGGTGCTCAGACGGGCGCTGGTCAGATCCGACGCGACCTGATGCACTTTAACTGTGTCGATTGTCTGACCAGGCGAAACCGCCGTGGTCGGCGTTGTCGCATCTCTCTTGGCCGGTCCTTTGGGGTGATTCGCGGGGGCGGTCGAATTCACGGAAGGGGATGCCGTCGCGGCTGTCGGGGATGCCGCTTCCGGCTTTGCGGTTGATGCGCCTCCTGCCGCTTCAATGACAGTTTTGTTGTTTTGATCTTCGATATTCTGCATGCGTTCGATTGCGTCCTTTTCTTTGCGGGGGAAGAGCGGCGCGGGCTCGGCAAACTTCGTTCCGGCCTTCAAATCACCCCACGCGAGATTGGTTAAAAATGATTGCCGCGCGGCATCTGCAATCTCGCCCTGGCCAAGTTGCAGCCAGACCTTGGCGGCCGATTCAGGCAGAACGGGATAGACGAGCGCGGTGATGATGCGAATGGCCTCGGCAGCCGTGGCCAGCACGCGAGCCTGGAGCGCGGCGTGGTCGGCTTCGCTGCGATCGGCTGGCCGCTTCCATGGCGCGTTGGCGGTGAGGTAGCCGTCGGTTTCGGCTACAAGCGTCCACAGAGCTTTGAGCGCCTCGGAGAAGTTCATCTCGTCGAAGGCCGGCCCAAAGGCTGCCATTGCGCTCAACGCGCTCTCGCGCAGCGCGGCCTCGGCAGGGGTCTCCGGGCCAGCCTCCGGTACGATGCCGCCGAAGTACTTATGCACCATGTTCACGACGCGGCTGACGAGGTTGCCGTAGCCGTTGGCGAGGTCGCCGTTGTAGCGCTGGACCAAGGCATCGAAAGTGAAGCTGCCGTCCTGCCCAAAGGGAATCTCGCGCAGCAAGAAGTACCTCAAAGCATCGGAGCCTAAGACGGTGTGAACCGTCTCGGCGCGCACGATGTTGCCGCGCGACTTCGACATCTTGCCCTGGTCAAAGAGCAGCCAGCCATTGGCGCGCACCGAGCGCGGCAGCGGAATTCCCGCGGCCATCAAAAACGCCGGCCAGTAGACGCAGTGGAAGCGGCTGATCTCCTTGCCGATCAGGTGCATGTCTGCGGGCCAGAACTTTTTGAAACGCGCCTGATCGGCCGGATCGCCGCTGCCGTAGCCGAGAGCCGTGATGTAGTTGGCCAGCGCGTCCATCCACACGTAGATCACGTGCTTCTCATCGCCGGGAACGGGGATGCCCCAGGAGAAACTGGTGCGGCTTACTGAAAGATCTTTGAGCCCGCCGCGGACAAAGGAGATCACTTCGCGGCGCGTCGACTCGGGTCCCATAAAGCTGGGATTGGCTTCGTAGAACTCCAGCAGCTTGCGCTCGAATGCCGAGAGTTTGAAGAAGTAATTCTCCTCGCTCACGGTTTCGGTGATGCGACCGCAGTCGGGGCAGGGCGTGGCCGGAGGCCCGTCCACATACAACTCGTCCGAAACGCAATATTGGCCGGTGTACGAACCTTTGTAGATGAATCCCTTGTCGCGCAGCGTGGCGAAAAGGCGCTGCGTGCCGAGCTTGTGGCGCGCTTCGGTCGTGCGGATGAAGTCGTCGTAGCTCAAGCCAAGTTGGTCCCAGAGGCCTCTGAACTCTCCCGAGATGGCCGTGGCAAACTCCATCGGTGTGCGTCCGGCGAGGGCAGCCGAGCGTTCGATTTTCTGCCCGTGCTCGTCCGTGCCGGTGAGGAACCATGTATCGATGCCCAGCGCCCGCTTCCGGCGCGCAATCGCGTCGCAGACGATGGTTGAGTAGGCGTGGCCCAGGTGCGGCCGGGCATTCACGTAGTAGATGGGCGTGGTGAGGTAAAAGCGTGCTGAACTGGAGCCAGAATTCGTCATAGGTGGGGCGTTGCGTCGATTTCAGTCCATGCATGTGGACTGGGTTCTCACGGCAATCTATTCTTCATCTTAGGTTGCCGAGCGATGAGCGTCAAACCCGGCCGTGTACGCAACCCTGCTAGAATAGCCCTTGAAAATCAAGGATTTCTGAGGCGAATCGACGTGGTTTTGGAATTGCAGAAACGGCTCCGCGAGCGTCTTCGCGCGCTCCTCGCGGAAAAGTACAACCTTCAGATCGAGAACATCCCTCTCGAGATTCCGCCCGATCTGAAGTTCGGCGAACTGGCTACGCCCATTGCCTTCGAACTCGCCCGCAAGCTGCGCAAAGCGCCCAAGATCATCGCGCAGGAGATTGTCACTGCGCTCACGGGGCTTAAGGGCTTCGCCAGCTTCGAGGTCGCTGGCGCCGGATACATCAATGCGCGTTTGGACCGCGCTGCGGGCGTGTGTCTGATGGTTGGGGCAGAGGATTCCCAGGTCCCCAAAAGCGAGGGACCTGGGGCACCCATTCATTCGCTCGTCGAGCACACCAGCATCAATCCCAACAAGGCCGCGCATGTCGGCCACCTGCGCAATGCCATTCTTGGCGACACATTTGTTCGCCTGCTCCGCGCCGCCGGACAAAAAGTCGATGTGCAAAACTACATCGACAATACCGGCGTGCAAGTTGCCGATGTGGTCGTCGGCTTTCTGCATCTTGAAGGGAAGTCTCTCGCCGAGGTGCGCCTGCTGCTCGAAGATCTGAAACAAAAAGAGCAGAGAATTGACTACTACTGCTGGGATCTCTACGCGAAGACTTCGCAGTGGTATACCAGCGGAACCGACCAGGAAAATGAAGCGCGGAAGAAGCTGCGTTACGCCACGCTGCATGAGATCGAGCAAGGCGGTAACGAGACGGCTGAGATTGCCGAGTTGATCTCCACGGCAGTGCTCAAGCGGCATCTTGAAACCATGTCGAGGTTGAACATTGAATACGATTTCCTGCCCCGCGAGAGCGAGATTTTGCACCTCAGATTCTGGGACGCCGCTTTTGTGAAGATGCAAGAGTCGGGAGTACTCCGTAAAGAGACGCAAGGGAAAAACACAGGCTGTTGGGTGATGACTCGCCCTGGATCTAAAGCAATCGAAGGCGAAACCGATGAAGATGCAAAAGTGATTGTTCGATCCAACAATACCGTCACATACGTTGGCAAGGACATCGCTTATCACCTCTGGAAGTTTGGCCTGCTCGGGAAGGACTTCGGCTACAAGCCCTTCTTCACTTACCCTTCGCATGAATGTTGGATCTCGGCAGAAAAGGGCGATGAGCCGCATCCGCACTTTGGCGGGGCGCAGGCGATCTATAACGTCATCGATGCGCGGCAGAGCGATCCTCAGGCCAACGTGATTCAGGCTCTGCGTGGCATGGAATACACCGATCAGGCCAACCGCTATACACATTTCAGCTACGAGATGGTTGCGCTGACGCCGCGCTGCGCGGAGGAGTTAGGCTACGACGTGTCTCCAGAGGATAGAGCGCGGCCTTACATCGAGGTCAGCGGACGGAAGGGATTTGGCGTCAAGGCTGACGACCTGATCGACAAGCTCATCGCCGCGACACGGGCCGAGGTGGACGCGCGCCAGACAGTCAGCGATGATGCCGAACGGCAGCAGATCGCCGAACAAATTGCCATCGGCGCACTTCGCTACTTCATGCTCAAGTACACGCGCACGTCGGTTATCGCATTCGACTTCAAGGATGCGCTGAGCTTCGAGGGTGAGACTGGCCCTTATATCCAATACGCCGTCGTACGCGCGCGCAATATCTTTCGCAAAGCGGAGACGACGCCGGAGGCGGTGTTAGCGGAGTTTGCGAAATTATCGGGGTTAGACACTTACCTTCAAGACGAAGACATTTGGTCGCTCTGGCTGCGCGCCGCGCGGCGAACGCATGTGCTGGAGCAGTGCATTGCAACGTCGGAGCCGGCTTTCCTCGCCAAGCATGCCTTCCAGTTGGCGCAGGAGTTCAACAATTTCTACCACAAGCATCACATTCTCAGCGAAGAGGATTCCGCGCGCAAGACATTGCTGCTGGCGACGGCCGCCGTTGCGCTGAGAGAGTTGGTGCTGGCGCTGAGTTGGCTGGGCATCGACAGCCCGGAGGCGATGTAGGCACCGCGGTGCGGCCATCGCCCACTATTCGTTCGCAGTGAGCTTCGTGGCTTTCCACCCTTTCGCCAGAAAAAAGCGAAAGGATGGGGCACGGTGGCATGAGATGAAGAACAACCACAGGTCCTTCGACTGCGCTACACTCCGCTCAGGATGACAACCATTAACAGCTATCAGTTAGAAGCCTGATAGCTTCTCACCCATTCCAGAATCGACCTTACCGCCACGCCGCTTGGGCCTTTGGCGATGTAGGGCTTTGAGTCTTCCACCCAGGCCATGCCGGCGATGTCAAGGTGAATCCAAGGCGTGTCCTCGACAAAGACTTTGAGGAACTCGGCAGCGGTGATGGCTCCGCCCCAGCGTCCGCCGGTGTTCTTGATATCGCCGATGTCGCTCTTGATCAGCTCGGCGTACTCTTCGCCGAGAGGCAGCCGCCAGAACTTTTCGCCTGAGGTGGCCAGCGCCGCTTCGAACTTGGCATAGGTGGCATCGTCGTTGGAAAAGGCTCCGGCGTTGACGTAACCGAGCGCGACGACACATGCGCCGGTCAACGTGGCCGCATCGATCAGGTGGGTTGCGCCCAGCCTGCGAGCATAGGTCAGTCCGTCGGCCAGGACAAGCCGGCCTTCGGCATCGGTGTTGATGATCTCGATGGTCTTGCCGGGCTTCTCGGGCGAGAGCGGCATCGCCGTCTGAAGATCGCCTGGTTTTTGCGCCGTTCCCGAAGGCATGTTCTCGGCCGCGCAGACGATGGCGATGACGCGCACCTTGGGCTTGAGCAGTGCGATCGCCCGCATCGCGCCGATCATGGCAGCACCGCCGGCCATGTCGTACTTCATCTTCTCCATGTTGTCGCTGGGCTTGATGGAGATGCCGCCGGAGTCGAAGGTGATGCCCTTGCCAACCAGGCCAAGCACCGGTCCTTCGGTTACACCTTGGGGTTCATAGCGCATAACGATCAGTGCCGGCGGCTCGGCCGAGCCCTGCGAAACGCTCCAGAATGCGCCCATTTTGAGCTCGTGCAGCGTGTCAGTGGAGAAGTTTCTCCAGCTGAGGCCGACCGCCTCCGCCATCTGGCCGGCTCGCTGGCCGAGGATGGCTGGGGTGAGCTTGTTGCCCGGCTCATTGACGAGCGAGCGGGCGAAGTTCTGGCTCTCACCAACGATGACGCCCTCGGCGAAGGCGGCTTCGAGCGCGGCCTTCAGGTCGCTTTCTTTTGCGGTATCGGCAGACGGGGCGGCGTCGGCAGGCTTGTCTTTGTCGGCGTCGGGCTTTTCAGCTTTGACCTCTTTGCTCCCCTCGGTGTCTTTGCTTGCGCTCTCCTCGGTTTTGTCCTGGCTTGCTTCGGCGCTTGTGTCGGCGGGCTTTGCCTCGTCTTTCACCTGAGCAGGTTTGGGGCCGAGCGAGGCGACGAGGGTGAAGGATTGGACGCTCTGGTCTTTGCGGTCGGTGCGATAAGTGTCGGGGTCGAAGTCACCTACAAGGGCGCCCTCGACGATGGCGCGGGCGCAAAGAGCCGGCGGCAGAGAATCGAGCGGCTGCTCAGCGGAGGGAGCCTCGGGCAGCACGAAGACGATCTCTCGAATGCCGCGCGGCTTGGTGAAGCGAACCGCGGTACCGGCGGCATTGCGCACCGAGTTGACCGTGACCTTTGGCAGCTTGCCCAGGCCGACCATCAGCAGACGCTTTGCGCCCAGGCCATCGGGACTGTGCCACACGAGCGTCTCGTTGGCGCTGGCCTTGAATTCACCGCTGGCGAGCACGGCTTCGGCGGCCTCTATCACCGCTCGGTCCGCGGTGAGGAGCACGGGCTGGGGTTTGGCGTCGGGGGCCTTTGATGTTTGCGTATCGACGGCCAGGACGGCCAGCAGTCTGGTCTCGATTTCGGCGATGGGGGCAAAAGACAGTTGGGTCTTCATGCTGCCCATTATTTCATCCTCGAGTGCAGGCGGGTCGGAGCCGGCTGAGTCCCACCTTTTGGAATCTCGCTCATCAGGCACAGAACGCGCTAACAGAAGTTGGATGCGGGAATCGTCGTTCGCTTCAACCTTGAATGACAATTATTCTCTATCTGCCATTAGAATATACAGTGGTCATATTGATTTTTATGTCATAATCGATCTGGAGGACATTATGGGCACTGTCGTTGAAAGTGTTCTTCATGGCAAGAGTCGCCTGAGCGAAAATGGCCGGATTGTCATTCCTTCGCAGATTCGTGAGGCAATGGGGATCTCCGCCGGGGATCCGGTGCTCATGGAACTGGAAGACGGTGTATTGCGAATCGAGTCTCACCGGAGCCGGATTCGAAGGATTCAGGAAGAGTTTCGGAAGCACGTTCCAATCAGGCCTGGAGAGATGCTGATGTCAGACCAACTGATCGCCGAGCGCCGAGAAGAGGCGCGCCGCGAGATGGAGGAGACGGATCGGCAGATTGAAGAATATCGGCTGAGAAATGAGAGGCAGCTTGGCTAAGAGCGCCGTCCTTGATTCCTCCTCGGTTCTCGCCGTTCTTTTCGAGGAGCCTGGAGGCGAGTCCGTTTCCGATCTTTTGAACGGCGGATTGTTGAGCGCGGTGAATCTGGCAGAGATTCTCACGAAACTCAAGCAGGGTGGATGGGACGCCAATTTTGCCTTGGGCCGGGTACTGAATATGGGGTTTGAAGTCTGCCCGTACGAGACTGGACAGGCACGGCTCACATCGGAATTGATCGACCAGACACGGCCCTACGGGCTCTCGCTCGGCGACCGCGCCTGCTTAGCTCTGGCGATACAGCGCAAGGCCACGGTTTACACGACCGACCGGGCGTGGAAGAAGCTCTCGCTGGGGATTGAGGTTGAAGTGATTCGGTGAGTTTCGGCCTATAATTGCTCGAACCGTGGTTTTGGGCTGCGAGTGACAGTGTGAGGTTCGTTATGAAGAAGTGGGACAGGAAATACAGCCTCGTGGTTCTTGCATTCTTGTTGGTCTTCGACGCGCTGTTTTTGCTCTGGGCGGACATGATTAATTGGAATCTGTTGGCATTCGCGCGTGAATGTGGAATCGTCGCATTTTGCATGATCATGGTTTTTAAGGTTGATTACCGGAAGGCAATTGGTCTTGCGCTTTGTCTTGTCGATCTTATTGTTTTTGTCATAAAGAGCCAACTAGGCGGAAGGGGACCGCTTTGGCTAATCCCGAATCTGCTACTGGTGTTGTATTTTTTCTGGTGCTTTGCCGAGCTCACTCTGAAAAGAAGGAAATTGCGTTTCCAGCCTGATATCCCCGGTAACTCATCGATTGAGTTGGAAGGCAAGAGCAACGGCTGATTGCAGCGCCCCTACCGCCCGCTGCGGTGTTTGCTGGCGTTGACGGCGGCACGGGCTTCGCGGTCGGCTTCGCGGCGCCTCTCGGTCTCGCGCTTGTCCCAGTCCTGCTTGCCTTTGGCTACCGCAAGTTCACACTTCACGCGCCCGTTGCGAAAGTAAAGCCGGGTGGGGATGAGCGTGTGGCCCTTGATCTGCGTCTTGGAGAGTAGCTTGCGAATCTCGTCCTGATGCAGCAGCAGTTTCCGCGTGCGCGTCTCGTCGTGGTTTGCGATATTCCCGTGGGAGTAGGGGCCGATATGCACATTGAGCAGAAACGCCTCGCCATTCTGGATGAGGCCGTAGGAATCCTTGAGATTGGCCTTGCCCTCACGGATCGATTTCACTTCGGTGCCGCGCAAGGCCACGCCGGCTTCGAACTTTTCGAGCAGAAAATAGTTATGGCTGGCGGAGCGATTGTGAGCGGCATCGCGCTCGCCGCTGGCCACAGGGTCGCGGGGCCGCGCCGGCTTTTGCGGGCCGGTATTCGCGTGCTGAACGATGGTGTGGCTGGTCTGGCGGGCCATCTTGAAGCATCCTTTCGAATCTCAATCCTAGCATTCGGCGGGATTTAAAACCGAATCGCAACTATGCTTTGCTAAAATGGGGCATCGCGGGAATGGAAAGCTTTACCCGTAGGATCTGCAATAAAAAACGCGTCGAGGGCGGCCAAGGCAGCCCGCAAGTGCCCGAAGAAACGTGCGGGCCGGCAATGACGCCCGGGAGTCAGATGAACCGCCGCGTTGATGTTCAGGATGTCTCCAAAACGATGAATTCCAGACCGATATTTGCAGGAGCCGCTTGCTGGGTGGCGCTGGTTGTCCTCTTTGGCCTGGCGGGCGTTGTGCTGCGCGCTGAGTCGGCGAACAGTTTGTTCAAACAAGGCAAGGCCGCCGAGACACGCGAAGACTACGATGCCGCCTTCGAAGACTACCAGCAGGCGCTGGCCAAGGCTCCCAATAGCGAAGAGATCCGCGCCGTGCTTTACCGCGTGAGGATCACGGCTTCGGCGGTGCACGTGACGAAGGGCTACAAGCTGCTGAACGCGGGAAAAGAGGAGGAGGCGCTGGCGGAGTTTTTGCGCGCCGCGCAGATCGACCCCGGCAATGAGTCCGCTCAGCAGGCGATTGCCGTGGTGCGGCAGAAGCACGGCGAGGTTGCGCCCGCGGGCGAGACCAGCGTGGGCCGAGCGGAGGGAGCGCAGGAGGAGCTTGACTTGATGGGCGCTCCAGCCGTTCTCAAGCCGGTCTCAAACGAGCCTGTGACGCTGCACATGACCGAGGACGCCAAGGTGATCTACCAGGCGGTCGGCAAAGCTGCCGGAGTCAATGTCCTCTTCGATCCGGATTACACCTCCAAGCGCATCCAGGTGGATCTGAACAACGTGTCGCTGGTCGACGCACTGCGCATTGTGGGCACGATCTCGAATACCTTCTGGCGGCCGGTGACGGAGAACACGATCTTTGTCGCCACCAACACAAGGGCCAAGCGCACGGAGCTGGATGAACAGGCGGTCGAGACCTTCTATCTGGCGAATGCATGGCAGCAGAACGACCTGACGGACGTGCAGACGGCGATTCGCAATGTGCTGACCAACGTGAAGATCTATGCGGTTCCCAGCCAGAATGCCATCGTGATGAGAGGCACGCCGGACGAGTTGCTGCTGGCGCAAAAGCTGATCAACGATCTCGATAAAGCGCGGCCCGAGGTTGTCGTGGATATCGCGATCCTGGAGGTAAGCAAGAACTTCGAGAGGACGCTGGGGATCGCCTGGCCGACAAGCGTAGGCGTTGCGCTGCAGTCGCCCAACTCGTCGAGCAGCAGTTCGACAACCACAACGACGGGCACCACCACCTCTACCTCTGTTTCGCCAACCCTCTACGATCTCTCGCACCTTAAGGCCTCTGACTTCGCGGTTACGATTGGCGGAGCTACGGCGAACCTGCTGCTGACGGACTCGAATACCAAGATTCTGCAGAACCCGCGAATCCGCGCCACGGACGGGCAGAAGCAGACGATGAAGATCGGCTCGAAGATTCCGGTCGCGACCGGCTCGTATCAATCGGGCGCCGGGATCTCGGCAGTGAGCGGGCTGGTCAACACGCAGTTCCAGTATCAGGATATCGGCGTGAATATCGAGATGACGCCCACAGTGCATTTCGACCGCGACGTGACGCTCAAGATGAAGATCGAGGTGACGACGCATAGCGGCGACCAGACGATCTCGGGCGTGACGGAGCCGATCATCAGCCAGCGTGTCGTGGACCAGGTGATCCGGTTGCGCGAGGGTGAGGCAACGATCCTGGGTGGAATCCAGGAAAAGGACATCACCGAGTCGTGGAATGGCGTTCCGGGACTGAGTTCGATTCCGCTGCTAAAGTATCTGTTCGGCTCCAAAGATAAGCAGATCACCGACGACGAGCTGGTCTTCCTGGTGGTACCGCATGTGGTGCGGTCACAGTCTGTGGAGGCGGTAAATCTACGCCAGGTGGACACGGGCGTCGGCACATCGATCGACATTCGGCGAGTCTCGAACGAAAATCCGACTACGAGTCCGGCGCCTGCAACTCCGCATCCGCCGGCGAACCCGAACGCCGGAGTGGGCGTGGTTCCTGGGCAGAGCGCTGTGAACGCAGCGCCGGCGGCGATGCAGCAGATGAGCCAGGCCGCGGCGATGAACGGCCCTCCACCGGCCGGCCCTCCACCTCCGCCGCCTCCTACCGCGATTCCAGCCGGCGCACCGGCGGCATCGTCCGCAGGTCCTGCCGCGACGCCTGCCGCCGCTCCGGGTGTGCCCCGGGCTTCGAGCGTGACTCTAGTGCTTAGCCCGCTTGCCGGTTCGGTGGCTGTGGGCACAACCTTCCAGGTTCCTATTGTGCTGACGGGCGGGACGGACATCGCATCCGTACCCTTGAAGATTCAGTATGATCCGGGCAAGCTCTCGCTGGTGAATGTGGATCAGGGCGACTTTCTGGCGCGCGATGGGAAGCCACCGACGCTGCTGCATGTGGATGACGGATCGGGGTTGATTACGATCAACAACACGAGGCCGCCGGGAACGCCAGGGGTGAGCGGAGCGGGGGTTGTCTGCGTCCTTAGCTTCCAGGGCAAGAGCGTGGGAGACAGCGCGGTTGCTATCTCCGCCTCGGGAATCACTACCAGCACGATGAAACCTGTTGCGGCTGCGCCGACTCAAATTACGGTGCAGGTGCGATGAGTTCGATTGACCGGGGCGCGCCCGGGCAGTCGCAGCGATGAGGGCCACATGACAGCAAAAGCTCAACCAAGCAGGACCGTCGGCGCAGGCGAGCGCGGGCTGACGCTGGTGGAGCTGATCGTGACCACGACGATCCTTGCGATTCTCGCGGCGGCAGCCTTTCCGGTTGCGCGCTTTCAAGTCAAGCGTCAGAATGAACGCATTCTGCGCTATGACCTGTGGATGATGCGCGATGCGATCGACAAGTACAAGGACGCAGCCGACAAGGGAGCCTTCCAGACCAAGCTGGACAGCCAGAACTATCCGCCGGATTTGGAGACGCTGGTGAGTGGCGTGGAAGTGCAGACGAAGAAAGTGAAGTTTTTGCGGAAGATTCCCAAAGATCCGATGACCGGCAATGCCGAGTGGGGATTGCGCTCGATGCAGGATGATCCTGGCTCGACGTCGTACGGCGGGCAGAGCGTCTTCGACGTGTATTCGAAGTCCACGGGAACGGCTCTGGACGGAACGAAGTATTCTGATTGGTAGGTGAGTTTCCAGTGAGCAGCAGAGGCAAAAAGGACGCTGGCTTCACACTGATGGAGCTGATGATCGTGATGGCGATCGTCGCTGTGCTCACTGTGGTGGCTGTTCCCAGATTCAAAGCCGCCATCATACAGGCCAGGGAAGCGGCGCTCAAGGAAGATCTGCACGTGATGCGCGCGGCCATCGATTCTTATACGATGGACAAGCAGAAGGCGCCGCAATCGCTCGAGGACCTGACCAATGACGGGTATCTGAGGGCGATTCCCGAGGATCCGTTTACCCATGCCAAAGATACCTGGGTGACCGACACAGGCGACGCGATGCGTTCGCTCGACCAGACCGATCCCGGCATCGAAGACGTCCACTCCGGCTCGCAGGAGCTTGGCTCGGACGGCCAGCCCTACTCCAGTTGGTAGGCAACAGAAGCTTCGCATCAATGAAAGAGGGCAAGATGCCGCGGCGGAATCTCTGGGGACTCATTCTTCTATTGAGCATGGCTGCACTCTGCGGCTCGTTGCTTGCGCAAACAGAGAAGACCATCACGATTCGCATGTTGGACGGAAAGACGGGCAAGCCGATGCCGGTCTCGGGTTATGTGGTTCGCGTGGACCACGACCCGACGGTTCACGCCGACTGGGTGATGCCGGGCGGAGACGGGAGCGCCAAGCTGACTGTGCCCGCGAATGCCAAAGTGCTCTCGGTTCAGGGGACGTACGATGCATCGATGCAGCTCTATTTCAACTGCGACTCTGCCAACGGGAAACAGGATCCGGTCGAGCGCTGGTATGCAATCTCCGATATTCTGGCCACGGGCGTTGTCGCTCCCAATGGCTGCGGAAGAGCAAGCAACGCCGCCAAAATCAAGCCTACCGCCAAACCCGGTGAATTTGTTTTTATGGTCAGGAAGATGACGATGGCCGAAGAGTGGCGGAATTAGCTCGCGCAGAGCTGACGGACGGGATGGTCAAGTTGCGAGCGTGATCGGCGGGCGGAGGGTCCGCGATGACCACTGACGCAAATCTATCTCGTTCCTTTGCGACTACGGTCGATTGGCTCTATGCGGGGCTGATGCGAGCGGCGAAGGCGGGTGCTGCCGCGGATCGCGAGCGCGGGCTGGGGGGCAAGCTGCTCTATGGGGCGGAGCTGGACGGCGCAGGCAGCGCGCTGGTGGTGGCAGCGAATATCGCCGGCGTGGCGACGCTGACCGCTGCGGCCGATGTCGCGACACAAAAGCAGGCAATTCGCAATGGGGTGATCGACTTTCTCGTCACCACACTCGACGAGGCATTGCGCATTCTGAAAAACGAGCTTCGCAAAGGCGAGGCGGTCGCTGTGTGCGTCGGCAAGGCGCCGGAGGCGATCGAACGCGAGATGGTCGATCGCGGCGTGGTGCCCGATCTGCTGCGGTCCGGGGTCCTGGACGCGCGAGGAATTGAGAGCTTCATCGTCGCGGGGGCTCGACAGATCGACCCTGTGGCGACAGGAAGAGGCGAGGTCGTGCTGACCTGGAGCGTCGTCGGCGCACCGGTCAAATGGCTGCCCAGGCTCGACGCCATCGCCGGCGAATGCTTGGCCGGCTCACCTGAGAATTGGGTAGCGCAGCGCTGGCTGCGGCTCGCGCCGCGTTATCTCGGCCGGCTGGCGCAGGGAGTGCATCTGCTGCGTTGCCAGAGCTCGATGGCAAAGCGCTTTGTCGAACGGGTGAAAGAGCAGGTGGCGAGCGGCAAGATTGGCGTTCCGGTGGAGATTCAGTTGAGCAGCCAGGGTGATTCCAAGGTGCATCGTTTCATGCCGCCTGAGGGCGAGAAGGCGGACAAGCCGCTCAGTCTTGCAGACCGCCAGTAGATTCGGCCTGGGATTCGGTGCGAGATTCGATTTGGGCCCACAGTTCCTTGAGGCCATGGCCGGTCTTTGCGGAGACGGTTAGCACCTCGTCCAGTTCCAGGCCTTTCTTCAGAGCTTGCAGATTGCGCGCTCGCTCGTTGCCGCTGAGCCGGTCGACCTTGGTGGCGACGACAGCGAACTCGCGTCCGGCATCCCTCAGCCAGTCGATGAGCTGCCGGTCGCTCTGCTGCACTGGAACGTTGGAATCGACGAGACAGATGCAGAGCTTGAGTGCAGGACGCGCTGCGAGATAAGGCTCGATGAATTCCGGCCAGCCCGCGCTGATCGACTTTGAGATCTTGGCGTAACCGTAGCCCGGCAGATCGGCGAAGACGAGTTGCGGGCGCTGGCGCTCGTCGAGGAGCCGGAAGAAGTTGATTGCGCGCGTGCGTCCCGGCGTGGAGGAGACCTTGGCCGCCTTGTCGCCTACCAGTGCATTTAACAGGCTCGATTTGCCGACGTTGGAGCGGCCTAGGAAGGCGATCTCGGGCAGATCGGGAGCGGGGAATTGCGCAGCATCCATGGCCGAGAGCAGGAATTGGGTTGTGTAGCGCATCAACTCCAACGATACAGGAGGGAAGGCGCCCGGCTTCGATGCACCGTTCAACGCGTCTAAATGGTGCTATCATTGGTGCGGTGGAGGACGCATGAGAGCTACGGTCTCGCTCGATGACAACTTGCTGAGGACGGCGCACGAGTACACCGGATTGACGGAGAGGGCGGAGCTGCTGCGAGAGGCGCTGAAGGCGCTGATCGCGCGCGAGGCCGGCCGCAGACTGCTGGCGCTGGCCGGAAAGGCGCCAAAGATCGAAGACGTGCGCAGATTGCGGGCCGGCGAGAAGTGATCCTGGCGGACACCTCAATCTGGATTGAACTCTTCCGCCGTGGCCGGTTTAAGTCGGAGTTGGAAGGCCTTATCGTCAGCGATCAGCTTTGCATTCATCCATTCATCGTGGCGGAGTTGGCTTGCGGTTTTCTGCCGGATCGCAAGAAGACGCTGACCTATTTCGATCATCTCAATCAGGTTCGCGCGGTTCGTTTGACCGATGTGCGAACAATGATTGAAGCGCGCGGACTGGCTTCCAAAGGCATTGGTCTGACCGACGCGCACCTGATCGCGTCATGCCTGGCCTCACAGGGAACGCTGATCTGGACCATTGACGGTGCTTTGGAACGGGTCGCAAAGATGCTCCACGTCTACTACGTTACTGCTTAGAATCTTTCCAGGCACTGCAAAAGTGAGCAACGCGCCAACGGGAACGCCTTCGCGACAGCCGGCTTGGAAGCCGGCGCTACCTGTGAAGAGATCTACTGCGCTTGAACGCCTGTGCCTAGCTCGGTTGGTGGGACTGTGGTCAGCACTTCGGTTGCCGCGGGCAGGGAGGCGGGGAGTGGACCTTCGAGGGCCAGCGCCAGCACCTCGTCCATGTTGTCGACGAAGTGCAGCTTTATCGAGCTCTTGATGTTCTCCGGCAGTTCGGAGAGATCCTTTTCGTTGGGGCGCGGAAGGATCACCTCGAAGATGCCGGCGCGCAGAGCCGCGAGCAGCTTCTCCTTCAGGCCGCCGATCGCCAGCACCTTGCCGCGCAGAGTGATCTCGCCTGTCATGGCGATGTCGCGGCGCACCGGGATCTTCGCGAGCGCGCTGGCCAGGGCTGTAGCCATGGTGATGCCTGCCGAGGGGCCGTCTTTGGGGATCGCGCCTTCGGGCACGTGCAGGTGAATATCGACGTTGCGATAGAATTCGCGGGTCAGCCCCAGCGCCTGCGCCTTGCTGCGGATGTAGGCCATCGCGGCTTGCGCCGACTCCTGCATGACATCGCCGAGCTGGCCGGTGACGGTGAGCTTGCCCTTGCCGTCGAGCACCTGCACCTCTGTCGTGAGAATGCTGCCGCCGACCTCGGTCCAGGCTAGGCCGGTGACGAGGCCGATCTCGCTCTTCTCGTGTACCTCTGAGTCGCGGAATTTGGCCACGCCAAGAAACTCGTGAATGTTCGCGGCCGTTAGTTCTTCCTTGTGCTTCGCGCCGGCCTTGACTACCTTGCGCGCGACCTTGCGGCAGACGTTGCCGATCACGCGCTCGAGGTTGCGCACGCCGGCCTCGCGCGTGTAGTTGCGGATGATCTCGATGATCGCCTCATCTTTGAAGACGATGTTCTTTTCGCTCAGGCCGGTCTGTTCGCGCTGCTTCTTTACCAGGTATTGGCGGGCGATCTCCAGCTTTTCCTGCTCGGTGTATCCCTGCAGGCGAAGGACCTCCATGCGATCCTGCAAAGGCGCCGGAACGGTATGCATCACGTTGGCCGTCGCCACGAACAGTACCTGCGAGAGATCGTAGTCCACGTCGAGATAGTGATCCTGGAAGGTCGAGTTCTGTTCGGGGTCCAGTACCTCAAGCAGCGCCGAGGCCGGGTCGCCGCGAAAATCCGAGGCCATCTTGTCGACCTCGTCGAGGAGGAAGACGGGGTTCTTGGTGCCGGCGCGCTTCATGTGCTGGATAATCTGGCCCGGCAAGGCTCCGATGTAAGTGCGCCGATGGCCGCGAATCTCCGCCTCGTCGCGCACGCCGCCGAGTGAGAGGCGCACAAACTTGCGGCCCGTGGCTTTTGCGATCGACATGCCGAGGGAGGTCTTGCCGACGCCTGGAGGCCCGGCGAAACAGAGAATCGATCCCTTGGGATTTTTCACCAACTGGCGAACGGCAAGAAATTCGAGGATGCGCTCCTTAATCTTTTCCAGGCCGTAGTGATCGGTGTTGAGGACCTTTTCGGCGAACTCGATCGAGCGCGTCTCTTTGGATTTCTTCTTCCATGGAACGGCCAGCAGCCAGTCGATGTAGTTGCGGCTCACGGTCGACTCGGCCGACATGGGCGGCATCGCTTCGAGCTTTTTCAATTCCTGAATGGCCTTTTCTAAAACGTCCTTGGGCATGCCGGCGGCTTCGATCTTCTTGCGCAGCTCGTCGAATTCGCTTTTTTCGCCGCGGCCTAGCTCTTTCTGGATGGCCTTGATCTTCTCGTTGAGGTAATACTCTTTTTGCGCGCGCTCCATCTGCCGCTTGACGCGCGACTGAATGTTGCGGTCGAGGTCGAGCTTTTCGATCTCGACGTCGAGCACGTCGGCGATGCGAGCGAGGCGGACCGCGGGGTCGAAGATCGCGAGCAGCTCCTGCTTCTCTTCGATGCCGAGCTGGAGGTTGGCGGCGATGGTGTCGCTCAGCTTCGCTCCATCGTCCATGCGCACCGTGGCGATGATGGTCTCGTAATTGAGCGACTGCTGCAGCTTGACGTATTGCTCGAAGAGGCTGGTGACGCGCTGCATCAACTGCTCGACGGCCGGCGTCATCTCAAACTGCGGCCTGCCGACGCGCACCGTAGCTACAAAGAATCCATCGCGGTCGTTGACCTCGATCGACTTGGCGCGCTCGACGCCCTCGACGAGCACCTTGATATTGCCGTCGGGCATCTTGACATTTTGCACGATGTTGCAGATCGAGCCGACCTGATAGATCTCTTTGGCCTTGGGCTCGTCGATGGTCGCATCGTGCTGGGTCGCGAGAAAGATCTTGCGGTCGGCGGTGAGCGCCTCTTCGAGGGCGCGCACGCTGGATTCGCGGCCCACGACGAAGGGGGTCATCATGTAGGGAAAGATCACCATGTCCCGGATGGGCATCATGGGCAGCTTGCGCGCTTCGGTCTTTTCGCGGGATGCGGTCATCGGGACCCCTTAGTTATTGGACATGCGACTGCAGCCTGGGATGCACGGATCGGCTGAAAGCTACTCTTGGATTGTACAGCGAAATCAGAGTTGGAGTGAACGGTTAACAGCCGCTGAGCTCGATGGCAGAGAAATGGGACGCGGTAAGATCTCTTCAGTGCTTTTCATGCGAAATGGAGGATTTGTAAAACTGACCCGCTTTTGGGTTTGGATGATCTTCGGCGCGTCTTCTTTTGCCTTTGGGCAATATCCGGGTGAAGGAATACCAAGAGACTCGAACGTGATGGTAATGGCGGTTGCGAGCGAGACGACGGTGCTCGAAGGTGGAATCAGCTGCTGCGGCAAGAACCCGCCGGGCGTAGTTAACGTTGAGCCGATCGCTTGGCTTACTCCTGAAAGAATGGGCGAGATTTTCTTATTACTTCGATCAACGACTCTGAGTCTCAGTCTTTTCGCGTTTACGGCATCCGAGATGGCAAGCTGGTCGTTGTTTTTGATGGCGGTGGTTCGAGTTGCTGATGTGCGTATAGAACAATACCGCGATAGTCCACATACAGATATAGAAAAAGGCCTTGCAAAGCACGGCCTTTTTCTGGACGACAAGGATTCAGTTGGCTGTTATCCGGCCTTTTCCAGCAGGCAGAGCGAGAGGTCGCGGCGCTCGACCATGTCTTTGGTGATCTCGAGGTCGCGGACGCGCTTGTTGTTGGGCAGGTGGTACATCAGGTCGAGCATCAGCTCTTCGAGGATCATGCGCAGGCCGCGCGCGCCTACCTTGCGGGCCAGGGCCTCGCGAGCTACGGCACCAATGGCCTCCTGCGTAAAGTGCAGGCGGACATTCTCGTACTCGAGGAGTCTCTGGTACTGCTTGAGGATGGCGTTGCGGGGCTTGGAGAGGATCTCGATCAGCGCCGCTTCGTCGAGCTCGTCGAGGACGCACATCACCGGCAGGCGGCCGACGAACTCGGGAATCAAACCGTACTTGATCAGGTCTTGAGGCTCGGTGCGGCGCAGCAGTTCGGTGTCGCGGTGCGAACGGCTGGTTGCGGCATCGCCTTCGGTGGCATCGATGGTCTTGAAGCCCAACGCCTTCTTGCCGACGCGGCGGCCCACCACGCGCTCAAGGCCTACAAACGCTCCGCCGCAGATGAAGAGGATGTTGGTGGTGTCGACGGCGGTGAACTCCTGATGCGGATGCTTGCGCCCGCCTTGCGGCGGCACGTTGGCCACGGTGCCCTCGAGAATCTTGAGCAGCGCCTGCTGCACGCCCTCGCCCGAGACGTCGCGGGTGATGGAGGGGTTCTCGTCTTTGCGGCCGATCTTGTCGATCTCGTCGATGTAGATGATGCCCTGTTGGGCGCGGGTGACGTCGCCGTCGGCGGCTTGCAAAAGCTTGAGGATGATATTTTCGACGTCCTCTCCCACGTAGCCGGCCTCGGTAAGGGTGGTCGCGTCCACAATGGCAAAGGGGACGTCGAGCATCTTGGCCAGCGTGTGAGCCAGCAGGGTTTTACCCGAGCCGGTGGGACCGATGAGAAGGATGTTGGACTTAACCAACTCGACTTCGTTATTGCGCATCTTATTCATCTGGATGCGCTTGTAGTGGTTATAAACCGCGACGGCGAGTTTTTTCTTGGTTTGGTCCTGGCCGATGACGAAATCGTCCAGAAAGCCCTTGACCTCTTGCGGTTTAGGCAGGTGGCCGGCGGCGTTGGCAGGATGTGCGGTATCGGTGGTGCGATCGTCCTCAAGAATCGAGTTGCAGACGGCAACGCACTCGTCGCAGATATAGGCGCGCGGGTAATCGCTGGGCGAAGAGATCAGCTTGGCTACGGCGTCTTGTGACTTGTGGCAGAACGAACAGCGCAGCGCTTCTTCAGGTCCCACACGCGTTTTCATCATACGGCTCCCCTTAGGACGAGCTACATTCCCGTTCTGCTCTTGCGTCCCGCATAGTTTAGCAGGTCTGCATGCCGTAAGACTGGCCCCACACCAGCATTTCGGTTACGGCCACGCAGCTTTCCGGTTACGAACGTGGCCGGTCGATGATTTCATCGACGATGCCGTACTCCTTGGCCTGTTCCGCGTTCATGATGAAGTCGCGCTCGACGTCGCGTTCGATCCGCTCCAAGGGCTGGTCGGTGTGTTTGGCGATGAGGTTATTGGTGATCTCGCGGATGCGCAGGATTTCGCGGGCGTGAATGTCGATGTCGGTGGCCTGACCGCTCAAGCCGCCCATGGACGGCTGATGTATGAGGATACGCGAGTTAGGCAGGGCGAAGCGCTTTCCTTTGGTGCCTGCCAGGAGAAGAAACGCGCCCATTGAGGCAGCCTGGCCGATGCAGATGGTCTCGACCTTGTTCTTGATGAACTGCATGGTGTCGTAGATGGCGAGACCCGCGGTGATGGAGCCGCCGGGGGAGTTGATGTAGAGGTGGACGTCCTTCTCCGGATCTTCGCCAGAGAGGAAGAGCATCTGCGCCACCACCAGATTAGCCACCTGATCGTCGATGGGGGTACCAAGAAAGATAATGTTGTCGCGCAGCAGACGGGAGTAGATGTCGTAGGCGCGCTCGCCCCGGCTCGTCTGCTCAACCACCATGGGAACCAATGCCATTGATTCTTCTTCTCGCTCTCTGGTTGGGGAGGCTAGCTCCCCGTTCCTTTGTACCCGCTGGCCCGAAGGCCGAATTTGACCGGCGACAATGAACCTCCGGCCATCCCCATCTTACTAGGGCAGCCGCTCGTACATCAGGTTCGCGGTCTTCTCTCGCCGCAGTTGTGTGCGGATCCGCGTCAGCCCGCCGTCCGCTGTCAGACGCGCTTTCAAAGTGTCGACCGGCTCGCCGGCCTGCAAGGCAGCAAGCTGCATTTCCCGGTCCATTTCCTCGTCGCTAATGGTGATCTTTTCCTCAGCGGCGATGCGATCGAGCAGCAGATTGGTCTTGACCTCGGCGACCGCGCCGTCACGTTGAGCCGTGCGCAGGCGGGCAAAGTCGAGCTTGCGCATCTGATCGGTATTCATGCCCTGGGCGGCCAGAGCCCGCAGGCCTCGCTCGAGGCGCGTGTCGATCTGCTCCTGAACCAGCGACTCGGGCACGGCGAACGGATAGCGCTCGATCAAGGCGGCAAAGAGCTGGTCCTTGGTCTGGCCCTCGACGCTGCGGCGAAGCCGGTTGGTCATATACTCGCGGATTTTAGTCTCAAGCTCCGCCAGGCTCTCGTACTGGCCAACCTCTTTGGCAAAGTCGTCGTTCAGCTCGGGCAGGATGCGTTTCTTGATGGCCTTCACCTCGATCTGGTAAGGGACGGTCTTGCCAGCCAGCTTGGGCTCGGCGTAATCGGCAGGATAGATGACCTCGGCCTTCAACTCCTGGCCGACCTTGGCTCCGCGCAGAGCGGTAGTGAAGGCCTCCATCGTATCCTTGCCGCCGACCTCGACCAGCGTGTCTTCGCCCGAGACCGGGGCAGCCTGCTCGTCGCCCTCGACCTGGCCGCTATAGGTGATCTGCGCCCAGTCGCCGTCTTTGAGGACGCGATCTTCCTCGACCGGCTCCATCGTGGCGTGGGCTGCGCGCAGCTGTTCGAACTCGTGACGGAACTCTTCCTCGGTCACCTCAATCTTGGGCTTCTCTACGGTCACCGATTGATAGCCGTCGATGGAAAAATCGGGAACATATTCGAAGACCGCCTTGACGTGGAGCGGCTGGCCATCTTCGATGGTCAGCTCGGTCACGCGCGGTTCGCCAACGGGCTTCACACCCAGGTCGACGACTGCCTTGTTGAAGCGCTCGGGGAGCAGGCCGTCGATGACGTCTTTGCGAATGCCGTCGGCAAAGCGGCGGCGGATGACCGTCTCAGGGACCTTGCCGGCGCGGAAGCCGGGAATCTTCGCATACCTCTTGTAGTTGGCTGTTACGTTCCGATAGGCCTTGGAGACCTCATCGGCCGGGATGTCCAGTACGATTTCGCGGGTGCACTCGGGGTTCAGAACCGGGCCGTGCGGATGGTCGTGGCCGTCATGATCGTGACCGTCATGATCGTGGCCTTCGTGATCGTGGTCTTCGTAGCTGTGATCGTGAGCTTCGAGGTCATTGCCGCCTTCGGGGCGGAGAAGCGTTGCCTCGGTGGATTCAGGTTGGTTTTTTTTCTCGACGGTGTCGGTAGAACTCAAGGTTTTGCCTTCCGGGCGCTACGCGCCTAATAAACTTCAGGAGTGGGCTGCGAGCTGTCTGGTTCCGACTGGAAATCGCCGGACGGGGGCCTAGGAAGCGCCCCTTTTGTTGCGAACAGATGCCCCGCTTGTGCTACGGGCCATACCGGCTCCGTGCGGCCAGGGAATGCCCTCGATTCATGGTAAGTGGGTTTGCTGGAAGGGTCAAACCGGAGAGAGCTCTTTCCGAGCTGAAGGGGCCGGAATCGATACCTTACTGCTCGGTGACCTCGGGCTTGCGTACGTAGGGCAGGAAGCGGGGATGGGCCGCGCCGCAGCGCGCATAGAAGGCACGAGCCTCGGCCAGACTCAGGTCGCCATTGACCGTGAGACGAACATCGAAGGCATCGGCATCTTCCTGTCCGTCGTCCTCCCACCAGCAGACCGGACAGAGCGCCAGCGCGCCAGGCGCCTCAAGCGTCTTCGATCCGCAGCATGGGCAGCGAAAACGTGTCTCCAAGAGTTCCCCCGTTTGAATGGACGAAAATTGGAGGTTGCAAGTTTACAGAAGAGTGACAACCCTCCGTCGGGCCGTAGAGATGAGAGGTGTCAAAGACACTGATTAAGCGTCTGTTAGGCGGGTTTACAACTCTTTAGACATGATGATGAAGTGCCAGTCCACTCCCGGCTTGATCGTGCGGTGCAGGCCTTCCTTCTGAGTGCCGGTTTCGACAAAGCCGTGGCGGCGGTAGATGGGCGGCAGTTCAGTGCGGAGATTGAGAACGAGAATATCGACGGCCTTGCAACCCTGGCGGCGCAGATGCTCTTCGGCAGCCTCCATAATCCTTGTGCCGAGGCCCGAGCGCTGGCGGGCCGGATCGACGGTGAGCATACCCATATAGCCGCGCTCGCCGCGCACCTCGGTGTAGACGCATCCCACGAGCCGTCCGTCGCAATCCTCTGCCGCCAGCAGGTCGCCCTTGCGCATCATTGCCCTCAGGCTCTCTTCGTTGGTGCGGTCGCCCTCAAGGAAGGTTTCGATGGAAAAGGCCGAGTTGATGAGCGGGATCAGGCGTGGTCTGTCGGCGTCGGTGGCCGGGCGGATCACGAGGGTAGATACGAGTTCGGGAGCGGAGGATACTTTCTTGGTCATGGCATTCAGAATGGGCAAGGATGAGTTCAAATCGTGCTTTGCCTGAATTTCATTCTATGGCTTCGGCACGGCGGAGCTCTTCATGTTGCAGTGCTGTGGCCGGCGCATCGCAAGTTCTCCTCATTGACTGCGCTGAACTCCGCGCCGTAGGCTCAAGGCATGGAATTCAGAATCATCGACCTTGAAAAGGAGCCGATCGAGTTCGATCTGGAGCTGCCTCCAGGCGTGGTCGATCTGGGCGAGGAAGCGGAACAGCACGGGCCGCTGGCCGCCTCGGGGCGAGCAGAGGTATTGCACGAGCATCGGGGGCCGAAAGAGATTGTCGCCGACATCAGGCTTCGGGGTCATTTTGCAGGCAAATTCCAGGTTCCCTGCGCCCGCTGCGTCGAGCCGGTGGAGATTCCGCTGGCCGCCGAGTTCGACCTGATCTTTCGTCCCGCGGGGGCCGATTCGGGGGCCCCGGAGCGGTCGATTACTGCACCGGAGACCGAAATCGGGTATTATCAGAGAGACAGCCTTGCGCTTGAGGATGTGCTGCGAGAGCAGGTGCTTTTGTCCCTGCCGGTCAGGACGCTTTGCAAGCCCGATTGCAAGGGACTTTGCCCGCGCTGTGGTGCGAACCGCAACAGCCAGGCATGTACCTGCGCCGGGGGTGACGACCCCCGTTGGGAGGCTCTGGCAGGCCTCCGCAGCCGGATCGAGCCCAAGGAAAAAAGCCCCCAGAGTTGATCTGGATCCATCAAGGGTGCCCAGGCCGGAAGGCAGCCACAATGTTGTGCGGCCTGAAACCGGTAACGCTTGGGCCGCTTGAAGCGGGCTGGGAAACGAAAGGAATTTTTAGTCATGCCGAATCCGAAAAGGCGCCACTCAACGCGCCGCACCGCACTTCGCCGCTCACACGACTTTCTCACCGCCGTCGGCGTGTCAGAGTGCCCCGCCTGCCACGAGAAGAAGCTGCCCCATCGCGCCTGCCCCAAGTGCGGCGAGTACAAGGGCCGCGCCGTGGTCGACGTGAAGGAAGCCAAGTAACCGCGAGAGCCCATGCTCATCGACATTGCGCTTGACGCGGTAGGCACCGACAAAGCACCGGAGGCCGAGATTCGCGGGGCGATTCTCGCGTGCAAGGCTCTGCCCGTGCGGGTCCACCTGGTTGGGCCGGAGGGTGAGCTGCGCGATCTTCTTGACGAGTATTTGGGCAATGAGGATCTGCCCATCCTGATTCGCCATGCCTCGGAACGCATCGGTATGGAGGAGAAGGCGGCGCATGCGGTTCGCACCAAAAAGGACAGCTCTATGCGCGTCGGCCTCAAGCTGGTGCGCGAGGGCAAAGCCGCCGGCTTTGTGACCGCAGGCAACACCGGCGCAGCCATGGCCACGGCCAAGATGGTGCTCGGCGCTCTGCCCGGCGTCGACCGGCCGGCGCTGGCGACTCCCATGCCCAGTTCGAAAGGCAATCCCTGTGTGCTGCTCGATGTGGGCGCCAATGTCGATTGCAAAGCCACCAACCTGGCACAGTTTGCCGTGATGGGCGAGATCTACGCCCGCACGGTGCTCAAGATCGACTCGCCGCGGGTGGGACTGCTTAACGTTGGCGAAGAGGAGTCCAAGGGCAACGACCTCACCCACGAGGCCTTTCCGCTGATTAAGGCGCTGCCGATTCGCTTTGTCGGCAATGTCGAGGGGCGCGACATCTTCTCGGGCCAAGCGGATGTGATCGTCTGCGACGGCTTCGTCGGCAACGTGGCGCTGAAGACCAGCGAAGGAGTCGGCCGCTTTGTGCGCGATGTACTGCGCGAGTCGTTGACCCGCACCGTCACCGCCAAGGTCGGCGCGCTGCTCTCGCGTCAGGCGTTTAACGAGTTCCGCCATCGCCTCGACTATCGCGAATACGGCGGAGCGCACCTGCTCGGTGTGCGCGGGGTCTGCATCATTGGCCACGGCTCTTCGAATGACCGCGCCATCTTCAATGGTGTTCGCGTGGCATATGAGGCGGCGAGGGGCGGCGTAATCCGGAGCATCGAAGCCGAGTTTGCCCGCCAGCCCCGGCGTGTCGCGCTGGGGAACAACGGTTCTTCAGACCCGAAGCCTGACGCTACGATTCACTAGGCCCGATGGCTGCCGATCCCAAGACATTCGATTCCTCTGTTCTCGATTTGATGGCGTGCCCGGCCTGTCTGGGTGAGCTTCGTGTTGAGGAGGCTCATTTGCGCTGCGCGAAATGCAATCGTACCTATCCGATTGTGGATGGGATTGCGGTGCTGGTCGACGGGCGGGAAGAAGCACCGGCATAGATGCTGTCGCGCAGAGTTCAACTCCATTACATAGAATGAAGCCTATGTTCGGATTCAAACCCAAGTTGCCAATTGTGGAAGAAGAACGCCTGTGGGTGGATGAAGGTTTTCTGCGCTTGAGCAGGATGCTGGGATCAAGCCGCATGCACAACGCAAAGGTGGTTTTGCCCACTGACGAGTTCTTTCCCGATCCTTGGGGCCAGAGCGAAAGCGCACTCAATGCTCTCTTTCGTCGTGTTTGCGGCTACATGGATGTCAATCCGAATAAAGTGGAACTCACCGTCATCCCCGATGCCTCCGAATTGATCAGAGCTTTGCCTGTCTACAGCGTAAAAGGCGACAATGGTCCGGCAGGCTTGCACTATGGCGGCAACGATGAAGAGCGGCCCCTCGTCGCAGTGCGCCAGTCGTTGTTGGAGGATCCGCTGGCCGTTGTGGCCACTCTGGCGCACGAGTTGGGGCACGTGATCCTGATCGACGGCGGTCACTTGCAGCGCGATGCAGAGGATATGGAGCCTTTGACCGATCTTGTCACGGTCTATTTAGGTTTGGGAATCTTTACAGCCAATGCGTCGCGGAATTTTCGCAAATTCCAAGATGATCGAAGCGAAGGATGGTCGATGAGCCGGCTAGGCTATTTGCCGGAAACGGTTTTTGGATATGCGCTGGCCCGCTTTGCCAAGGAACGCGGAGAAGAACACCCGGAGTGGGACAGGTATCTCTCAACCAATCTCAAGGCATGGTTTCGTAGATCGGCAGAGTGGCTCAGAGCATCCTCTCCCGAGCCAGAGAACGCGGCAATCTATCGCCGGTGATAAAACGGCAGGACGATGAGCAGTGCAAAGCCGATGGCCGCAACGAGAGCCAGCGCCAGCAGGCCATACATCGCCGTCAGGCTCGGTGCTTTGCCCTGACGGTCTTCTGCATCGTTGCCGTGAGTCTCCGGCTGCAGATTGGGCTTACTCATACTTCAGCGATTCCACGGGGTCCAACTGCGCGGCGCGAGTTGCAGGAATTGTGCCGAAGACCACGCCCACCATCGTCGCCGCGCTCAGGGCAATCACCACCGACCAGCCTGAGATCGGCAGCTCATAGTCGGTGAGGAATCGGATCGAAAGCGGCACCGAGAGGCCCGCGATGGTGCCGACAACGCCGCCCACGAGAGAGATGATGACGGCCTCGGCGAGGAACTGGTACTTGATCTCGCGGTAGGTCGCGCCGAGCGCCTTGCGGATGCCGATCTCACGGATCCGCGAGCGGACATTTGCCAGCATGATGTTCATAATGCCGACGCCGCCCACCGCCATCGTGACTGCGGCCACGGCCAGCAGCACCAGCGTGAGAGCGTTGGCAATCTTGGCTGCCATTGTCAGCAGCTCTTTCAGATTTGTCGCTTTGTAAACCGAATTTACCCGATGGCGTGAGCTGACGATGCGCTCGATCTCGTGGCTCGCGTCGGGGACCTCGTCCATCGTGCGCATCGAAAAATAAATCTGCTTCACATTTTCGGTTCCGGTAAAGTACCGAGCTACTGAGTAGGGAATCAGGATCGTCTGGTCGGCGATCTCGGACTCTCCAAATGTGTCGACGCTCTCTTTGAAGACGCCGATGATGGTGAAGGGAATGCCGCTGATCTCAAAGCTCTGGCCGACTGCCGCATCCGAGCTGCCGTAGCGGTCATGCGCAAAGATCTCTGAGACTACTGCGCACTTGATGTGGGCTGCGTCGTCGTTCTCATCGAGAAAGCGGCCCACGGGAACCAGCAGGTTGCGGATGTTGATGTACTGAGGGCTCACGCCCAGCACCAGCGTGTCCTTGACCACGCCACCGCCAAAGCTGATGCGCGAGTGCATCTCCATCACCGGCGAAGAGTACATCACGCCGGGCAGCTGCGCCAGGACGGCCTTCTCGTCGTCTCGGGTCAAGGGGTCGTTGTATACGGTGCCCTCGGCCGTGTTGGCTCCGCCGCCCGAGTACTCAAGCTCCACCGAGTTGGTGCCGATCTTTTGAATCTCGGCCAGAATGAATTGCTTGCCGGTCAGGCCGATCGTAACCACCAGGATCACCGAGGCGGTGCCGATGACCATGCCCAGCGCGGTCATGGCAAAACGCACCTTGCTGGAGCTGAAGCTGTCGACCGCCAGCTTGAGGATCTCGCTCAGTACCATCGTGCGGCGAGCGCTCAGCAGCGTCTCTTGAAAGGTGTTCGGGTTTGCCTGTTGCGCCGGATTCATCGCTCACTTACAGCTTACCGCGAACGATGCCTGGTACCCAAAAACGAGGCGCAACGGGAACTCATCTTTGACGTTTGATCTCAGTTTCCGTGGCACCCCTGCCGCGGGGCTAACGAAAATTATTGCGGCTGAGCATCCACGGCGCAGGGCCGGTTGCGTTACTCTGTTAGGGCAGTTCCCCGGTCCCCAAAAGCAGTGAGATACCTATGTCCGGTGGAAGGAGGCAGATCGCCCCCGGCCATCCGCTCGCTCGGCGGCAGACGCAGCATGAATCTGCGACTGAGTGGGCTGTGGGCATTGAACAGGCAGAGATCGGTGATGACGCGTTCGGCTGATGGGGATACACACTCTGAAGACAAGGTAAGGAGGTACCAAGAATGGCTCGGATGCATTTGCACGAACGACTCGTTTTTTTGCGCCAACCCGCCTGTGCTCTGGTGATGTTTGTTGGCTGCTTTCCGCTGTACTCACAGGTCACGGTACGCTCAGAGCGTAACGTGCCAGAATCGGTAACGTTAAAAGGTCCAGCACCGGCCGAGACAATCAAGCAGCTGCGTGTTGTGCGTCAGTATCCGCTCAACAGCTTGCGAGCAAATCCACACATCACACTGGGCGCGATACCACTCGACTTCACACCTGTATTGAACAATCCCAAGTCTCTGCCAAATCTGGCGCTTCGCCTGCACACGCTGCCGCAGCATGTTGAGGTGAAGGAGGAGAGTTCGGAGATCAACGAAGTCGATCAGGGGCTGATCATCCATCATGTGCTCAGCTTTCGCGTGCTGCCGGGCAAGTGCGCCGATGCAAGCGCGAGGGCGCAGCTGAGCGAGGCGGGGATTGGGTGCTTCCAGAGGTCCAACGCCAGCCAGCGGCTTCAGGAGTTTTCGATCCCCGGCAATGCACGCTATGTGGCCGATCCGGGGAAGCGGCGCGAGGCGATCGCCTCCTACCAGACTAAGAGTGCACAGGCGGACGCCGATCTAAGCCAGCACATCAGCGCGTTGCGAAAGGCGCTTGCCGACCCGAGACAGCGCGGCACGATTGAGAGCCAGGTGGGCAAGGACGCTGCGGCTCGCTGGGACAAGCTGACTGACGATCAATTGAAAGAGGAGATCATCAATTCGAGCACGCGGCGTTTTGAAGAGACTGCTTTTGTTCCGAAGCAGGATTCAGGGCTTTATGCCAAGGGTCCATTGGTGCTGAGGGCGTCGCCCTCGAGCGGCGAGGTGGATGCGGCCGAGCAGTTGATGAAGATATCTCTGCCTGCCAATGCGCAGAGTCCGGCGGGTTATCCGAGGTTGTTGCGCATTGTTCCCGCAACGAGCTATCGCTCACAGAGCGGCGGCGGACAAAAGAGTGCGCCGGATCAGCCGGTGGATATCGATCTTGGAACGTATATTTATTTGACCGGGTTCACACTCGGTCATGACTACGAGTGGAGCATGAACGTAAGCATCACGATTAATTACGTGGTCAGCTCCTCAACCTTTAGCATCTCGCCGTATGCGGGCTTCAACTACGGATTTGGCTTGCGTTTTCCGGTTCAGGCCAAGCTTAGCTATCACAATGCGCAGGGAAAGGCGACGTTCCATGCCGATTATGTTCCGATCGAGGGCGATGCGAATGCCTTTCGCAGCACCGGATTGCCGGAGGATCAGTTATTCGACGGCAAGGAACTGGTCGCACAGGTCGGCGCCAAGGCCGGAGTGAATTACAGCCTGCCTGTGATCGGAAGTGGCGGCATAGGGGCCAACGTCGGCGTGGATTTCACGGACTGGCTCCCTTCTCCTTACAAAGGCGGGCGTTTTCAACCGCCCGCGCCGGGCACGCATGGCATCGACACGCCATATGTCTTCGATCAGATCGACCTGCTTGGAGGGCTGTTGAACTTTGGAGTTCTTGGCGGACAGGTCTTTCCGGCGATCAATATCAATCTGCACTCGAACAAGCTGCAGTTTACGTTCAACGACGAGGTCAGCAGGAAGCAGACGCGTGTGATGCAGACCGGCGAGACGATCCCTGTGGGAGTCGATACCGGAGCGGGCAACGATAGTCACTTCAGCTTTGGCAACCCGGTGTACAACCTCGGCTTTACTCTCACACCAGGCATTGATGCGCGCTTGTTTGTTGACGTTGCCGTGTGGAGCGATAGTTGGGATTGGCCGGTCTGGTTCCCGCAGCTGTCAGTGGATCTGCCGCCTGGAGGAATGGATTTCGGCTGCCACTCGAACACCGCATGCGTGCTCGATTTTGAACCGAAGCGCGAGACGAGTTCGACTTCAGGCGGGCTCGAGGTTCTGAAGACCTTGGGTTGCGATAAGCAGGGCAACAAGATTGTCTGCCGCGGGCCTCTGGCCGGTTACACGACCTGCTTGAACCTGGTCAGCGCCAACTCGATTCTCGGCGTGGAATCGTGCGACGGAACGGCGATCCTTGGCGCGCAGGATAAAGAGCTGACCAGCAAGGGGTGTGCGCGAATCAACGACCACATCGGCGATTACACATGCCCCGGAACGGCGCTGGCGGAGTGTGTTGGCTTGATGAACGCAAGCAAGGTGATCAGTTGCGAACTGGTGCACTGGAAGCCAGGCTTCTGCGAATCGCCGATGAACTACATTCTGTCGCAGGACGCTGTTCTGCTGAAGGATGGCTGCAAATCGATTGGCAAATACGAGGCCGGCTGCTATGACAACACTTGGTCATGCCCTAGAGCAGGGGCGAATGACTGCGCATTGTTCCTGAAGTACAACGGCGTCAAGGCGTGCGAGGAGAAGAAGTAGATTTGTGGCGATCCTCGTCCGACGACAGAAGAGGCAGGCGGAATTGAAAGACCTGCCTCTCAGGCCGGAGGCGATATCGAAGTGTTTGCCGTAAAACTGACAACCCCGGCCGGGGCCGGGGTTGTCGGTGCAATCGAAATCTGATGCGATCTACGCCTCTTTGGCGACGGCGCGGCCCACTTCCTTCAGACGGGCGGCCTTGCCGCGCAGTCCGCGAAGGTAGAAGAGCTTGGCGCGGCGAACCTTGTAGCTGCGAACCTTCTCGACCTTCTCGATGACCTTGGAGTTGAAGGGGAAGATGCGCTCGACGCCCTGGCCAAAGCTCATCTTGCGAACGGTAAAGGTGCCCTGGGGCCCTTTGTTGATGGCGATGACCAGACCCTCAAAGGCCTGCAACCGCTCCTTATCGCCTTCCTTGATCTTCACCTGGACGCGAACCTGATCGCCGGGGACGAACTCGGGGAGGTCGGTGCGCTTGAGCTTGTCGGCCAGGCGCTGCATAACGGGATGAATTGACATGGTCTTTTCCTGCTGATGGACTCAGAACTTTAAGTTTACTACAAAAGGGAAGGGTTGTGCCTGGCGAGGGATGCGCTATAGTTCCCGGTATGGATGAGAAACGCGAATTGCTTCGCCACACGCTGGCCACCGTCGCCTACAGAGCCGCCCGTTCCCTCGAAGGCGCCCCCGATTCTTTTGCCGGATTTGCCGGCGCGGGACGCATGCCTGTGCAGATTGTGGCTCACATGGGCGACCTCTTCGATTGGGCGTTGAGTGTGGCCATCGGGCAGCAGCGCTGGCAGGTGTCGCAACCCCTGGCCTGGGCCGAGGAGCAGCGGCGATTCTTCCAATCTCTGCAGACGCTGGACGCGTACCTGGCTTCGGATCAGCCGCTTCGTGCGCCGGCCGAACAGCTCTTTCAGGGCCCGATCGCCGATGCGCTGACGCATGTCGGCCAGTTGGCGATGATGCGCCGTCTCTCCGGCAGCCCCACGCACGGCGAGAACTTCTTCGTCGCCAACGTCAAAGTTGGACAGGTGGGTGCGGACCAGCCTGCCGCCGCCAAGCCCTTCAAGGCGCGCTAACAACCAGTGATTCAGCGCTGTGGAAATCTGGGGCGAAGCCGCAACCCTGAGAAACCGAATTAGACTTGCAAACCGGCGACGCACCCTGCCACACTAGAGAGTGCCCACCCAAACGATCGTCATCCTGGATTTCGGCTCGCAGTATACGCAACTGATTGCACGGCGCGTACGCGAATTGAATGTCTTCTCCGTCGTACTGCCCTGCACGGCGCCCATCAGCGAAGTTCTGGCGCACAAGCCGCTGGGAATCATTCTCTCCGGCGGGCCGTCGTCCGTCTACGACTCCGACGCGCCGGCCGCCGACCCCAAGCTCCTTGAATTGGGCCTCCCGGTATTGGGCATCTGCTATGGGCTGCACTTTATCGTGCACCACCTGGGCGGCAAGGTCCTCTCGGCGCCCCGTCGCGAGTATGGCCACGCCGAAGTGATGATTGAGAACGGCGCATCGCAGCTCTTTGCCGAACTGCCCGCTACGATGCAGGTATGGATGAGCCATGGCGACGAGGCAGCCGAGCTGCCCGCGGGCTTCCATCGCACGGCCATCTCAGCCAACGCCATGGCCGGATTTGAAAATGTTGAGCGGCGCATCTGGGCTGTGCAATTCCATCCCGAGGTGCACCACACGCCGCTGGGTCCGCAGATCATCAAAAACTTTGCTCTCTCGATCTGCGGCGCACGCGGCGACTGGACCCCGGCGCGATTCATCGAGTCGACGGTGAGCTCGATCCGCGAAAAGGTCGGCAAGGGGCACGTCATCTGCGGCCTCTCGGGCGGCGTCGATTCCTCGGTTGCGGCAACGCTGGTGCACAAGGCCATCGGCGACCAGCTCACCTGCATCTTCGTCAATAACGGCGTCCTGCGCAAAAACGAGTTTGAAAACGTGCAGAAGAATCTGCGCGACAAATTGGGCCTGAAGATCGTGGCCGTCGACGCCAGTGAGCGATTTCTCAACAAGCTGGCCGGCGTCACAGAGCCAGAGAAGAAGCGGAAGATTATCGGCGCCGAGTTCATCGCCGTCTTCGATGACGAGGCCACGCGCATCGCCAAGCAAACTGGCGGTGTCGATTGGCTGGTACAGGGCACTCTCTATCCGGACGTGATCGAATCGAGCAGCGTCAAAGGCCCCAGCCAGACCATCAAAAGCCACCACAACGTCGGCGGCCTGCCCGAACGCATGAAGCTCAAGCTCATCGAGCCTCTGCGCGATCTCTTCAAAGATGAGGTGCGCCGCATCGGCCGCGACCTCGACATGCCCGAGGAGATTCTCGGCCGCCAGCCATTTCCCGGGCCGGGCCTCGCTGTGCGCATTCTTGGCGAGGTGACGTCTGAGCGCGTGGCGCTCTTGCAAGAGGCCGACGAGATCGTTGTCTCCGAGATCAAGGCTGCTGGCCTCTACAGATCCATCTGGCAGAGCTTTGCCGTGCTGCTGCCGGTGATGAGCGTCGGCGTGATGGGCGACCAGCGGACGTATGCTTACACTGCGGCGATCCGCGCCGTGCACTCCGAAGACGGCATGACCGCCGATTGGGCTCCGCTGCCGTATGAGGTGCTCAAGCGCATCTCCAGCCGGATTGTGAACGAGGTGCGCGGCATCAACCGCGTCGTCTACGATATCACCTCGAAGCCGCCGGGAACGATTGAGTGGGAGTAAGGAATCAGACCAGAGGAAATTTTGCACGGCTAACATCGGGTAGGCACCCGATTGTGGCAGACTCTCGCGCAGATGACAGAATATTTCAATCGTGGCATAATATACTCAAGGTGGCAGGATATGCCGGAAACAGTAATTCTTGGAGAGAGTGGCAGAATTGTTCTTCCGGCCGCAATCCGCAACCAGTTCGGGCTGAAGGCTGGGGATCGCCTGACGGTGGCAACGAATGGCAACCGAATCGAGATTCTGAGCATGGATATGGCGCTTAAAGAGATACGGGCCTCGATTCTCGAAACGCGCGGGAGTATGGAAGGACTTTTGGACGAGTTTCTAGAGGAGCGGCACGAAGAATGCCGCCGTGAAAAGGCCGAGCATGACTAGCATTGTGCTCGACTCGTCCGCGGTCCTGGCGATGGTCTACGGTGAGCCGGGCGGCACCAAGGTCCAAGCAGCCATCGCTTCTTCGCTCCATGCGATTTCGATCAGCGCGGTCAACTGGTGCGAAGTATTAGCAAAACTAAGCGAGAAAAGTGCTGTCATGACGGCTGGTAAGCTGGCGGCGATTCTGCCCGGCGTCGAGGTCATTCCGTTTGGTAAGGAAGACGCGGAACGGGCCGCGTCGCTGGCGAAACGATGCCCCGAGATCTCTCTGGGAGACCGTGCTTGTCTTAGCTTGGCGAGCTACCGCGATTCGACGGCCTGGACAACGGACAAGATCTGGGCGCAGATGCCGGTGGGCGCAAAGCTCAAAATGCTCCGCTAAAGACAAACCCGAGATCTAGTCAATGAGCTTTACCTCCCGCTTTGCGCAGCCTTGGCGAAGTGGAAGATGCAGTTGACGCGATGAGTTTCCGCGTCGGGCTTTACGTCGTAGGTTGTGATGACGGTCTGCATCCACTTTGACAGCGGCTTGTCTTTCTTTTGAGCGAGAGCCGCAAAGCCTGTGACGTAACTTTCGTCGAACGCAGCGCCGGGCGCGAGCTTCCACGCGGCTTTGAGCTTCGCGGCCATCGCGTCGGGAGCGCCGTCGAACTGAACCGCGGCCATTTGATACTGCGGGCCGGCTGTGGTCTCCACGCTGTAGTTCACGATGTGGGTCGCCTCGTTAAAGGACGCATGCGGCGTGACCGAGCAGTCGAGATAGCCGCGGGCATGATAGGCGTCGCGAATGGCCAGCAGAAACAGGTCGAGGGGCCTTCCCGAGTTGGCTGGATATTTGGACAGGATCTTCTGAACCTCTGCGCGAGAGATGAGCGCGTTGGATGGATAGTCGATCGTGCCGAGCTTATAGACGCCGCCTTCGCGGATCACGATTTTGTAAGGGATCGCCGCGGCCTCGGCCGAGACGATGGGCGGATCGACCTGAGTGACTTCGGCTTCGACGGCGGCGTAACCCTGATCCTGGTAGAGCTCTTCAAAGGCGCGCTTCAGACCGGCCGCAGTGTTCTCTGTGTCGAAGGGGTTGCCGGCCTGGCCTATTGCGAGGAGATGGGCCTTGGCCGCCATAGGGTCAGAGACGCCGAAGAGCTGGACGGGACCGATGCGCACTGCCGGTGAGGTCACGACGAAGTTCATGGCCGTGATCTTTTGCGAGCCGAGGCCGCTGGTAACGTCGGCCTTGACGGTGGCCTTGATGCCCTCCGCGGCGAGCATCTCTTCGAACGCGTGGCGGATGCCGTCGAGCACCGCGCCGCTGGCGGGCACCTGGCCGTGATAGAGCGGGAAGTGTGCGTGGAGCTTGTCGTCGAGCTGTTTGCCGGACGAGAGCGGAAGATTGTCAAGATGGATCGGGTAGAGACGCGCGGCCGGCGTTAGCGCAAAGAGTACTCCCTTGCTGTCGGTGCGGAACTTGATGACCGAGAAGAAGGCGGTGTCGTTGAGCTGCTTGGCGCCGGCTTTGATCTGGGCCGGGGTCAAGCGCGCATCGGCTTTCAGGCCGGCGGCGGCGAGCAGTTCGTCCTGCGTGAATTGTGGCGCGCCTTGAAAACGGACGGCAGGCGTCGCAGTCTTCTTCTGCGCGGGTTGAGGCTTCGTTTGCGCGAGAGTTGAATGAGTGCAAAGTAGAAGTGCAGCGGCAAGCAGTGCAGCCGGTTTGTTCATGTCCAGCCAAGATTAGCAAACTGCGACGGGCGCGGCAAACTCAAGCCCCGTTGTTCGGACGATTTCGATGCTCAGCTCGATGGTCTACTGTCGATCCGGTTTCAGCACGGGCGCTCGCAGCGGAGTTGTCTCGATCTCGATGCGCGTGTCTTTCGGAAAGATCACATCGCGTCCGGGGCGCAAAAAGTTCTCATAGGTTGAGAGCGCGGCTGCGTAATAGCCGATTCCTGCCGCAATGTTGCGATTTCCGGCTGCCATGCCGACGAATCTTCCCACAAGACCAAATCCGTTGGATGCGACGCCGGTCTGCGCAGTGATATTGCCGTCCTCGTCGAGAGCGCGTCCGGCGAGCACGGTCAAAAGCAGCGGCGCGATGGCGCTCGATTGATTGCGCGGCGTGACGGTTCCCTCGGCGTCGAGAGAGAGGTCGTGACGGCTCTCGGTCGTAGCTCCGGCGAGCGAACCCTCGACGGGGCGATCTGCCGCCGGCTGGCTGGTTGCTTGCGGGAAGCGCACCTGCTGAAAGTTGAAGCGCAGCTTGCCGTTGCGGCCCAGGGAACGGGCGGCTTTGGCCTCGCTCACTCTGCCCACGAGCACCGAGCCTTGCGGCACCGCAAGTCGCCGGTCGCTGTCGAAGACCGGCTCAACCACCAGCGCTTGAACCGGGTCACCCGGCTTGGCGGTTGCCGAGGTCACTCCGTTTGTGAGCAGAGCGTGCACCGACCACGTCTCCGCTTTGGCGCTGCCTGTCTGGGCGGGTTGCGCCGGTGTTTGCGCAGTTTGAGAGGCGGGGGGCAGAGCAAGCGGCTCGGTGAGATCGAAGGACCACATCGTGTGCGCCTCGATCCTCTCGGGGTGGTAAGGCAGTTGATGATAGAGCATCTGGAGGGCGCGGTCGCCACGTCCCGGCGCGGTGAAGACGGCTATGCGGTCGTGAAGCTGGTTCTTTGCCTGGGTCCAATAGCGTGAGACAAACGACTGGTGTGGACGCGCGCCCGACGATGCGAGCCGCAAAACAGGGGCGCCGTTGTCAGCGCTTCCGGCCGAGATGGCAAACTCTCCCGCGGGAAGAGCGAGCTCGTCGAAGTGAACCTCGACGGTATGAAACGGCGTGAAGTCGCCGCGCAGCCTGGCGTGCCAGCGCGTCTTCGAGTCCGGCTCAAGCGCGACGATCTTGCCGTGCAGCACAGTGTTCTGCGGGACCGCCAAGTTGCCCTCGACAAAGATGGGATTGAGAAGCTCGGCGTCGATGGCTTCGCCTTGTCTCATTGGATAGTGACGCAGCGTCTCGACCTGCAGATTGGTTCCGGAGGGAAGGGTTGGCCTTGCGGTCTGCGGAGTCTCGCTCGGCTTGGCGATATCGGCCGGAGGTGAGGTCGCCGGCCTGTGCTCAAGTGTCTGCGCGCATATCGCACTGGCAAGTGGCGATGCGGCCGCAACCAGCAGAAGGGAGAGACGCATTGGGGAAGGCTCCTGGGTGTTCAGTTCTGCAGATCAGACGCGCGAGCCACCCAAATGAGAGCGTTAACCTGCAGTTGACTGCGCCCGCAGTGTGGCGACCTCGCGGCTGAGAGCGTCGAGGCGGGCGAGCAACTCGGCATGGTGCCTGTCCGCCGCCGTCGGATCAAAAGTCTCTACGTAAAAGGTTCCGTTCGGCTCCAACTGGCATTTGCGCACCTGGTGAATGCTGTCAAAACCCTGGCGATGGATCACTTCCAGCAGCTCGGTGTGACTCAATGACTCGCGCTCCAGAGCCTTCTTGTCGACCTGGCCGTTACGCACCAGGAGGGTGGCTCTGCCCTCAAGCGCGCGGGTGAGCCGCGGCGAGCGAAAGAGCACGCGCACGACGAGCCAGTTAATGGCCAGCAGTCCAAAGGCTCCGATGATGCCGCCGGAGACCGAATTGTCGTCGCCGATGATGGCGTTTTGCACGGTGTTGGAGAGCGAAAGCAGCACGACGAGGTCGAAGGGATTGAGCTGGGCGAGTTCGCGCTTGCCAAAGAGGCGCAGCAGCAGCACCAGCACGAGGTAGACGATCACCGGGCGGGCCAGCTTCTCCAGGATGGGAAGCGGCAACTGAAACATGTGGTCGAGAATCACGGAGTGAGGCATGAGACGAGGATAGAACGCCGGCCATGCCCGTGAAAGCGCTAATCGAGACGCCAAGCCTACTGCGCCTGCTTGAGCCTGACAAGGTGCATGACGCAGACGACTTGATGGGTCTCCGGGTCAGAGGCGATCGTATACTTTGCAGCCACTCCTGAGAGCGAACGCATCAGAGCAGAGTCTTCTTTCTGCGCATTGACCAGAAAGCCAGCGATATAGCTTTCGTCGAAGGGGTCTCCCGGTTGCATCTTCCAGTGGCGCATTAACTGCTCCCGCAGTTCGTCGCTCACATTCTCAAACTTGACGGCAGCTAGACGATAAACCTGGCCTGGAACAACCTCCACCGTATAGTTAACAGTGTCAGAGGCCTCGTCGATCTCCGGATGAGGCGTCAATTTACAGTCCAGGAATCCCTTGGATTTGTACCGGGAAGAGATCAGGAACCAGGTGTCGCGAAGGGCCTGGCCGCTCTCGGAGCTACTTCTCGGTCCAATAGTCTTGTCAACCTCACTCTGTGTCACCGGAGCATCGGGCGGCAGGTGGATTGCGCCGAGTTTGTAGACCCGGCCCTCTTCAATCGTCGCCGAGAAGGGGACTTCGATTGCATCTGTTGTGGCCACCGCGTCTCCGGAGCGAACGACGTGTATCTTTGCCGCCGCGTAGCCTCGGTCTGCGTAGAACATCCCGAAGGCGCGCTCGAGATTTGCCGCCGAATTGTCCGTGCTGAACGCCTGCCCTGTCTCGTGTTGTGCGAAGCTCTGGACCGCGGCCTGCATCGTGGCCGAAGCGCCTCCCAGTTGAATCTTCCCCACATGCACCTGCGGCTCGGAGATCATAAAGCTCATGATGCGATGCTTTGGATCCGGTCCGGGCATGGATGTGACGGCGGCTTTCATTCCCTTTGCCGCAAGCATCGCCTCCAGAACGCCGCGCACTCCATCCAACAACCCGCCCTCGGCGGGAACCTGACCGTGATAGAGCGGAAGACGGCTGTGCAATTCCGTGTCCAGCTCCGTGCCAGGCGTGAGCGGCAGGTTCTCCAACTGGACGGCATAAAGCTCAGTGTTGGGCGCCACGCTGAAGACGAGATCGACCCCGTTGAACCTGAAGTTGACAGATGCGAAGAGACCGGTGTCGATGAGCTTCTGTGTGTACGCGTTCATTCCCGCCAAATCAAGGGCCATGCCATCTTTCAGGCCCACGGCAGCCTTCAGCTCCTTGCTGGAGTACTCCGGATCGCCGGTGAATTGGATGGTATTCGGCTGATACTTCTGTGCGACAGCAGGCAGAGTGGCAAGCGCGACGATTGCCGTCAGGAACAGAAAAGTATGGCGGATCATGGTAGGGCAAGAGTAGCAAAGATGCGGCTGTGGGGAAAGAGGTCCTCTTTCATCAGCCGGACAATCATCGGCATAAGCGATTGCGTTTGCTCAGGATCTTACGAGCCCGCTGACGCATGGTTTCGAAAGAACTCGAGCGACCGGCGCAGGCCTTCGATTAGGTTCACACGCGGCTCCCAGTCGAGAAGAGCGCGCGCCTTGGCGATATCGGGGCAGCGGCGGGTGGGGTCGTCCTCGGGCAGGTCTTCAAAGCGCAGCTCGCTCTTCGAGCCGGTGACTTCGAGCACGGCTTGGGCGCACTCGAGAATCGTGAACTCATCGGGGTTGCCAATGTTGACCGGATAGTGCTCGTCGCTGCGCGAGAGGCGCAGGATGCCCTCGATCAGATCGTCGACATAACAGAAGCTTCGCGTCTGGCGGCCGTCGCCGTAGATGGTCAGCGGTTCGCCGCGCAGTGCCTGCATGATGAAGTTGGAGATGACGCGTCCGTCGCTGGGATGAAGACGCGGGCCGTAGGTGTTGAAAATGCGAACCAGATGCGTATTGACGCCGCGTGTCCGGTTGTATGCCATCACCAGCGCCTCGGCAAAGCGCTTGGCCTCATCGTAGACCGAGCGCGGGCCCACCGGATTCACGTGGCCCCAGTAGCTCTCGCGCTGCGGATGCTCCAGCGGATCGCCATAACACTCGGATGTTGAGGCGTGCAAATATCCCGCGCTGTGGCGGGCAGCGATTTGCAAAGTATTTTCGACTCCCGCGGAGCCTACGCGCAGCGTCTCAATGGCCAGACGGAGATATTCGGGCGGACTGGCCGGCGAGGCCATGTTGAAGACGTAATCCACCGGTCCCAAATCGAAAGGATGGCAGATGTCCAGCTCGTCAAATCGGAAGCGAGGCTCGTTGGTCAGATGGGCGATGTTGTCCAGGCTTCCCGTCGAGAGGTTATCGACGCCGACGACCGAGTGGCCGTCGGCCAGCAGCCGGTCGGTCAGGTGAGAACCAAGAAAGCCGGCTGCACCGGTAACAAGGACGTGCATCTTCAAATCTTCATGCTCCAAAATCGTCTTGCATTTCATCGGCCGCAGCGGCGGCGGCGCTTCTCGTTCTTACACCATCAGTTTGCGGGGCTTGCCCTGTTGCGCCTGGTAGATTGCCGGCCGTCCCACACTCAGATAGGTGAAGCCATAATCGAGCATCTTTCGCGGCTTGTAAAGGTTGCGGCCGTCGATGACGATGGGGAAGCGCACCGCCCGGTTGAGGCGGGTCAGATCGATTTCGGCAAATTCCTTCCAATCGGTGAGGATCAGGACCGCGTCGGCGCCGTTTGCGGCCTCGTAGATATCTGCCGCATAACCCATCTGCTCCGAGGCGGGCAACACCTTCTTTGCATGTTCCATCGAGGCGGGATCGTAGGCGGTGATGCAGGCTCCCGCATCGAGCAGCTTCTTGATCATGGCGATGGCAGGCGACTCCCGGATGTCGTCGGTATCGCACTTGAACGACAGGCCGAGGGCAGCCAGCCTCTTGCCTCGCAGTGTCCAGAGAGCCGAGCGCACCTTGTTGAAAAAGACATCGAGCTGGGTATCGTTGACCTTACGAATCTCTTTGAGAATCTGAAAGTCCACGCCCTGCTGCCGCGCCACCCAGTGAAAGGCGGCGACATCCTTGGGGAAACAGGACCCACCATAGCCGAGGCCGGCGCGCAGAAACCTGGAGCCGATGCGGCTGTCCATGCCCATCCCCGCGGCGATGTCCTCGATGTCGGCGTCCACTGTCTCGGCGAGGTTGGCCACTGCGTTGATAAACGAGATCTTGAGAGCCAGGAAGGCATTCGATGCGTGCTTGATGAGCTCCGCACTCTGCGCGGTGGTCACCAGCAGTTTGGCAGGGCATTCGATCGAGCAGCCTCCAGGCAGAGAATCCGGCGATTCATAGTAGGCGCCCGAGGTGAGCGGCTCATAGATGCGCTGCAACACCTCCGCGGAACGCTGGGAGTTGGCGCCCACCACAATGCGGTCGGGATGAAGGAAATCGATGACGGCAGTGCCTTCACGCAGGAACTCGGGATTGGAGACGACATCGAAGCTTTGTGGCTCCACGCCTCGCCGCTGCAATACGCGCCGAATCCACTCGTTGGTGTAGACCGGAACGGTGCTCTTCTCCACGATCACTTTGTAGCCGTCGATGGAGCGGGCAATCTCTGAGACCACGGCCTCAACGTAAGAGAGATCGGCCGCGCCGGTATCGCCCTGGGGCGTGCCTACAGCGATGAAGACCGCCTCGCACTGCTCCACCGCAGCACTCAGATTGGAGGTGAAGGTCACGCCGCGTCCGCCATGTTTGGCCAGTAGTTTGGGCAGATGGCGCTCGAAGATCGGCACGCCGCCTTCGCGAAGAGTAGTTACCTTCGCCTCGTCGTTGTCGACGCAGATGACCTTGTGCCCGATCTCTGCAAAGCAAGCAGCGGCAACGAGTCCAACATAGCCGGACCCGATCACACAGATAGATACTGGCTTCGACATCTGCTTATGCAGTCTCCTTGGCGGATTCCCGCTGGGCGGCGGCAGAGGTGATTTCTGCCTTAGACCATGCGAGCCGCGCTACAACCTTCGAAGGGCTCTTCATCACAAAGGTCCGTGAGTGTTTGATCTGCCGGTTAGGCAGAGGCCGTCAATCATGCGCTCAAGCGGTCGAGAGTTGATCAAGATTAGGTTATTCGTTGCGGGGATGGCGGGGCAAGCTTGATCGCGATCGACGAATTACTCGCGAATTCGAAGTCTCACAATAGAGAGCAACCGCAGAATCTGCGCGCTCTGCGGCATCTTTTGGGCCTCTGGTAAAGTGAGACTACCGCCATAGGCGTGTGCTCAGGGTGCGGTTGGACCGGAGATCGATTTTTAATTTTTGTTGAATTGAGGCTACTGTCTTGGCAACTCCTTCGCAATTGACTTCTTCCTCGTGGGCTCCCTTTCGCATCGAGCCGAAGTTTTCGCTACGAGTGTGGGGCTACCAGGACCTCCGTCCCTGGTACGAGATGGTATCGGAGAGCGGAGAGCCTATCGGTGAGGCCTGGCTCACCGGAGACGAGTGTGTAGTGTGGAGCGGCGCGCAGGCCGGCAAGATTTTGAAGTCGCTTTTTGCCGAGAACTCCCAGGCCCTGCTTGGCAAAACCGGCGCGGCAGGCGCCTCGCCGCTGCTGATTAAGGTGATCTTCGCTAAAGAAAAACTCAGCGTGCAGGTGCATCCGGACGACAAGATGGCGCAGAAGTATGGTGAGCCTCGCGGTAAGACAGAGTGCTGGTATGCGCTTGAGGCCGAACCGGGCGCGCAGGTAGCTTGCGGGCTCAAGCCCGGAGTTACGCTGGAGAAAGTCAAAACCGGAATCGACGAAGGCACGCTCGAAAACAGCCTCAATATTGTCGATGTTGAGGCAGGCGATATGATCTTTGTTGATGCGGGGACGGTTCATGCGATCTGGCCTGGTTCGATCTTGCTCGAAACTCAGCAGAACTGCGATCTGACTTACCGGATGTACGACTATGGGCGGGGACGCGAGTTGCACATCGCCAAGTCACTCGAAGCGACACGCCTAGAGACTCGCGCTGGAAGGGTGCCTGCCAAAGTGCTGGCCGACCGGACCATTCTGATGGATGGAGATTTTTTTCGGGTGGAACGCATTCCTGTGACGGGCAGTCGAGCCAGTGGCAGTTTGCCGTGCGAAGACGAACCGGTTCCTGGCCTGGCTTACCTATTTGTATCTCGTGGAGCGGCGAGGATTGCCGGAGAAGGCTTCGCGGCGCTGGAGGTTCCGACGGGAGGCATCGTCGCCGTTCCCGCAGCTTCGCCGGAGTTTACGGTTGAGGATTTGAATGAGGCCGGTTCGAGCAGACTGGAGTTGATGCGCATCTCGCCGCGCTGGCCAAAGGCCCAGAGATAACAGAGACGGCTCCAGGAGATTCAAGCGATTGTCATCATTCGATCACTCAGGAATCGCCGCAAGCCACGCCCTTGGTGCACAATAGATAACGAGATGAGCATCCGATTCGCAATCCCCTCCCAACTTCGCGGCGCCGTTGATCAGGCAGCCGCCGACTGGACCAGCAATAGCAAAGTCGCCCGCTTCTGGCAAAAAGACCCAACCCTCTGGACCAGTGACGGCGAAGAGAAGTGGCTCGGCTGGATCGACATCGTCGAGCGCCAGCAGGCCGATCTGGCCACGTACGCGTCACTCGGCGCCGAGATCGAGACCTCTGACTTCCAGAGTATTTTGCTGCTGGGCATGGGTGGCTCCAGCCTCTGCCCCGAAGTGCTTGCCGTCACGTTTGGACAACAGCCTAACTTTCCCGAACTGCGCATCGTTGATTCCACCGATCCCGTGCAGGTGTGGACAGCCCGCAACGATGTGAATCTGGCCGATACGCTTGTGGTGGTGGCCAGCAAATCCGGCTCGACGCTTGAGCCGAATGTCCTCAAGCAGTACTTCTTCAACGAGATGAAGGAAGCCGTGGGTCCGGAGGAGGTAGGCAGCCATTTTATCGCCATCACCGACCCCGGCTCCAAGATGGAGCAGGTGGCCAAGGCCGACGGTTTCCGCTACGTCTTCTACGGCGACCCGGAGATCGGCGGGCGTTTCTCTGCGCTCTCTCCGTTTGGCGTAGTGGCGGCGACGCTGGCCGGCCTGAACACCGAGAAGCTCTTAGCCGAAGCCGCCAAGGCCATTGCTGCCGCTAAACTTGCGCCGGCGGAGAATCCCGCGGTGGAACTCGGCCTGCTGTTGGGCACTGCAGCCAAAGCCGGACGCGACAAGATCACCATCTTCACCTCGCCCGAGATCTACGACCTGGGCGCCTGGATGGAGCAGTTGATTGCTGAATCCACCGGCAAGCTGGGCAAGGGCATCACGCCGGTGGACCGCGAAGCCGTTGCCGCACCGGAGTTCTACGGCAGCGACCGCATCTTCGCCTACATCCGCTACGCGGGCACGGCCGACTCCAGCCAGGACGCTAAAGTTGCCGAGCTCGAAACCGCCGGCCATCCGGTCGTCCACATCGAGATCGCCGATCTCTATGAGATCTTCGGCCAGTTCTTTACCTGGGAGGTAGCAACCGCTGTCGCCGGATCGGTGATGGGCATCAATCCCTTCAATCAGCCCGACGTCGAATCGGCCAAGATCGAGACCCGCGCCCTCACCGCCGCCTACGAGAAGACCGGCAAGTTGGCGCAACGCGATCCGGTGCTCGAAGACGGCGGCATCAAGCTCTACGCCACCGATGCGTACGGGGCTAAGCTTAAAGCCGCCGCGCCCGGCCAATCACTCTCAGGCTATCTGCGTGCGCACCTCGGCCAGATCCACCCCGGCGACTACTTTGCCACGCTGGCCTTCCTGCCCATGTTCCCCGAACACGAATCGGTGATTCAGGAGCTGCGTCATCGGGTGCGCGACGCCAAGAAAGTGGCCACCTGCCTGGGCTTCGGCCCGCGCTTTCTGCACTCGACGGGCCAGGACTACAAGGGCGGTCCCAACACCGGGGTCTTTTTGCAGATCACCGCAGACCATGCCGTCAATGTCGATATTCCCGGCCAGAAGTTGAGCTTTGGTGTTGTGATCGATGCTCAGGCCGCGGGAGATCTGGCGGTGCTTGAGTCGCGCGGACGCCGCGCGCTGCGCGTGCATCTGGGAGCCGACATTACGGGAGGACTGGAGACACTTGCCGCGGCTGTGGATGCGGCGCTCCAATAAGCGCGAACCGGGCCGCTCTAAAAGTGGCGCATAGCGAGCCAAACCCCTGCTGCGACCCCCAGCATCAGGCAGATCAGACCGATCCAGCCCATGCGGAGCTCCGCGCTTCGGCTCCGCGGGCGCTGCTTGCCTACATTTGCGGCGAAGTTGATCCAGTCGCGATCATCGTCGATCATCTGGCCTGAGGCGATGTAGGCCTTGAGAAACCTCTCCGTCCAGTCGCTCTGGTCCAGTCCGACAGCTCCGGCATAACCGCGCACGATGCCCTTGCTCAGGATGCCACCGGGAAGCAGACGGAACTTCTCCTGCTCGAGCGCCTCCAGGTGCCGGACGCTGATCTTGGTGATCGCCGTGATATCTTCCAGCGCGATGCCGCGAGACAACCGCTCCATCCGCAGGTCTTCGCCAAACGTGCTCATTGCATACCCGAGGAACAGTACAAGTCTGCAAGGGTTTCCACACCCACGATAAACCGGCTTTGTGCTCAGGTCAAAGAGTTTATTGCTGATTTGCACCCAATTTGGTGCAGCGCGGAAGTTGTGGATCAAAATGGTCCAGAGGTTTTGGCCTTTGGCGATCTTCGCTTAAAGCCTCATTGGCTCTCCAGCCTTCCCTGCCCTGATACCCTAAATACAAGCATCTCTTCGGGATCATCGGAGCCGTCGTAAGGAATGAATAAGCTTATCGTCGCCAATCTGCTGCACCGGCCCGTCCGCTCCATCATCAGCGTGCTGGCGGTGGCCATTGAGGTCATCATGATTCTCTCGATCGCCGGCATCTTCATGGGCATGTTGAACGACAGCAAGCAGCGCACCAATGGCATCGGCGCCGACCTTATGATGCGCCCCTCCAATGGAAGCACCTTTACCGCGATGAACGGAGCGCCGATGCCGGCGAAGTTCGCCGACGTGCTCCGCAAACTGCCCCACGTCGCTGTGGTCTCGCCGGTCGTGCAGAAGTTCTCTGCCGCGGGAAAGATCGAGATTCTCTATGGCATCGACTATCCCAGCTTCAATGCCCTCAAACCCTTCGTCTTCGTCGCCGGCGGTCCCTTTCAGGGGCCCGACGACGTGATCGTCGACGATGTATTTGCCGGTTCTGACAAGGGCTACCACGTCGGCGACACCGTCACCATCATGGATCACCCCTTCCGCATCTCCGGCATCGTCGAGCACGGCAAGGGAGGGCGCAAACTGATGCCGATCGCCACCATGGGCCAGTTGACCGATGCCGACGGCAAGGCGTCACTCTTCTACATCAAATGCGACAGCCCGGCCGATGAAAACACCGTCATTCAGGAGATTCACGCCACGCGCGGTCTGGAGAATTATCCGGTCGAGACAGTCGACGAATGGCTCGAAGAGATGACCCCGGATAAGATCCCGGGCTTCAATATCGCTCTCGAGGTGGTCACGTTCATCGCGGTGGTGGTCGGGTTCCTTGCCATCTTCCAGTCCATGTATACGGCGGTGCTGGAGCGGACGCGAGAGATCGGCATTCTCAAATCGATGGGCGCATCGAAGTGGACGATCGTCAACGTGGTGTTGCGCGAAACAGCCGCGATGGCGTTGGTCGGGGTCGTCCTCGGCATCGCCGGCGCATTCGGTGTGAAGCTGCTGATGGCCCACGCCTTTCCTATGCAGCGTTTTGAGATCACAGGCGTTTGGATTGCTAGAGGCGCGACGGTCGCATTTTTGGGAGCTCTCTGCGGTGCACTTTATCCAGCCTGGATGGCCGCCCGCAAGGACCCGATCGACGCGCTGGCTTACGAGTGAGTCTCGCAGATAACTGATCTCCGCCTCGCGGACGAACCATCGAACATCGCTGCTTGCATTATGATGGGGCTGTGCCAATTTCCCGCGGGCGTGGCGAAATGGCAGACGCAGCGGACTTAAACAAATGAGTGCGCCAATCGGGAAACCGGCGGCGTAGAACTGCTCAAAGTCGGGGAAACCTGAAATGGCAATCCCGAGCCAAGCCCGGAAGCACTGCCGGGAAGGTGTAGAGACTAGACGGGCAGCACCTAAACCTCGATTGGGGAATGGTGAAGGGATAGTCCAGACCACGAACCCGCCTAGCGGGGCGGCGAAAGCCGAGGTGGCATGAAAATCCGCAGGCCGCAAGGCCATGAGGGTTCAATTCCCTCCGCCCGCACCACACTCCCAAAGGGCCGCCAGGATAAAGTCATCCCGGCTGTTTCTCCCCGCTTTGGCCCCCGGTCGCTGACCTTTCAGCCCCAATTCACCGTCGATAGTGCTGCGGCGAGCAAGTCCTCACTGGATCAGAGTCCCCTAACTGGCCGTACAATCGAGCGATACAGGATTGGACAGGAAGCTGGCTTGAGAACCGCTGTTTAACCGTTGCGCCGCTTTGCCTTTGAAAAACCAGGGCCTTTGCAGAGGCTCCTTAGACTGTCAATTCTCGGAAAACCGTTTTAAAGAGAATTGTCTTATGAAGAAAAGTTATCTTGCGAGGGAGAGCTGGGTGTGTATACTTGTGACGGTCAAGAGAACTCAGTTGAAACTCAATCTGCTTCGAGTAATTCCGAGCAGAAAAGATTGTGTTCTGTCTCAAACCGAGGCTTCCCAAGTTCGATCGGATCTGGCCCCCAAACCTTCGACTTTCAGCCAAGCGGAAGGATATTGCCGCGGGGGGCGCACCATTGAAACGACAGATCGGTCGTCATTGAATTGCCCGTCCCGGATTTCATTGTTTTGGCATTGTTCCTTTTGCGCTGACGGTAGTTCTGAATCTCATGGCATTGCCCTCAGCCGGAGGTATCGGCACTGTATCGGGTGTGGTTGGTGGCTATTCTGGCGATGACGACCTGGCCGCCGGTGCAAAGCTATCTTATCCATACGGTGTTGCAATCGACACGGGGGCTGTAATAGCCCGAACAACCCGATGCAGTGTTACCGGCGATGGTGGAAATGATCCGCTTCGTAGCATTCAGCGTGCGAGCGCGCGTGCTGGCAGTTTCCGCAATATCCGCTTAAGTGCGGCAGAAAGCGAGTGTGCCTGTCAGGATGTTAGAGATGGCTAGCCGAAATAGATCGCCCTTTGCAGTGTTTGTGACAATTCTGTTGTTGCTTGCCGCAAGTTGCCCACTTCACGCAGCCAGTCTTTCCGTAGGTGGTGGCACGCTCGTCTATTCGTACACCACATCGACCGGTCAATGTGGTCCCCCGGGTTACGGGACACTGACTACGTATGCGTACACGGTGTCGACTTTCACGAGCGCGAGCGGCGCTGTGACCACATTCAACACGAGCGGTGGAGCGTACTACGCCTGGAACGGGAACTGTGTTTCGGGTGTGCCTTCGGGGCCCGAGCCGCCTTCTGGCGTTCCGTTGAACGGACCGACCTTCACGATCACTTTCTATCCAGGGGCGGGGTATGCATCAGCGACTTATACCAACAATCTGATCACGCCAACCATCAGTATTACAAGTTCGGGAACGCCCTCGACTTATGGGAATTCGGTGACGTTTACGGCGACAGTGACCGCGGCCGATACGAATACAGTTACCTTCTCGAACGGTTCGACGACGCTTGGAACTGTGACGCCGAACGGAGGCACTGCGACGTTTGCGACGAGTAGTTTGCCTGTGGGCTCGAACAGCATCACGGCGACGATCGCGGCTGGCGGTAGTTATGCTTCGGCGACTTCGAGTGCAATGACGCAGGTGGTGAACCAGGTGACGCCGGCGATCGCGTTGTCGACATCAGGGACACCGTCGAGTTACGGCGGTTCGGTGACCTTCACGGTGACTGTGCCGTCCGCCGACACGAACACGGTGACCTTCTCGAACGGTTCGACGACGCTGGGAACTGCGACTCCGAGCGGGGGCACTGCGACATTTGCGACGGGCAGCTTGCCGGTGGGCTCGAACAGCATAACGGCGACGATCGCGGCTGGCGGTAATTACACAGCGGCGACTTCAAGCACCATAACACAGGTTGTGAGTCAGGCGACGCCCTCGATTACACTGGCCACGTCCGGGACGCCATCGACTTATGGTAATTCCGTGACATTTACGGCGACGGTGACGGCGGCCGACACGAACACAGTTACCTTCTCGAACGGTTCGACGACGCTGGGTACAGCGACGCCGAGCGGAGGCACGGCGACGTTTGCGACGAGCAGCCTGTCGGTAGGCTCAGATAGCATTACGGCAACGATCGCCGCAGGGGGAAATTACACATCCGCGAGCTCGAGCGCGATTACACAGGTGGTGAACTCGATTACGCCGGCTATTTCACTGGCCACTTCGGGAACTCCATCGAGTTACGGGGCTTCAGTAACTTTTACGGCGACGGTGACGGCGGCGGACACGAACATAGTTACCTTCAAGAACGGGTCGACGACACTAGGTACGGCTACTCCAAGCGGAGGCACGGCAACGCTCGCGACGAGCAGCCTGCCGGTGGGGTCGGACGGCATTACGGCGACGATTGCGGCTGGAGGGAATTATGGATCGGCGACTTCGAGCACCATTACGCAGGTAGTGAACGGAATCACGCCAACGATTACGCTGGCCACTTCCGGGACGCCATCG
>Ga0181520_10000363_pt1 | contig 100461 bp, 103 predicted proteins | sample PEATcosm2014_Bin_29_FD_132451 | JGI IMG/M metagenome (GOLD analysis project Ga0181520, IMG submission 132451) | Peatland microbial communities from MTU Mesocosm Facility, Houghton, MI, USA - PEATcosm2014_Bin02_30_metaG | ecosystem: Environmental > Terrestrial > Soil > Wetlands > Peat | place...
CCAATTTCAGCCGGCTTGGCGCGCTCAGCGGAATGCTGGCCGTGGTCCAGCGCGGGGTGGCAGGCGAAACCGCCTGCCCCACCAAACCTCCCTGGTGATCGAGCCAAAATGTAGAAACTCCAGTCCCACGGCTTGCGCCGTGGGCTAATTTCTTTCACCCCTTCGGGGTTGAGAACCGGCGCCCTTACCCCTTTTCCTGCCGCCTGGCCTTCACGAAATCCATCTCGATCTGCTTGGGAATGCCGGGCTCGAAACAGCGCCGGCAGCGGGCTTCGTACATGTCGGCCGCGCCCACCACGATCAGGTCGTCGGAGCCGCGCAGGCGCTGGGTGTGCTTGGCGGGATTGCCGCAGCGCACGCAGATGGCGAGGGTTTTGGTAATGGATTCGGCATGCGCCAGAAGGTCCGGAATGGGGGCGAACGGGCGGCCCATGTAATCGGTATCCAGGCCGCCGATGATGACTTGTTTGCCGCTATCGGCCAGGCGCTGCGCCACCTCCACCAGCGCCGGTCCCATGAAATTGGCCTCGTCGATGCCCACCACCTCCGAGCGCCAGTCGAGGAGATCGAGGATCTCTTCGGCTTTGGCCACCACCTGCGAATGCATGCGCAGATCGCCGTGGGAGACGATTTCATCGTTGGAGTAGCGGTCGTCGATGGACGGTTTGAAAACCTCGACGCGTTTGCGGGCGATCATGGCCCTTCGCAGGCGCCGGATCAGCTCCTCGCTCTTGCCCGAAAACATGGGCCCGCAGATTACTTCAATCCATCCGATGTTGCCGGTGATGATATCCATCTGACCGTTCAGAATGGCACACTAGCGAGGCGGGAATCCAGTGCCGCCCGAGCTTTCGCTCGGGTTGGCAGGCGGAAGCGCCTGCCCCACAATAACCGCAAAGTCCGCCCCGCCAGGCGCTAAAATCGGCCTTCGATGCCATCACCCCGGCCGAGCGCACCCCAAGGTCCGGAGCAGATCCGCGCCACCATCGAAGAATTCCTGAAAGATGCCCGCCAACCCGCCCTGTTCGAACCGGGCGAGGAATTGCTGGCGCTGGCGGCGGAGAACTTCACCCTGGAAATGCGCGGATCGCGGCTCACTCTCCAGGCCTGGGACCGGGAGCGCAACATCGCGCGGCGCATCGTGGCCGTACAGAAGGCCGGCGGCGGCCGCGTGGAGCTTCTCGTCGAGCGTTTCGGCCGCCGCGAAGGGCAGCTTGCGCTGGTGGACCTGGCCCGGCGCGCCGGGGCCGACGCCGGCCGGCGCAGCGTGCGCCTGGTATTCCGCGAACGCTTCCGGCTCTTCCTCCGCCGGCAGTTCCCGGAATGGACGCTGGTGGAAGTCAGCACCGAAGCGAACCTGGAATACAGCCTTTCGCCGGCCTTCCCGCGGGCGTTCCTTCGTCACGGGCAGCACGGCTGGGCGGCCATCGCCTGCCCGCCCGGCGGCGACGCGGCGGCGGCGCTTTCCTTCGGCCTGATCTGGCTCTCGCACTTGAGAACGCGCGAGCGCCGCGTAACCGTGGAGGGTCTGGCGGTTTACGTTCCCTCGGGCCGCGAGCGCGCCGTGGCGCTGCGGGTGTTGTGCCTGGACGCCGGCGCGGCGCGCTTTGAAATCTTCACCTACACCGAGCAGGATTTCGTCGAGCGCGCGGACCCTCGGGATTACGGCAACCTGGATACGCGCCTGGAGCCATCGAAGACGCACGGCGACTTCGGAAAGCCGGCGGGTCTCGAGCGCATTCTTTCGCTGCCGGGAGTGGAGTGCATTCCCAAGCACGACGGCCGCGCCAGCCTGCGCGTGCGGGGCGTCGAGTTCGCCGAGATATGCGGCAACGAGCTGCGCTTCGGACTGCGCCAACGGCGGACCGCGCGGGAACACCACGCCGCCCAGGTCGAACGGCTGGTGGAGGAACTGGACCGCGCGCGAACGCCGGATGCCGCCGACCGCGAGCATCCGCTCTACCGCCAGGCCCCCGAGGCATGGCTGGAATCCCAGGCGCGCCGCGAAATCGAGACCCTCGACGCCTCGCTCCTGCGCGAGCCCGTCTACGGCCAAACGCCCGTGCTGGCGGGCGGCGAGCGCGGCATCATCGATCTGCTGGCGGTGGACCGCGCCGGGCGCCTGACGGTCATCGAGCTCAAGGCATCGGCGGATCTGCACCTGCCGCTGCAAGCGCTGGACTACTGGATTCACGTGAAGTGGCACCTGGACCGGGGCGAGTTTTCGCCGGCGGGATACTTCCCGGGGATCGAGTTGCGACCCCTGCCGCCGCGCCTGCTTCTGGTTTCGCCTTCGCTCGAATTTCATCCCGCCACGGAGATCCTGCTTGGCTATTTCTCGCCGGCCGTGGAGGTGGAGCGAATCGGCCTGGCGGTAGAATGGCGAAAGGGGTTGCGCGTCATGTTCCGCCTGCGGGGCGCCGAGCGGCCCGAGTGATCTTATGCTGAAAGCCATAAAACAAGCTCGCACCGCTTTTTCTCTTCTGAATCCCGACGAGGTTCGCCGGCTGGCGGGCCGGTCGATCAGCTTCGGCCTGGTGGCCATGGGCGGCCGCCAGTACGCCGAGATGGAGGATTTCCTGATTCCGGCGGGCGTTGGGCGGAAGACGCGCATGGAGTTGATTCAACATGTACACCGCGCGGGTGACGCGCAAGCTCCCGACCATGTCGATCTGGTGCTGTACCAGGACGGGATCGAGGGTCCCAAGGGAACCTACACGTTCTGCGCGGTCGATCCCGAGCGCACGGTACGGGAGATTGTGGAAGGCAACGACGACATCGCCGTTTCGCTGGCGCGGCAGTACCCGGCATTTCGCAAGCCGGTGGTGGATGGCCTGATTCACTCGGTGGCGCGCGAGAACGCGTTCTTCGCCCTGGCGACGGCGCTGCCCGACGTGATTCCGAGCCTGATGGAGCTGCCCTGGGCCTTCGGCGAATTCGCCTCCGACACCACATTCATGACGGCCAACCAGGTGCGCATGGCGTTCCTGATAGCCGCGGCCTGCGGCAAAGAGGCGGGGTTCGGCAAGCAGAAGGCGGAGATTCTGGCCATTGCGGCGGGGGCCTTCGGGTGGCGGGCGATTGCGCGCGAACTGGCCGGGAAGATCCCGTTCGGCGGGGGGCTCATTCCCAAAGGGGCCATCGCCTACGCCGCCACCTTCGCCATCGGGAAGGGCCTGGAGCGCCTGTATCACGCGGGCGCGCCGTACACGCGCCAGGAGCGCGAGGAAGCCTTCCAGCTCGCCTACGAGCGAGGCAAGTCCGTGGTCCAGGAGATTACCGCGGGCGCGCGGGCGTCGGGCGGGGAGTAGCGGCCGGTTGGAGGAACGCTCGATTTTTGGGCAAAATGCCCAAAGGTGCCCCAAAATCAGCGGCTAAGTCCTTTGTTTACAGACAAATTCTTGGGCAATTTGCCCAAAATCACAGGCTACGCCGCGAGCTGTCGGCTCCGGGCCAGCCGGAGGTGGGAGTCTGTTGGGATGGGCCTTCGGCCCGCGAGATTTCATGAAAAACCGAGCAGTGGGCAGGCGGAACCGCCTGCCCCACCATGGGTCTCAGGTGCTTTTTGGGCCCCGTCAGCCCGCCGTATACGAACCCGCGCTTGCACGCGTCGTACAATCCAGGATAGAAGAGCCTGGAGGACAAGTGATGCGACTACTGCGTCTTGCTATTGCGCTGGCCGTGGCCACAGCCGGTTTTGCGGACACTATCACGCTCAGGAGCGGCCGCGTGATCACGGGGACGTACCTGGGCGGTACCGCGCGGGAGGTAAAGGTAGACACCGGAGACCGGATTCAAACGGTGAACGTTTCCGATATCACCCGCATCGAGTTCAGCAGCGATGGCGCGGCGCCGGCTTCGAGGCCGGCTGACGACGGCCGGCCCACATTGCGCCGGAGCGACACGACGATCCTCAGGCCCGACTCCTCCGACGACGACCGGCCGACGCTGCGGCGGAGTGACGCCACCACCCTGACGCCCGATCCGAGTCAGGACGCGGGCGACGGCCGGCCAACGCTACGCAGTTCTAGTCCGGCCGCCACGTCATCCGACGACCGGCCGACGCTGCGGCGGAGCGACGGCAGCAGTTCGAGTCCGGCCGCCACCACCTCCGACGACGACCGGCCAACGCTGCGGCGGAGCGATTCCACTGCCTCGACGCCCGCTTCGGCCGCCACCACATCCGACGACGACCGGCCCGTGCTGCGGCGGCGCGACGGCAGCGTGGTGACGCCGGATTCGCCGGCCGCCACGCCGGCTGCTTCGATGGAACTGCCGGCCGGAACCAACCTGGTGGTGCGCATGATCGACGGCGTCGATTCGTCGGTAAACCACGTGGGCCAGACGTTCGCGGCCAGCCTGGACGATGCGGTGACGGTGAATGGCTCGCCGGCCATACCGCGCGGGGCCGACGTGGTGGTGAAGCTGGTGAACGCCAAGGAGTCCGGCACGTTCACCGGCCGCAGCGAGCTGGCCCTGAGCCTGGCTTCGGTCAAAGTGAACGGCCGGGTGGTGGACGTCAACACCGAGACGGTTTCGCGGGAGAGCCAGGCGCGCGGGAACGACACGGCCACGCGAGCGGCCGGCGGAGGGGTGGCGGGCGCGGTCGTCGGGGCCATCGCGGGGGGCGGCAAGGGCGCGGCCGTCGGAGCGGCGGCGGGCGGCGCGGCCGGGGCCGGGTCGGAAGTGATTACCAAGGGGCCGCAGGTGAAGATTCCTTCCGAGACGCGATTGACCTTCGTTCTGGATAGTCCGGTCAAAATATGATGGCGCGCTTGGCGGCGGCATTGCTCCTCGCGAGCGCCGGGCTGTTCGCGCAGGGCCTGGTGGAAGGTCGCGCCGGAAGCCCGGTTCGCGTGTCGATCTACGAGGACCTGGCATGCCCCGACTGCGCCAATTTCCGGATCATGATGGACCAGCAGATCCTGCCCCAGTACGGCGAGCGGGTGGAGTTCGTGCATCGGGATTTCCCATTGGCGAAGCACCCGTGGGCGCGCTCGGCGGCCATCGCCGCGCGGTTCTTCGGCGAAAAGGACGCCAAGCTCGGCCTGGAATACAGGCGCTACAGCCTGGAGAACATCAGCGTAACGAGAGCGGAGAACTTCACCGACCGTCTGGCGGTGTTCGCGCGCGCGCACGGAGCGAAGCCTGAAGAGGCCGTGGCGGCGCTCGAGGATGCGCGTTTGGCGGCGCTGGTGGAGAAGGATTTCCAGGACGGCGTAGCACGCGGAGTGGCCAAGACGCCCACCGTGTTCGTGAACGGAACTCCGTTCATCGAGACGTTCACCTTCGAGGAGATTTCCAAGGCGATCGAAGAGGCGCTGGGCGCGGTGAAATAGAGGCTGGGAATCCGTGCTAGAGTTTCGGTATAAGCCCATGCCGTTGCAACTCAAGATCGTCGTCGAAAACCATCCGGAGGGCTACGTCGCGTACCCCCTTGGTCTCAAGGGCGTCGTAGTGGGAGATGGCAACACCTACGACGAAGCCCTCGCCGACGTCAAGTCGGCGATCCGGTTTCACATCGAGACTTTTGGCCCCGAGGCCCTGCCTGGAGATTCGCCGGTTCGCGCCTGACAGACCACAGAAAGCGATGGTCTGTCCCACCTCGACCGCACCCCGTTGACTCGGCCCCTGCCGGGCAGTACGTTAGGCTTGTTGACACCCGCTCTCACCCTGGTATTCTTCACGGCCTTGGGAAGCGCAATCCTGCTGGCCCTGCCGAGTCTCTCGCCGCCGCGCTACTTCTTTGGCGTTGCCATTCCGCCGAATTTCCGCGAGGGCGAAGAGGCGCGCGCGGCGCTGCACCAGTACTACGCATATGTGCTTTGCGGAATGGGCGGCGCGGTGGGGCTGACCCTCGCCCTGGCGGGCTTGGGGACCAGCGCGCAGGCCGCGCCGGTGGCGCTGTTGCCGCTGGCGGCCGCCGCCGGCTACTATCGCGCACGCCGCCGCGTGCTCCCATATAAGACGGCGCAAGAGGCGCCGGACCGCTTCCCGCTCTGGGGCTGGCTGGCCATTCCTCCGGCGGCGATTCCGGCCGCGGCCATGGTCTACCTTTACACCCATTGGAGCGCGATCCCGCAGAAGTTCCCTACCCATTTTGGCCCTGGCGGTCGCCCCAACGGCTGGGGCACGCGCACGCCGCTGCATGTCTTCGGCGTGCCGATTTTCGCCCAAGGGCTGGTTCTGCTCCTGCTGGCTCTGGGTTTCGCCACCTACTACGGAGCCCGGAAATCGCCTAGCCGCGCCGCCGCGCTGGGGGTGATGGCCATCGTCGCCTATCCGCTGGCCCTGATCTTCGCTTGCGTGAGCCTCATGCCCTTGATCCAGTTTCCGCCTTGGGCGCTGGCCGTGGCGCTGCCGCCGTTCCTCCTGGGCTTCATCGTCTGGGTGGTGCTCAAAAACGCCGAACCGAAAGCGGAAGGCCAGGCCGATACGCCCGAGGAATGCTGGCGAGTGGGAGATATTTACGTCAACCCCGCCGACCCGGCCATTTTCGTCGAGAAGCGCGACGGATTCGGCTTCACCTTCAACTTTGGGAACCCCTGGGGCGTCAGGATCCTGGTGCTTTTCTTCGCCGGGATCGGCGCCCTTACCGCTTTCCTGATCTGGTCTCAGAGGTGAGATTGCCGGAGAATGCCGACAGGAATGTCGGCATGGCAGGCTGGAAGCCCGCTCTACGTCAGTGATAGAGCATGGCGTAAACCACCACGCCGGTGACGCTCACGTATAGCCAGATGGGCAGCGTCCACCGCGCCAGGCGGCGGTGTTTGTCGAAGCGCGCGGACAGGCCGCGGCGCAGGGTCACGATGGCCAGCGGCGGGACGGCGGCCGCCAGGACGGTGTGGGTTCCGAGAATCCCGAAATAGATCGCACGGATGGCGCCGGTTCCCCGGAACAATACCGCGCCCACCCGAAAGTGATACGTGAGGTAGCCCGCCAGGAACAGGCTCGATACCACGAAAGCGCAGAGCATGACCCGGCGGTGGAGGGCGATGCGCTTGCGCCGGATCAGAATATATCCCCACACCAGCAGCACGGCGGCGGTGGCGTTGAGGGCGGCGTTGAGGGAAGGCAGAACCGCGTTCATCCTTGACTCCGAAGTGGACTTCGGCGAAGCTGAGCCGCCACAACCGAGCGCTTTGAATGAACAGGTTCTGCATCAGGGCACGGCTTCAGCCGTGCCGAAAGGATACATCGGCTGGGCTTCAGCCCCTGAGATGGCAAGCCCTGCGCGCAAGTCCTTCTCGACTTTTTGAAAAGACAGGGGCTAAAGCCCTCCGGGTGTCCGGGGATTGCGGCACCGCTGAAGCCGTGCCCTGATACAAGACCTCCGACTTCGGGATTTGGCCTCATGCCGCGCTTCTCACGCTTTTCTGTGCGGCCATCGAGGCCGATGCCAGCAACAACACCAGACCGAAAGCAGCCGTCACAATCAAGCTGACCACCGCGCCGGGAGCGGCGTTGGGCAGGCGCAGCGTGTGGTTCAGCAGGGCGATCGAATAGGTCAGAGGGTTCACCCACATGATGGCCTTCACCCAGCCATGTGCGGTGGCCATGGGAAACAGCGAGCCCGAAACCATCCACATGGGCACCAGCAGCAGGTTCATTATGGCGTGGAATCCGGAGGTGGATTCCATTCTCCAGGCGATCACGAAGCCCAGCCCGGTCAGGGTGAACGAGATCAGAAGAATGGCCGCCACCACCGGCAGCAATTCCATGAAGCCGATGCGGACTCCGGCCAGCGGCGCGAAGGCCAGGAAGATCAAGCCCTGAATCCAGGCCAGGGTGGCCGAGCCCATGATCTTGCCCAACACCATGCTGGTGCGCGGCGCCGGCGAAACCAGCATGGAAAGCAGAAAGCCCTCGCGGCGATCTTCGATGATCGAAATAGTGGAGAAGATGGCGGAGAACATCACCGTCAGCACCAGTGCGCCGGAGTAGAAGCGCCCCAGGTCGTTGGAGCCGTAGCCGATCAGCAGCCAGAAAACCAGCGGAGACGCCACCACCCCTAGTACGCGGCTCTTCTGCCGCCAGAACCGCACCAGCTCGCGCTGCCACAACGTGGCCGCGGGGAGGAAGAAGTTACTCAATGCCGGCCCCCGTTTCGCGGACGAATACGTCTTCCAGGGTGGGCTTATGCAGGCCCACGGAATCGATGGCTCCGGGAAACGCCTCCACCACGTCGGTGATGAAGCGGTGGCCGTTTTCGATTTCCACGCGAACCGTGCCGTCCATGACGGAGGGATGCAGACCGAAGCGCTGTTCGATGGCGGACGCGAGCGCCGGCGCGTCGGCGGCCTCCAGCACCACCACATCGCCGCCGATGCGCGCGCGCAGCGCCGCCGGGCTGCCTTCGGCCACGATGGCGCCGCGATGCAACAGCGCCAGCCGGTCGCAGCGGCCGGCTTCTTCGAGGATGTGGGTGGTGAGCAGGATGGTCACGCCGTCTTTGTCGCGCAGGCTCTCGACGTTGCGCGAAAGGTCGCGGCGCGCGGCCGGGTCGAGCCCCGTGGAGGCCTCGTCCATGAGCAGCACTTGCGGTCCGTGGAGCAGGGCCTTGGCGATTTCCACGCGCCGGCGCAGCCCGCCCGAAAGCGTCTCCACAATGTCCTTGCGGCGGTCGGCCAGGCCCAGGCGCTCGGTGACGCGCTCCATACGGGCGCGCAGATCGGCGCCCTTCAACCCGTGCAGATGCCCCTGCGCGCGCAGGTTCTCATCCACCGTCAGCGCCCTGTCGAGGCTCTGGCTCTGGAACACCACGCCCACCCGGCGGCGCACGCCCGCGGGGTCGCGAACCACGTCGCATCCGGCTATCGATGCGCGTCCCGCGGTGGGGACCATCATGGAGGAGAGTATGCGGAACAAGGTGGACTTGCCGCCGCCGTTCGGCCCCAGCAGACCGAAGATTTCGCCCTTCTTCACTTCGAAGCTGACGTTCGAGAGAGCCAGGCGGTCACCATAGCGGTGCGTCAGGTTTTCAACTTGGATCACAAACCAGGCCTATCCAGGAGCAGAAGCCCGTAGATCATCGGCAGATACAGAACGGATGTTACCAGGACGTTTCGCGCGCGGGACAAAGTGCGCTCCAGCGCCACCCGCACGCCCGAGTATAAGAACCAAATGCCGAGCAGCAACGCTCCCATCGAATAGATGCGACCGGACATTCCCAGGATACCCGGAATCAGGCTCACGGGGATGAGGATCAAACCAAAAAGGAGGATCTGCCGCGCGGTGGACCGGCAATCCGGGTCCACTACCGGGAGCATACGTATGCCCGCCCGCGCGTAGTCCTCTTTGTACATCCAGGCGATGGAATAAAAGTGCGGGAATTGCCAAACGAACAAGATGGCGCCCAGCGCCCAGGCCTGGCGGGGGAGCGCGCCGGCGGCGGCCGCGAACCCGATCAGCGGAGGCATGGCGCCGGGGATGGCCCCGATAGTCGTGGACCACCAGGTGCGCTGTTTCAAGGGCGTATAGAGGAACAAATAGCTGATCAGGGTGAATGCGCCGATCGAGCCGGTCAGAAGATTCACGCCCAGCCATAATTCCAGAAAACCGAAAATCGAGAGCGCCGTTCCGAACGCCAGCGCGCCATTCGCCGAGATTCTTCCGGATGGCAGCGGGCGCCCCGAGGTGCGGCGCATTTTGCCATCGGCCACGCGCTCATACCATTGGTTGAGCGCGGCCGTGCCCGAGGCCATCAGCCCGGTTCCCAGGATGGCGTGGAACAACGCAAGGTAATGGATGCCCCTCAGGAATTCCCACCAGTGAGCGGCGCCGGGCAGGCCGAAGAAATAGCCGATTCCGGTGCTCATGAGGATCAGCCAGGTGATCCGCGGCTTGGTGAGTTCGATGTAATCGCGCATGATCGGCCAGGCCATAGTTTATGGATGCAAGGGGACTTCCGGAAGCTTCCAGGGAGTAAGGCGGGGCAGAGGCTTTCGCCAGCCACTGGAGTTTCCACATTTTGGCTCGACCGCATGGGAGGTTTGGTGGGGCAGGCGGTTTCGCCTGCCAACCCGCGCTGGACCACGGCCAGCATTCCGCGGATGAAATTGAGGCAATCTTCGGCAGTAGTCGGGCATGCCAGGGGCCGGGCAGGCGGAACCGCCTGCCCCACCTTCCATTCGACGATTCCACAGCGTTCAGGCGCTACCCGCGGTCCGACGCTTTCTTATTTTCCGGTCGGCTCCCAATACACGGCGCACTCCGAGACCTCTACCCGCTGGCGGAACGCCGTCTTCAGGTCCAGGGCGGTAATGTCGGGGTGGTCGTCGTCGCAGGTTTCGAATACGGCGTAGGCGCCCGCGTGCGCCTGCTTCTTCATCTCGGAATAGGGAACCACGCGCAGCTCCGCGGCGCGGTCCTTGGACAGGTTCTCCACTGTGTGCGCGTACGCGAACTCCATGCCGGGCAGCGGAGTGCGACGCATCAGGAAGTAGATTGGCTCGTCGGCCACCAGCGCCACGCCCGGCGGGGCGATCTCCGCCACCTTGCGGGCCAGGCGCTCCATGTCGGCCCATCTATAGCTGTCGCGGTCCTCGTACATCGATTTCCCCACCCCCATCGACAAAAACAGCGACAGGATCACGAAGCCCCACAGGGGGCAAACCGCGCCTCTTGCGGCTGAGCTAAGGCCATCGAATCCCGCGGCGGCCAGGATCGCCACAAAGGGGAGCGCCACCACGAAGTAGCGCGGGAAGGTGGGATGCGCCACCCCCACTTCCACCCCCAGCGCCAGCGCCAGCGAGGCGCATAGCGCCAGCTCCGGGCGCCACGGGCCGCCCCAATGTTTCCGCGAGCGGAGAAACCACACTCCGGCCGCCGCCAGCCCCAGTATCGCCAGCGCCTGCCCGTAATCGACCCAGGACGTCAGCACCTCCAGATCGTGCCGCGTGGTGTCGGGCCAGTTCGCCGTGCGATAGCGCATCTGGTATTGGAACAGGTTGAAGAGCGTCTGCCGGGGACCGTGCGCGAAGAGCCACCACACCGGCGCAAACGGCGCGGCCGCGCCGGCCAGGTAGGCCGCGGCTTTTGCCCAACGGGCGCCCGCGCGGTTGCGCAGCGCCAGCCAGACAAGAAACACCGGAGCCGCCGCCGCCGTAAGGAGGGAAGACGCCGCGGCCACTCCCGCCAGCAGACCCGCCAGCGCCGCCGCCGCGGGACTCCTGCGATCCACCGCCGCCACCGTTACGCGAAACGCCGCCACCAGGGCGAACAGGCATAGCCCATACGCCTGGCCCACGGAGCCGAAATCGAGAACCAGCCAGTTCATTCCGGCCAGCGCCGCCGCCGCCAACCCAGCCGCCAAGCGCGATCGCGAAGGCGGCACGCGAGAGAACACATACTGCGCGGTCAGCGCCACCGCCGCCGAGGAGAGCAGCGCCGAAATCACGTGCGTTACCCGCCAGGTTTCACCAAACAGGCTCATCCACCCGGCCGTCCAATACGCGTTGAAGGGGGTCTGCGGGAAACAGAAATCGAGGTACGGCCGCTTCCCCGCCCGAATCAACTGCGCGGTGAGCAGATGAAAGCCTTCGTCCCAGGTAAAAGCCAACGTCTGCGAGTAGACCATCAGGCCCGCAGCCAGGAACGCGATCCACGCGCCCAGCCAAAGACGCTCCCGGCGGCTCGCGCTCCGCGCCTGTGCCAGCCCTTCAACCCCGCCCACCGTACACATTTCTTCACCATAACAGTTGGACATGGCGGCCGAGGGATGGTTCGATCGACTAATCGCGATGGGCTAATCCTGAATGCCGAAGTTGGGCGCATTGTATCAGGGCACGGCTTCAGCCGTGCCGCAAATGGGAACGCCGAAAGGGCTTTAGCCCCTGTCCTTTCAGGAGGATGACAAGGACGTGGGCCGGGGGCGCCAGATCAGGGGCTAAAGCCCAGAAGATGCTGCCTGATCGGCACGGCTCAAGCCGTGCCCTGATACAAGGTGTTTCAATGAAATAGCCTATGGAAATTCAATTTCTCCGAAGTTAACTTCGTAATTCAGGCTAATATGGGGACACATGCGCGGCTATAATGCGCTGCGTCCGGTAACTGCCAAAGACATGTCCTGCTCCCTACAATCGGCGCGCGCTGGAGCCCGGTGGCTGGCGGCCGCCATGGCCCTGGCCTGCGCGCTGCCGGCTCGCGGGGTGGAACTGCGCCTGGAGTTCGGCGCGCTCGAGCGCATGCTGGCCGAGCAGGTGTTCACCCAGGAAGGCCGGCGTTACGTGCACGGCGACCGCACTAACAAGTGCAATTTCGCCTATCTCGAAAAGCCGCTGGTGCGGGGCGAGGCGGGCAAGCTGCGCATCCACGCCCGCTTCTCCGGGCGTACGGCGCTGAACATGTTCGGCCAGTGCGTGGGATTGGGCGACGCATTCGACATGGCGATCAACGCCCGGCCGGTTTACAAGGACGGCAATATCGGGCTGGCGGAGGTGACGGTGGCGAGCGACGGGCGCACCGGGTTCTACATCCGGCGCGTGTGCGCGGCCATGGCGGCCAGCCTGGCGCGCGATTTCCGCTATCCGGTGGCGGGCGAGGTGAAGAAGACGCTGGAGGATCCGGCAACCCAGCCGGGGTACCGGCGCGAGCTCCGTTCCTTTCGCGTCACCGACATTCAGGTAAGCGGCGAGGGATTGGTACTGGCCCTCGATTTCGAATTGACGGTAAAATAGAAACGGCCGCGTCCCGCAATTCCAAAGGAGCCCACCCATGGGGCGCACATTTCCGGCCGGCTTCACATTGATCCTCTTTCTGCCGACACTGTCCGCATTCGGCGCACAGATCTCCGGCGCGCCGGTGCAGATCGCGGGCTGGGATATATGCGACCCAGGCCATCAGGCCGATGGGCTCCCGGCTACGCTCACGTGCTTCCCCAACCTTGCCGGCGTGTGGGCGGAGCCCGACGGCTCGATCCTGGTCGCGGTGAACGGCCTCGTGCGCCAGATTGGAACCGATGGCCGGGTCCGGACACTGATCCAAGACAACTCTCTGTCTGTTGTTTACCCCAGCATGTTGGCGATGAACAGCCAGGGCGACATCTACTACGGTAATGCGACTTTCATCAACAAGGTCGCGGCTGCCAGCTATGCCGCCGGGCCCACCACGGTCTACCAGCACATCGCGGGTGGGGGCAATGCCGCATCGCAAGAAGGGGCGCCGGCCTCCAACGCATTCATCTATATGCAGGGCATTACGCTCGACCCCGCCGGGAACGTGCTGTTCTCGGATCTGGACACTCGCAGCGTTTGGCGGATCAATTCCGCCGGTTTGCTCCACCGGGTGGCCGGAACCGGAACGCTCGGATCGGGCACTAGCGGGCCGGCCGTCGCCGCGGACCTTCAGGCTCCAGAGGACTTGGCCTACGACGGAGCAGGCAACCTTTACATCGTGGATTACCGCCGCGTGGTGAAAGTCAGGCCGGACGGAGCGCTTAGCGTCGTGCCCGTGAGCATGAGCGCCGACGCAGGTCTCCTGACCATAGCCGTGGATGCCGCCGGCAATTTGTACTACGGCAGCTTCGACGGGGGATTTGAGATCTTCCGCCTGGACCCGGCCGGAGGGAACACGTTCGTCGCCGGGACAGAGAGTGCTACGTTCTCGAATGGATGCGGCTCGGGCTCACAGCCCGATGTGGGCGATGCCAAGACCGCAAGTTTAGGTTCCTCAGACATTCGTCTGGCGCTGGACGCCGCCGGAAACCTACTGGTGGCCGACGCTTGGAGCATCCGGCAGATCACGCCATCGGGTCAGATTCGCACCATCGCCGGGGCTCTTCCCAGTTTCAGCGGCGATGGCGGCCCGGCCCTGGCTGCAACCCTGGGCACGCCGCGCGGCCTGGCTTACGACAGTTCCGGCAACCTCTACATCGCCGACACCGGAAACAACCGCATCCGCAAAATCACCACCGACGGAATCATCGACACCGTGGTGGGCCAGGGTGGCCCCACGGCGGATATGACCTACTCCTGCTCGGGCAGCAGCGACAGCTATCTCAACTCGCCCTGGGCCGTGGCCGTGGATTCCGCCGGCAATCTCTACATCGCCGACACCGGCAAGCACCGGGTCATGAAGCAGGCGCCGGATGGAACGCTCACGCGCTTTGCCGGAACGGGCGTGGCCGGTTTCGAGCTTAGCCCGATCGGGACGGACGCCGGTTCCATCCCGCTCAGCTCACCGCGCGCCGTGGGCGTGGACCACAACGGCAACGTGTATGTGGGCGACGACGCCATGCGCACGCTCAAGATAAGCCCGGCTGGCGCGATCCTGGACGTGTTTCCGCGAGTGAGGGCGCGCTCTTTCTCCACCGATCGGGATGGCAACCTGTATCTCACCGCCGCGTTCATCGCCTACCAGGTGAACGACGACGACACGCTGTTGCCGCTCGCCGGGCTCGGGCAGTCACTTATCGACTATGATTCTCCCCCGCCCGTGGAGGAGCCCAGCGCCAACGACTTAGGCACAGGATCGGGCCTGACGCGCGATGCGCAAGGCACGCTGTACAACATAGGTCCGGATGGCGTGGACCTGATCTCCACTGTCTGTCACAGTTTTCCATTCCTTGGCGATCCAAACTACACGGCGCACGTGGCCGAAAGCCCGCAAGGCGACGTGTACATGGCGGACATCGCCAGCAACGTTGTGTGGCGCCTGCCCCACCTGATCCCGGAGGCCGGTGACGCGCCTACGCCCGCGCTGGCGGAGGGCGCGCCGGTGCGCAACGCGGGCAGCCAGTTGGTGGCGACCAAGGACGTCATCACAATAGAAAACCAGTACTCCCCGCCGATATACAGCCGGTACCTGGTGAGCGATCCCATCGCCCCGGGAGAAATCGTGCGCATCACGGGGCAGTGCCTAGGGCCTTACCAGACGGCGGTGGCGGCCTTCGATAGCTCCGGGACGCTGCCTTTCACGCTGGGCGGGGTGCAGGTGGATATCGGCGGGATGGCGGCCCCGCTTATCGCCGCGCAGCAAGGGGGGATTACGGCGATTGTTCCCTTGGGCGTCTCGGTGGGCAGCGCGCCCACCCTGACCGTAACTTTCGGCGGATCGTCGGCGCAGGAAACCGAGCAAGTGGCGGCCTTCCAGCCAGGCCTGTTTCGCTTTCTGGAACTGGACGGCTCGGCCACCGCGGCGGCCATCAACCAGGATGGAACCATCAACTCCCCAACGAATCCCGCGCCGGCCGGGTCGGTGGTGGCCCTATACGCCACCGGCCTCGGGCAAACCAGTCCTCCGGGGGTCGACGGCCAGCCGCTCAATAACCTGAACGCGAAGTATGGCGCCGATGTGCAGGTTACGGTCAACGGCCAACCGGCGGTGGTGCAATATGCCGGTCCGGCGCCGGGGTTCGCCGGATTGACGCAGATCAACGTGATCATTCCGCAGACGAGCACAGGTCCGGTACAGGTGCTGATCGGAACGGCGCCGTTCAATCAGCCGGTGCAGCTTTGGGTCCAATAGCCATCGGGTCGCGATGCGTGGCGACCCGGTTCCACTCGATTTCCGCGCGAAAATGGAGGACAATTGGTCTCATGATGCCGAGGGGTTGGCGATTGTGGGCGCCGCTGGCGCTGGCGCCGCTGCTGGGCGCTCAGTCTACGCGAACCGCGGACCTGGCGCTGGGCAAATTCCTGGTGGCGAGCCGCGATTTAGCCGACCCGAACTTCGCCCACACGGTGGTGCTGCTGGTAGATTACGAAAGCGATGGCGTGGTGGGCCTGGTGGTCAACCGGCGAACCACGATTCCGGTCTCGAAAGTGCTGGCGTTGAAAGAGGCCGAGGGGCGCGCGGACCCGGTGTACGTCGGCGGCCCGGTGCAGCTTACCGGCGTCATGGCCCTGGCGCGGTTGGCCCAGGCGCCCCCCGGCGGCGAGCGGGTGTGCGGCGACATCTACCTGGTGCGCACGGAGGCCCCGCTGGTGAAGGTGATGGGCACGCCGGGAGGCAAATTCCGCATATTCCTGGGCTACGCCGGGTGGAACCAGGCCCAACTGCGCCGCGAGATGGAGACCGGCTCGTGGTTCGTCTTTCCAGCCGACGCCGGCATGGTTTTCGACCAGGACCCCGGCTCGGTGTGGCAGCGGCTGATCGAGAAAACGGACAGCCGGTACGCCTGGAACCCGTTCAGCGTCTTGCGGGGAAGCGCGGAATAAACCGCGGGGTCCGCGCGCAGTATTCGTCGTAGGCCTGGCCGAAGCGCTGCCGCAGTTCCCGCTCTTCGAGCGAAACGACGAGCCGCAAAGCTATCAGGCCCGCGACGCACTCCACGTACGCGGCGAGATAGTTGACGAGCAATGCCCCGCCCAGGAGCGCCATCGCGACCTGCACATACCGGGGGTGCCGCAGGCGGGCATAGATGCCGTCCGTGAGGAGCGGGACGCCGTGGGTGTCGGGCGCGATCTCCGGGAAGCCCATGAGGATTCTCTTCGTGAGTCGAGTGGCAACCACCATGCGCATCGCCACGCTGGCAGCCAGCAGCGCGCCACCCGCGATGGCCAGAGGCAGATGATCGCCATACTCGATAGAGAGCAGCGGCCGCCGCGCCAGATAGGCCGCGACGGCCACCAGGGCTATAAGCGTGTAGTTGACGGCGCAGGCCGCGCGCAAGCCTACGCGCCGCCAGAACCCGATGAAAGGGTGCACGGAGAACCAATAAAGCAAGCCGCCGGGGAAGAACATGAGCAGGAACAGGGCGAGGTAATAGCGCACGGCGGGCATGGAAGCGGCTCCTGTGGCAGTATACACCGCCAGGGCGGGCGACTTCGTCAAGCCGAATTTCCACAGTCTAGTGGTCTGCGGCGAACAGATGCAGATAACTGTGGGGCAGCCAATCCTGGCTGCCGCCGGCTTTCAGCCGGCGTTTGCCGTGTGAGAGGGCTCCGCAGATGCGAAAGAGCCGCCTAGAAAGGCGGCTGCAGGCAGGATTGCCTGCCCCACAAAACATGCAGAACTTCGGCCGCACTACTGAAGCCATGCCCTGATACAAGGATTCCAACCGATGCGGGTTTCGACGGAACGACGGCGGTGAAGCTCCCGTCTTTGGAATAGGATAGGACGACCGTGCGCGGCAGCGCCCGACAAGATATTGGGGTATTTCTCATGGATACCCTCGATGCTGTGGAGATGGCGCTTTACTTTTCCGCGCCACGAGTTTAGTATAGTTACAACTCCCCCGAAGCAGAGGATATAGCTTTGCTGAAACTCAAACGCGTCGAACTGCAGGGATTCAAATCCTTTTGCGAGCGCACCGAACTCCGCTTCAACGGGGACGGTATTGCCGGAATTGTCGGGCCCAACGGCTGCGGCAAGTCCAACATCAGCGATGCCATCTGTTGGGTGCTGGGGGAACAGTCGGCCAAGAGCCTGCGCGGCTCCCGCATGGAGGACGTGATTTTCGCGGGTACCCGCGACCGCAAGCCGCTGGGCATGGCCTATGTGACCATGACGCTGGTGGACCCGGCCCTGTACCAGGAGACTCACGGGCACAAGCTCCAGGCCGTAGAGGGTGGCGAGAAGCGCCGCAACGCCGAGGTGACCATCACCCGGCGCCTGTTCCGCTCGGGCGAAAGCGAATACCTCGTCGACGGCCGCCTGGCGCGTTTGCGGGATATCCAGGAACTGTTCATGGGGACCGGGCTGGGGCCGGAGAGCTACGCCATCATCGAGCAGGGGCGCATCGGGCAGATTCTGAGCTCCAGGCCGCAGGACCGGCGCGGGGTGATCGAAGAAGCCGCCGGCATCACCAAGTTCAAGACCAAGAAGCGCCTTTCGGAAGCCAAGCTGGAAGGGGCCAAGCAGAACCTGGCGCGGGTGTACGACATTCTGGAAGAAGTCACCCGGCAGGTGAACTCGCTGAAAAGGCAGGCGTCGAAAACGCGGCGCTACGGCGAGCTGAAGGCCGATCTGGAAGCGCGCCTGCGGGTGGCGCTCTCGGGGCGATACCGGCTGCTCGAACGGGACGCCGCCAAGACGGCCATCGACCTGAATCTGGCGGCCGCCGAGTTGAAGGCCCTGGCCGAGGGCGTCGCGGAGCGCGAGCAGGCGCACGAACACGCGCAGGCGGCCTGGTTCGAACTCGAGAAACAGCTTACCCAGGCGCGCCAGGCGCTCTCCGAAAAGAACCTCGAGGCGGAGCGCGCGCGGGGACGGCTGGAATCGCAGGTGAAGGAAAGCGGGGCCATCGAGCAGCGCATTGCCCAGGCCAGGAAGGAATCGGCGGAGCTGGACCTGCGGCTGAACGCGCTGGAGGCGGAAAGTGCGGCCGAGCGGCTGAGCGTGGAGGCGCTCGAGGCGCAAATCGAGGAAGCGCGCGGCCGCATGACCGAAATCAACGCGCAGCGCGAGGGCCTGCAAGCCCGCGTGCGGGAGCGCGAGAAGGCCATCGAGGCGGGGCGGCAGGTGATTCTGCGGCTGCTGGGCGAGGCCTCCACGCTGAAGAACCAGTTGGCGCAGATCGAAGAATATTTGGCCGGAATCGATCGCGAGACCCTGCGTTCCACGCGCGAGGAACAGGTAGCGTCTTCGGAAATCGAGCGCCTCGATGCGGCTCGCAAGAAGCTCTCCGAAACGATGGCCAGGCGGCAACTCGAGCTGGAGACGGTGACGGGCGAACGCCGCCGGACCGAAGAGGAACTGGGGACGCGGCGCGGCGCGGCCGCGGATCTGCGCGGGGAGATCGATTCGGCCCGAAACGAAGTTTCCCAGATCCGCGCGCGCAAGGAATCGCTCGAACAGGTGCTGGCGCACCGCACCTACACCGCCGATTCGGTGAAGCGGCTGTTCGCGGCGCTCGAAAAGGGCAAAACCGGCGAGCTGAGGCCGCTGGGCGTGCTGGCGGACTACGTGGAGGTCGATCCCCAGTTCGAAAAACCGGCCGAGGAATTCCTGCACGAGGAATTGGAATACGTGGTGGTGCGGGACTGGCCGCAGGCCGAGCGCGGGCTGGATTTCATCCGCGCGGAACTGGACGGCCGGGCCACCTTTCTGGTGCATCCCGAACCCGACGGATCGGCCAAGGGCCATTTTCCGGAGCCGCCCATCGGGCCGGAGACCGGCATCGCCGCCCGCTTGAGCGATTCCCTGCGGCTCACCAACGGCTTCAAGGGCCGGACGGTGGATCTGCTGCCGCGCGTATCGTTGTGTTTTCTGGCGGAGGACCGGGCCTCGGCGCAGCGCCTGGCCACCAGCTATCCGCACCTCTATTTCCTGCTTTCGGACGGCGTCTGCTACCACGGTCTGACGGTGACCGGCGGCAAGAAGACCGGGGCGGGTCCGCTGGCCATGAAACGTGAAGCGCGCGAGCTGGCCGTGAAGCTGGCCGGTCGCCAGGGCTGCCTCGACGAGATGGTGGCGCGCCTGGATGCGTGGAACCAGGAGATTATCGGACTCGAGGCGGAACTCGAAAGGCTGCGGGCGTTGCAGCAGGCGCGCGAGAAAGATCGCCTGGCGCTCGATCACGAAATGCGCAAGCTGGGCGAGGACCTGGGGCGGACCAATTCCCGGCTGTCGGTGGCGCGTCTGGAGCTGGAACGGCTGCGGCGGGACGCCGGCAAGTCTGCCGAGCAGCGCGAACGCAACCGGACGGCGGTGGCCGAGAAGGAACAGTTGCGCGCGGCCCGCGAGGAGGCCCTCGAGGCCGAGCGGCAGGAATTGGAAAAGCTGGAAGCCGAGGCCGCGGCCATCGGCGAGGAGCACTCCAGCATTCGCGCCCAACTGGCGGGCGTCGAGGAGCGGCGGCGCGGCGAGCGCGCGGCCCTGGCGCGCCTCGAACAGCAGTCCCGCGAGACCGCCGCGCGGCTTCAGGCCATTGCGCCGGAGATTGAGCGGTGGGTCGCCGAACGCGCGCGCCTGCTGGCCGACAACGTCGAGATCGATCGCCGCTCGGGCGCGCTGGGGGTGGAAATCGCCGGCATCGAAGCCCGCGTGGCGGAAACCGCGGCGCGCGACGCGGCCATGCGCGAAGACCTGCGGGCCGGTGAAGAGGCCCTTCGCGCGATGCGCGCGGGTGTGGAAGAGAGCCACGAAAAGCGCTCGCAGATCGAGGTCGAGCTGGTGCGCAAGCAGGCCGAGCTGCGTTACCTCGATGAGGCCAGCCGCAAGGAGCTGAACTGCCCGGTGGCGGATGTGGCCGCGTCCGACGACCCGCTTCCCGAGGCCGGGGCCATCGCCGAAGCGGAGCAGGCCGCCGCCGAGGTGCGCGACCGCATCGAAGCCTTGGGACCGGTGAATCCGGCCGCCATGGAGGAGTTCCAGGAAGCCCAGCAGCGGCAGGATTTTCTGAGCGCCCAGCGGCAGGACCTGATCGATTCCATTCGCGACACCGAGAAGGCCATTCAGGAGATCGACCAGGTTTCGCGCCAGAAATTCGCGGAAGCCTTCGAAGCCATCAACGCCAACTTCCGGGTTGCCTTCCAGTCCCTGTTTGGCGGCGGCGCCGGCGAAATGCGGCTTACCGACCAGGAGAACCTAGCGGAATCGGGGATCGACATCGTCTGCTCGCCCCCCGGCAAGCGCTTGCAGAATGTGCTCCTGCTTTCGGGCGGCGAGAAGGCGCTGGCGGCGGTGGCCCTGCTGATGGCCATCTTCCGTTACCAGCCCAGCCCGTTCTGCGTGCTGGACGAAGTGGACGCGCCGCTCGACGAGGCCAATATCGCCCGCCTCACGCGCCTGCTCCAGGAAATGTCCGAGCAGACCCAGTTCGTGGTCATCACCCACTCCAAGCGGACCATGGAAGCGGCGTCGGCGCTCTACGGGGTCACCATGCAGGAGCCCGGCGTCTCACGCCTGGTCTCGGTGCGCTTCAGCGCGACGGAAGCGGCGGCGTAGGCGGGTCCGCCGCGCTGGGCAGATAGACCGGGTATCGCGAGAGCATGGCGCCGTAGATTACGTGGCCCCATACCATGGCTCGGGCATAGTGCAGACGCGCCAACAGCGGCGCCATGGTTCTCCAGAGGACCCCGAACGAGAGATAATACCAGAAGATGGTGAAAAGGATCGAAACCAGCGTCAGCCGCAGACGGGACATCCGCGTTTGAAACGCCATGGCGAAGAGCGCGCCCAGCAGACTGTACAGGAGCAGGTACAGCGCCACGCCGGAGAGCGTGCTGCCGGAAAAGCCGCTTCGGATTGCGTCCGCGCCGTAGAAGACGCTGGCCATGAGGTTGGCCGCGGTCCAGAAACCGCGCCCCATCCAGACGGCGCTGGCGCCCAGCCAGCCAAGCAGGCATATGGCGCCCAGCATCCCGGCCTGCAGGCCGGCCAGGAAGGCGCGCAGCGCCGGTTCCCAGCGGCCCTCCGTGGCGGTCTCCATCCATTTCAGCCTATACTGGCGACAAGACCCAAGGCAAAGCAAATCTTATGCGTCGCGTAGTGATCACAGGCATCGGCGCCGTCAGCCCCAACGGGATTGGACGGGAGCAGTTTTGGAGCGCCACTCGCAACGGAGTGAGCGGCGTGCGGCGGATCAGCCGCTTCGACCCCGCGGGTTACGCGGTTCAAGTGGCGGGCGAAGCGCCGCCGGAGTTCGACGAGAAGAAGTGGGTAGAGGTCAAGGACCGGCCGCACGTGTCCCGCTCGGTGCCGCTGGCAGCGTCCAGCGTGGCCGAGGCCATGGAAGACGCGGGCCTCAATGCCGGGGCCATGACCCGCGACGAGCTGCGCGGCATCGGGGTGATCGTGGGTTCCGGCGGCGGCAGCCAGGACTTCACCGAGGAGCAGTACCGGCTGTATTACACCGGCCATCAGAAGCAGTGCAGCGTGTACACCATTCCCACCAGCACCATCGGCACGCTGGCCAGCGAAGTCTCCATGCGTTTCGGGTTTCGCGGGTTGAGCCACATTGTCTCCACGGGGTGCACCTCTTCCACCGACGCGCTGGGCTACGCGTATCGCAACATCCAGGCGGGGGTGCTCGACACGGTGGTGGCGGGCGGCGTGGATTCGCCCATCATGCCCATGATTCTGCGCGGATTCCAGCTCATGCGGATCATGAGCACGCGCTGGAACCAGGAGCCGCAGCGCGCTTCGCGTCCCTTTTCACGCGACCGCGACGGCTTCGTCATCGCCGAGGGCTCGTGGTTCTTCATACTGGAGGAAATGGAGCAGGCGCGCGCGCGGGGCGTCCACATCTACGGGGAGATTGTGGGTTACGGCTCTACCTGCGAGGCCTACCACAGAGTGCGTCTGGAAGAGTGCGGCGAGGAGCCCGCGCGCGCCATGGGCCTGGCTATGCGCGAGGCCGGCATCGCTCCCTCGGCGGTGCAGTACATCAGCTACCACGGCACCTCGACCGAGCTGAACGACCGCATCGAGACGCTGGCCGTGAAGCTGGCGTTCGACGGCCACGCGCGCAAGCTGGCCGGGTCTTCCCTCAAGAGCCTGATCGGGCACCCGCAGGGCGCCTGCGGAGCGGCGGGAGTGGCAGCCATCCTGCTTTCGATGCGCGACGGGTTCGTGCACCCCACCCTCAACGTGGACGAGCCCGACCCCAATTGCGACCTCGACTACATCCCCGGTACCGGCCGCAAGCTCGAAATCGAATACGCCGTGGCCAACTGCATCGCCTTCGGGAGTAAGAACTCGGCGCTGGTGTTGCGCAAGGCGTAGGCGCAACGCTCCGGCCCGTCACGCGGTCCGGTTGGCGTCCGCCCCGAACTGATTGATCCGCACGCTTCCATCCGGAAACACGGCCCGGATCTCCAGTTGCCCGCCCATGGCCTCGATGAACTTCGCCAGCGTGCTCACGTACATGTCCGTGCGCCGCTCCAGCCGGGAGATGGACCCCTGGCTGACGCCGAAGATCTGCGCCAGGTTCTGCTGGGTAAGCTCACGCGCGGCGCGAAGCTGGTCCAGCGCCATCTCCCGCAGCATCCGTTCCGTCTCGGCCTCGTTTATCGCCCGGCGTTCGGGCGACATCTTCTCTCGAAGCTCCCTAAAATTGCGCACCGCCATGCCTAGCTCCTTCCCGCTTCCGCGAGGTATTGCCGGTAGATCCGATCGGCCATGGGCACGTGGATCTCGTACCAGCGCTCCGCTCCGCCCTTTGCCCCGCCGAGCAGGAGAACCGCGCGGCGCTTCGGATCGAACGCATAGAGCACCCGGTAAGGCTCGCCGGAGTGTTGTATCCGAAGCTCGCGCATGTGCGGAAAGGCGCTCGATGAGATTCCTGTGCTGTACGGAAACGCCAAAATCGGACCGGCCTTCTCCAGCAATCCCACAACTCGGTCTACCGAGTCCTGCTCGCCGGCAGAGAGCCCGTCCCACCACTCGCCGAATTCGTCGGTGAACAGGACCTCACATGCCACAGAAGTAATATAACCTCAAATGCATACAAGAAGCAAGAGCCGAAGACGAGTGGACCGGGGACTGCGCGGGGGCCGCAACGGTCCGTCCATGGTATTAAGGGGAAACGGCTACTTCGCTTTCAGCGTTCCCGTCACCGCCTGCGCGCCATCTCTTCTTACGGTGGGACGGGTGGCTACGCGGATTCTCCGCCTCTTCTCCCATGCACCCGGGCGCTCCAACTGTTCGACGCTGGCGATGGCCGCGTTCAGGCTGTCCAACTCCTCTCGCAGTTCAGCCAGCAGTTTATGGATGTCCATGGCACTCACCTGTGCACCCCGGTAAGAACTCTGTCCCATCAGTTATGGAACCTGTAGGGCTAATCCTGAAGATGGCAGTCCCCCCCCATCTAGAATATAAGAGAAGGCTGGGTCGCGTAGGTTCGGATCATCACAATCGAGAGCTTCCCATCCCCCCTCGCCCAGCCCCCGCCTCCTCCTCTGCTAGAATCGAAGAGTTCCTATGCCGAGATCTCTAGACGAGTTGCAATCCCTGGCCAAACAGGTGCGGCGCGAGATCGTACAGATGATTGGCGCCGCCAAATCCGGGCATCCCGGAGGCTCCCTTTCCGCCGTGGAAATCCTGGTTGAGCTCTATTTCGATTATATGAAGATCGATCCGAAAAACCCGGCGTGGCCGGATCGCGATCGGTTCATCCTTTCCAAGGGTCATGCGGCGCCGGTGCTGTACGCCGTTATGGCCGAAGCCGGCTACCCCGATACGCCTCTCGACAAGCTCAACACCCTCCGCCAGCTCGGTTCGGTGTATCAGGGGCACCCCGATGTCCGCTTCATCCACAGCCTCGAGGCTTCCACCGGCTCGCTCGGCGGCGGGCTCTCGCTGGCCCTGGGCATGGGCATCGCGGCGCGTCTGGACGGCCGCCGTTCGCGCACCTACTGCCTGCTGGGCGATGGCGAAATCCAGGAAGGGCAGGTCTGGGAAGCCGCCATGGCCGGCGCGTTCCACAAGATGGATAACGTGGTGGCCATCGTGGACTACAACGGAATCCAGCTCGATGGCTTCGTCAAGGACATCATGGAGGTGGCCCCGCTGGCCGAAAAGTGGCGCGCCTTCGGGTGGCATACCATGGAAATCGACGGCCACGATATCTCCGCCCTGCGGAGAGCGTTCGCGGAGGCCGAGTCGGTGAAAGGCAAGCCTTCCTGCATGGTGGCCCACACGGTCAAAGGGAAAGGCGTTTCCTTCATGGAAAATAACCCCAAGTTCCACGGTACGGCTCCCACGCCGGCCGAAGTTGAGCTGGCCTTACAGGAGCTAAGCTGATGGCGGTGCAAACCAGGTTCGAACTCAAGCTCGGAGCGGCCACCCGCGAAGCATTCGGCAGGGCGCTGGTGGAACTGGGCCGCGAGAACCGCGACATCGTGGTATGCGACGCGGACCTCTCGCATTCCACCATGACGACGTATTTCGCCAAGGAGTTTCCGGACCGCTTCATCTCCTGCGGCATCGCCGAATCCAACATGGTGGGCATCGGCGCGGGCCTGGCTTACGCGGGCAAGATCCCCTTCGTGTCGAGCTTCTCGGCCTTCGTGATGAACAAGGGTTTCGAGCAGCTTCGCGTGGGCGCGGCCTACCCAAATGTGAACCTCAAGGTGGTGGGCACTCACAGCGGCATCTCTATCGGCGAAGACGGGCCCTCCCAGATGAGCGTGGAGGAAACCGCGCTGGCCTGTTCCCTGCCCGGCTTCGTGGTCCTGGCGCCGGCGGATGAGGTTTCCACCAAGGCGCTGGTGCGCGCCGCCGCGGCGCACGTCGGACCCGTGTTTATCCGCACCGGACGTCCCAAGGTTCCGGTGATTTACGAAAGCGGCCGGAAGTTCGAAATCGGCCAAGCCATCGAGCTGCTTTCCGGCTCCGCCGTCGCCATCATCGCCAACGGTCTTATGGTGGCCGAAGGCATTCGCGCCGCTGAAACATTGGAAGCCGAGGGCGTTTCCGTGCGCGTCATCGACATGCATACGGTCAAGCCGATTGACCGGGAAGCCATCCGCAGCGCCGCCGCCGAGACCGGCGCCATCGTGGTGGCCGAAGAGCACCTGGTGGATGGCGGCCTGGGCGTGCGCGTGGCGCAGGTGGTGGCCGAAACTGTTCCTTGCCCCATGGAATTCGTGGGGATTCGAGATACCTACGCCGAATCCGGCCAGCCCGCCGAACTGCTGGAGAAATACGGCCTGACGGCCTCCCACGTGGCCGCCGCGGCGCGCAAGGCGGTTGCGCGCAAGCGATAATCCGATGTCCGAAACGGGCGCCCTGGCCGATGCCTTCCTCCGCCAAAGCCCCTTCTGCCATTGGGTGGTGGATGCCGGGGGACGCTTCGAGCATTTCTATGGCGACCCGCGCCCCCTCCTCGGAAAACCCGTTGCGGCCCTGGTTGGGCGCACCGCCGAGGAGGCGCTCGAACCGCAAATCGCGGACATCTGGCGGGACCGCTTCGCCCGCGCCGCCGCCGGGGAGACGCTGATGCTGCTGGAGCGTCGTGGCGAGGAATCCTGGTACATCGGCGTGTTCCCCATCGGGCTTCCCGGCCAGCCTCCTCGCGCGGGCGCGTCGGTCAAGGAGATTTCCGCCTGGAGAGCCGCCGGGCAGGATCTCCGCTCCAGGGTGCTGAGCGCCCTCGGGGCACAGGAGTTCGAGCGCCAAATGGTGGCCAAGTTCCTGCACGATAAGGTGGGCCAGAATCTCACCGCCGTGGGGCTGCAACTGGATTTGGTGCGCATGGATATGGAATGCCTTTCGCCCGACACGGCCTCCCGCGTGAGCGATATCCAGAAGCTGCTCGAAGTCATGATGCAGGAAGTGCGGGAGTATAGCTACGAGCTGAACCCAGCAGCCGTGGAGCGCGCCGGGCTGCGCAGCGCTCTGGACCGGCTGACCACGCGCGTCCGCGGCCGATTTTCCGGCGCCGTGCGGGTCAACGTCGACCCCTCCCTCAAGCTCGATCCCAAGGTGGCTTCCTCCTTGTATCAAATTGCCCAGGAAGCCGTGGAGAACGCCGTGCAACATTCCGCTTGCTCGGTCATCGAAATCGCGGTAAAGTCCACAAAGGCCGGATTGTCCCTGGAAGTTCGGGATAATGGGAGAGGATTCGATCCGGCGGACGTGCTGGGCGGGCGCCGAGGCCTGGGAATTCTCAGCATGGAGCACTACGCGGCGCAGGCCGGTCTCGATTTTTCCATTCGCAGCAACCGGGAAACGGGCTCCGTGGTGCATGCCGCGGGGCCGGGAGCCGAATAGTATGCCATTCAATATCGTGCTTGTGGACGATCACAAGCTGGTGCGCGATGGCGTGAGGACCATCCTCGAGCGCGGCGCGGAGTTCCGCGTGGTTGGCGAGGCCGAAAGCGGCCCCGACGCAGTGGCGCTCTGCCGGAGGACCGCGCCCGATATCGTGCTCATGGATATCGGCCTGCCTGGTATGAACGGCATCGAGGCCACCACCGAGCTGTTGCGCCACTGCCCCGCCGTCAAAGTGGTTATCCTCTCCATGTACGACGACGAGAATTCGGTGGTGAGCGCCATCCGCTCCGGGGCTCGGGCTTTCGTGCTGAAGAAGGGCTCCTCGGCCGAGTTGCTCGATGCTTTGCGCATCGTGGCCCAGGGCGGCTCCTACCTCAGCTCCCAGGTTTCCGACCGGCTGCTGACGCGTATCCAGCGCGGCGATCTCGATACCCACGAGCGAAGTCCCATCGAGGCGCTCTCGCCCCGCGAGTTGCAGGTGCTGCGCCTGGTGGCCCAAGGCAAGACCAGCAAAGATATCGCCGTCCTGCTCGACCTCGGATTGCAGACCGTGCGCAGCTATCGCAAGACCATGATGAAAAAACTGGGCGTCAACAACGTCGCCGGCCTCACCCAACTGGCCCTGGCCGCCGGTCTCACGCATTGGAATAAGCCCGACGAGAATCCGCCCGCGTAAGTGGGATAAGCTTGAATCCCGAAGTTGGGCGCATTGTATCAGGGCACGGCTTCAGCCGTGCCGCAAACGGGGACGCAAACGGGGACGCCCAGAGGGCTTTAGCCCCCAGCTAATCCGAAGTCAACTTCGTAATTCAGTATAAGGCTCCCGCCTTGTCGATCCGAGCGAAGCTCGGACGCGCGAGCGGGCTGGGCCGGAATCTCATTCCACGCCGGTTGACTGCGGCCCAACCAGATTTTCGGCCCGGGGAACCCGTCCGAGCTTCGCTCGGATCGACAAGGCTGGAGCCTTATCCCACTGCATAGTCCCCCTGCGCCTCTTTTCGCAGGAAGCAGTTTCCCACCGCCAGCGCGTCCATGCCCGTACCCATGAAACAGCGGTACGCATCCTCGGGCGTGCAGACTATCGGCTCTCCGCGCACGTTGAAACTGGTGTTCACCAGCACCGCGCATCCGGTCCGGGCTTCCCACGCCCGCAACAGCGCGTGGTATCGCGGATTGGTTTCCGCGTGCACGGTTTGCACGCGGGCCGAATAGTCCACGTGCGTTACGGCGGGGATATCGCTGCGCGCCACGTTGAGCTTGTCGATGCCGAAGAGCGCTTTCTGTTCTTCGCTCAGGGCGATCCGCCGGCGCCGCACTACATCCGCCACCAGTAGCATGTAGGGGCTGGGGCGGTCCATTTCGAAGTAGTCGGAGACGCGCTCCCGCAGCACGGAAGGCGCAAACGGCCGGAAGGATTCGCGCTTCTTCACCTTCAGGTTCAAGGTGGATTGCATCCGCGGCGACCTCGGATCGGCCAGGATCGAGCGCGCCCCCAGCGCCCGGGGTCCGAACTCCATGCGCCCCTGGAACCATCCCAGGGCCTGCTCGCGTTCGAGCGCCGCCACGCAGGCGCCGAGCAATTCCGCCTCGCTCTTGACCTCGAACTTCGCCCCCGCCTGGCGGAGCCGGTCTTCGACATCGGCTTGGGCAAATTCCGGCCCCAGGTAGGAGCCGCGCATAGCATCGGCGGCGCCCACCGCGCGCGGGTTGCCTCGGAACAGGTACCAGGCCGCCAGCGCGGCGCCCAGCGCGCCTCCGGCGTCGCCCGCCGCGGGCTGAATCCACAGGTCCCGGAAGACGCCGTCCCGAAGCACCTTTCCGTTGGCCACGCAGTTCAACGCCACGCCGCCCGCCAGGCACAGGTTGCGCGCGCCGGTCTCCCTCCCCAGCCCGCGGGTCATCCGCAGCACGGCCTCTTCCAGCACCGCCTGCACCGACGCCGCCAGGTCCATGTGCCGCGCCGTGAGCGGCTCGCCGGGCTTCCGCGGCGGCCCTCCGAACAGGCTGTCGAAGCGCCCGTTGGTCATGCTCAGGCCGACCGCGTAGTTGAAGTACTCCATGTTCAGCCGGAACGACCCGTCTTCCCGCAGATCCACCAGGTAATCCAGCATCGTCCCCGCGTATCGCGGCTCGCCATAGGGCGCCAGGCCCATCACCTTGTACTCGCCGGAGTTCACCTTGAAACCCGTGTAATAGGTGAGCGCCGAGTACAGCAGGCCCAGCGAATGCGGAAAGTGGATCTCCTTCACTATGCTCAGCCGGTTGCCGCTTCCCAGGCCCACCGAAGTGGTGGCCCATTCGCCCACGCCGTCCATGGTGAGCACCAGCGCTTCCTCGAACGGCGAAGGAAAAAACGCGCTGGCAGCGTGGCTCAGGTGATGCTCGGTGAACAGCAGCCGCGTCTCGGCGTCGAAGCGCGCGTCGAAACGGCGCAGGCAGTCGCGCAGCAGGTTTTTCTGAAACAGCTTTTCGCGCAGCCACAACGGCAGGGCCATGCGAAAAGACGCGAAGCCCGCCGGCGCAAACGCCAGGTAAGTCTCCAGCAGCCGCTCGAATTTGAGGAACGGCTTATCGTAGAAAACCACGTACTCCACGTCTTTGAGGCCCACGCCGTCCGCGGCCAGGCAATATTCCACGGCGTGCTCGGGAAAGCGCGCGTCGTGCTTCTTGCGCGTGAAGCGCTCCTCCTGGGCGGCCGCGACAATCTCTCCATCCCGCACCAGGGCGGCGGCGCTGTCGTGGTAGAAGGCGGAGATGCCCAGGATTCGCATGGCTTCCTCGGGCCTCAGAACTGCAACCGCATGGATTCCGGATCGGGCCCCGGCGGGTCTCTGGGGATCCAATAACTCTTGCCGTCTATCGGCTTCTTCAGCCGCAGCGGGTCCTTGCCCGCCAGGCGCAGGCACAACGCGGCGGGCGCAAAAACCAGGAAGAACATCAGCCCAAGAACGATGGGATTGACGATCTTGCCCAGCAGCAACCCCAGGCGCCGCCACAGCAGGTTCGGAACGTGGAGCAGCGAAGGCCGCGCCAGCGCCACAGCCAGCAGGGCCGCCGCCGTGCCCAGCGCCCACACCCGCGCGGGATGCCCGGCGCGCAGCGGCAGCAGCGCCACCACCGCGAAAAACGCCGCCATCACGAGGCCGAATCCCCGGTCCGTCGAGCCGCGGGGCTGGTGGCGGGTCTCCAGGCTCTCATGCAAACCGGTAGCGTTCCAGGAGTTCATAACCAGAGCCGATTGTTACACACCCGAGTGGGATAAGGCTCCGGCCTTGTCGATCCGTGGGATAAGGCTCCAGCCTTGTCAATCCGAGCGAAGCTCGGACATTTGGCTGAGGGCCTACCCGGCGCCCTGGTAGCGACGAGGCGTCGCCCTTCCGAGCTTCGCTCGGATTGACAAGGCTGGAGCCTCATCCCACGGCGAACCACTCCTGCGCCTGTCCCACGCGCTCGCGCACCTCGACGCCGTGCGGGCAATCCACCGAGCAGGAGGCGCAATCGCGGCAGCGCACCGCGCGCACGCTCGCCGGCAACTCCAGAAACCGCTCCCGCGCCATGGCGAACTGGCCGTAACCATCCGCATAGGACGCAAAACGCAACATGTCGGAAACCGGGACCCCTTTATCGCAAACCCCCTTGCAGGCGCCGCACATGCGGCAATACGTGGGGCCGATATAGGCAAGCTGCGCGTTCAGAAGCTTGTCGTCCTTATCCGTGTAGGTCTGCGCCATGGCCTGGATGTTCTCGTCGAGCTCCTCCTGGTTGGCCATGCAGACGATAGCCGTGTCCACCGATTCGTTGCGCAGCACCCACTTGATGGCGGCCACCGGCGCGCCTGGCTGGCTGAGTTGTTTGGCGAGGGCTTGCGGATCGGCCCCATACACGCGGTCGCCTCGCGCGACGCGGCTGGTTCCCCCGGCCAGCGCCTTCATGGCCACGATTCCCATGCCGGATTTCCGGGCGGCCCGGATGGCCGCGGTCATGTCCGACCTGGGAGCGTCCTGCTTGGCATTGTTGGCCTCCGCCACGCTCCGCATGGCGAAGTTGTAGGTGGTCAGAGCCACGTCCGTCTGCCCCCGCTTGACCAGGAAGGGCAGCATCTGGTCCATGTTGAAGTGCGTGCTCACGCCGGCGAAGCGGATTTTCCCGGCCTGCTTGGCGGCGCGCTGCACCTCCAGGAGTTCGTCCTTCACATCGGCCGGATCGTTGCGCTGGTGGAGATACCAGATGTCCAGGTAATCCGTGCCCAGCTCCTTCAGGCTGGTATCCAGGTCGTTGAGGGCCTCCTGTTTGGTCACGGCCCGAGTCTTGGTGGAGAGGATCACCTGCTTGCGCCGGCTCTTCAGCGCCGCTCCCACCATGCGCTCGTTGTTGCCGTTTTGATAGGCGCGCGCGGTATCGAAATGGACGATGCCCATGTCCGCCGCGCGCTCAATCACGCTGGCGTCCGAGGTGGTCATGCAACCGAAGGAGAGGGACGTCACTTTAAGCCCCGTTTTACCCAGCGTACGCCAGGTGAGTTTCACCTCTTTCGCGGGCGCCTGCGGCGCTCCTATTCCGGCCGCGGGCAACGCCAGCCCGGCTGCCAAGAAATCGCGGCGTGAAGACTGTTCCATCGGAATCGCTCCTATGACTCGTGTACGGACTATGGCGACGAGTATAACATCCGACGCGCGTATCCGATTCGAGCGCGGCCACCAAAAGGGACATTTCCAATGTGTTAGGACATGTGACATTTCAAACAAGGGCTTGGCAAGCGCCCCGGGGACACCCGCGGTTTCGGGTGTATACTGGGTCCAATTCGCAAACCTGACTAGCAGCCGCTGGCAGTCGACGGCAGGCGGGTTTAGGCCCCTGACGCCACCGCGGCAAGCGCGCCACGACGGGGGGATACGTCGTGAGGCGCCGGGCGGAAAGCTTAATCCGCCGCTATGGAGGGTTCGTGCAAAAGCTGCGCATAGGTATTATCGACATCGTCTCCACAGGTCCCACCCGGGCTTTGTATGCACGCATAATGAACGCCAGCCTGGCCAGTATCATGCCCCAGGTCATTGGGGTGTGGTGCCGGGAGGAGGGACATGAGGTTACCTTTGTCTGTTACACCGGCTTTGAAGATCTGCTGACGGAGTTGCCGGATGACGTCGACGTGGTCTTCATCGGCGCGTTCACGGAGGCCGCGCACACCGCCTACGCCCTCAGCAACCTGTTTCGCGGGAGAGGCGCGATCACCGTCATCGGGGGGCCGCACGCCCGTTGTTACCCGGAAGACGCCGCGCGTTACTTCGATTATGTACTGGGCTTCACAAATAAGAGCACGCTGCGCGACGTTTTGCGGGATTGCTCGCAACACCGGCCCGAGGGGGTGCGCCTCACGGCTTCCGAGCAGCCCAGAAACCTCCCCGGGGTTCGCGAGCGTTGGCGGTTTATCGACCCTACGCTCCGGAAAGCGCCGCTCCTCAAGATGGTTCCCATGCTCAGCAGCCTGGGGTGCCCGTACACTTGCTCCTTTTGCATCGACGCCGCCGTGCCCTACCGGTCCATGGATTTTGAGGCGCTCCGCGACGATCTCCGCTTCCTGCTGACCAGGTTCAAACGGCCGCTAGTGGCCTGGCACGATCCGAATTTCGGAGTCCGCTTCGACGCGTCCCTGGACATGATCGAGGAGGCCGTTCCTCCCGGCAGCATCGACTTCGTGGCCGAAAGCAGTCTCTCCCTGCTTTCCGAAGCGCACCTCAAGCGGCTCAAACGCAATTCATTCCAAGGCGTCCTGCCCGGCATCGAATCCTGGTTCGCTCTGGGAGACAAATCGAAGACCGGCGCGCTGGTCGGAATGGCCAAGGTTCGCCAGGTGTCCGAACACGTCAATCTGATCCTGCGCTACATACCCTACATCCAAACCAACTTCGTGCTGGGACTCGATACCGACCACGGCCCCGAGCCGTTTGAGCTCACCAAGCGATTCCTTGACATGGCCCCGGGGGCCTTTCCGGCCTATTCGCTGCTCTCCGCATTCGGCCGGGCCGCGCCGCTCAATCTCGATTACCAGCGGTCCGGCCGCGTGCTGCCCTTCCCCTTCCACTTCCTCAACAACAACGGCGCCATGAACGTCAGGCCGGCCAACTATTCCTGGCGCGCCCTCTACGACCGGATTCTCGACCTGACCCGCTATTCCTTCTCCACGCGCACCATTTTCCGCCGCTTCCTGGCTACCGAAGGAGTGACCGCGCGCTGGATGAACCTGGTGCGCGCGGTTTCCACCGAGGGTTTCGGAAGAGCCCGGTACTACCGGGAAATTCGCGACCGCCTGGACAATGACGCGCAGTTTCCGCCCTATTTCGAACAGGAAACGAGCGTGCTTCCCCAGTTCTACAAGAACATCGTGCGCCGGGATCTGGGAGGGCTGATGGAGTGGCTTCCCGAGGGAGCGCTCTATCACGATCCCAATGCCTACCTGAAGTCCGCGTGCTCCGAGGAACTGGTGGCCCTGGCCTAACCGCGGCCGATGGTACACTTTCCCTATGCGAGCTTCCGCCGACTGCTGCATCGACTACATTGAGCTGCCCTGTACTAACGCCACGCGAGTGAAGACGTTCTACTCCCAGGTCTTCGGGTGGAAATTCGAGGACTATGGCCCCGCCTACACCAGTTTCTTCGACGGCCGGCTGGCCGGCGGGTTCACTACCGAAGCTGAGGTAACCACGGCCGGCCCGCTGGTGGTTCTTTACGCCGTGGACCTCGAAGGCATTCAAGCCAAGGTGACGGCGGCGGGCGGGCGGATCACGCGCGAGATCTTTTCGTTCCCCGGCGGGCGCCGCTTCCATTTCGCCGACACGGAGGGCAACATCCTGGCGGTGTGGGGCAAAGAGAAGGAAGTCTGATCGCCGTTCCGGGGCTGGCATGCCCGGCCCCTACGACCGGGAGGACGTCTCCATTGCTTCCGCCATGGCGAGCAGCCTCTCGACGGTATTCCAGTTTCTGCCCGTGGCTGGCGTCTTGAGCGTTTTCTCGACGAGCGCCATCGATAGTTTCGCGCGCCCGACGCCGTTGGGATAATAGATGTAGAGTTGCCGGTCGTCGGCCCGCAACTCCTCGGGAACGGACTTGATTTCCAAGATCTTGCGGCGCGCTTCCGCACCCGGATCGCCGGCCAGGAACATGACCAGGAGCTTGCCCGGATGGAGACCGGGACGCGCTGCGAACGGATTCCCGGCAACCACGTCTCTCAACTCGCGCGAGGTGCGAAGCACGATCTCGGGCCGAAAGCCAAACGCGCGCTCGATCGCGGTCCCGATGCGCCCGCCCACCAGGTCCAGGTCCCGTTCTTCCGTTGCGAACACCACGTTGCCGCTCTGGATATAGGTTTGCGCGTTGCGCAAACCGAGAGACGCACATAACTTACGCAGCGCCTCCATGCCGATCTTGCGATGCCCGCCAACATTTACGCCACGGAGCATAGCGATAGCCACAGTCATATCGAAACCTCCACCGTGGGGCCAAGCCTTTCGGCTTGCCGCCGGCCTTCTGGCCGGCGTTCTTCGAACCGACGCTACAACCGCAACTCCACCACCGTTTCCAGATGGTAGGTCTGGGGGAACAGGTCCACCAGGGTCATTTTCCCGATGCGGTAGCCGGCGGCCAGCAGGCCCGCCACATCGCGGGCCATGGTGGCCGGGTCGCAGGCCACCAGCGTGAGGCGCGGCGGACGCAGCTCGGCCAGGCGCTTCACGGCGGCCTTGCCCAAGCCCGCCCGCGGCGGGTCCGCCAACACGAAATCGGGCGTCTGTTCGAGCGCTTCGAGGCAGGCTTCCACGCTGCGCCGCTCCACCTGTACGTTAACCATCCCCGCACGCGCGGCGTTGAACTCCAGGTCGCGCGCCGCGGCGGAGCCCGATTCCACCGCCGTGACCGCGCCAAACCGCCGCGCCAGGGCGAGCGAAAACGGGCCCACGCCGGCGTAGAGATCGAGCGCCGTGTTCCCTTCCACGCCATCGAGTGCGGTCTCCACCAGGCGGTCGGCCAGAAACCGGTTGACCTGGAAGAAGGAGCCGCGGCTTACCCGGAAACGCTCCTGGTAATCGAGCGACCCCTGTACCAGCCCCGGTATGATCTCGCCGCACCATGCGAAGAAGCGGCGCGCCACCGGCTGGTCGGCATCGAGCACGTTCAACTGCACCTGCCGCTCGTCGGTGAAGATTTCGAGCGACCGAACGAAGCGCGGCCAGCGGCCATCGCGCAGCATCCCGGCCAGCGCGCCGATGGCCTCGTTGATTTTGGGCGATGCAATGGGGCATCGCCCAATGGCGCACAGCTCGTGCGAGCGCATCTGGCGGTAGCCGAGGCGCCCGTCTTCGATGTGCAACTGGACGCGGTTGCGGTAACCCCAAGGCTCCCCCGCCGCGGCGGCGATCTCCGCGGGCGGCTCCACTTTCCCCACCCGGCGCAGCTCCTCCGCCAGAATGCCGAGCTTGGCCGTTATCTGGTACTCGTACGAGGCGTGCTGATAATGGCAGCCGCCGCAATGCGTGAAATGGGGACACGCCGCCGCCACGCGCTGCGGCGCCGGCTCCAGCGTTTCGAGCGTGCTGGCGCGGATCAGCCCCGGTTTCTCCTGTTCCGCCCGCACGCGAATGCGCTCGCCCGGCAGCGCGAACGGCGCCAGCACCACGCGGCCGTCCACGCGCCCCAGCGCATCGCCGCCGTAGACCAGCTTTTCCACGGTTACTTCGAAATTGCTTACGATAAGAGTTCACCCCCGTCACTAACCATGAAAACACGAGTCTTCTCCGGCATGCAGCCTACCGGCAATTTGCACATCGGCAATTTCCTGGGCGCGCTCAAGAACTGGGTGCGCATTCAGAACGATTACGAGTGCATCTTCTGCATTGTCGACCTGCACGCCGTCACCCTCTACCAGGACCCCGCCGAGCTGCGCGCCAAGATACTCGAAACGACCGCGCTGTACCTCGCGGCGGGAATCGACCCGCAGGTCTGCGCCATCATGGTGCAGTCGCAAGTGCCCGCCCACGCCGAGCTGGCGTGGATGCTCACCTGTGTGACGCCCATCGGCTGGCTGGAGCGCATGACGCAGTACAAGGCCAAGGCCGCCAAACAGGAATCCATCGGCAGCGGGCTGTTGCAATACCCCGTGCTGATGGCGGCCGATATCCTGCTGTACCAGGCCGGCATCGTTCCCGTGGGGGAAGACCAGGCGCAGCACCTGGAGCTGACTCGGGATGTCGCGCAGCGCTTCAATTCCCTCTACGGCGAGACGTTCGTGATGCCCGGAACCAGCCTGCCCGCGGTGGGCGCGCGCATCATGGGCCTCGACGATCCCACGCAGAAGATGAGCAAATCCGAAACCGCCGCCAACCACGCGGTGGCATTACTCGATCCGCCCGCCAAAATCCGCAAGACCATCATGCGCGCCACCACCGATTCCAACCCGGCGGTGGATTTCGAAACCGCCGGCCCGGGCATTCGCAACCTGCTCTCCATCTACCAGGCTTTCAGCGAGGCCACGGACGAGGAGATGAAATCGCGCTTCACCGGCATGCGTTACGGCGATCTCAAGAAAGAAGTGGCCGAGATGGCGATTGCCCATTTAGAGCCGTTTCAGGAACGCTACCGGCGGATCGTCAGCGAGCCCGACTACCTGGCCGGCGTGCTGGCGGATGGCGCGGCGCGGGTAGCGCCCACAGCCAACGCCACCGTGCGCCTGGTGAAAGAGCGCATGGGACTGTATACGTAACGCCGGTGGTCTTGCCGTCGGCGAGCCGTTAAGGCGAGGGGTATTTCGCGGAAGGGCCGGGGCTGGAGTAGATCGGGTTTGCATAGCCGCTTCTGGAGGAGATTGACAACGCGACACATTATGCATACCATGTATGCATAATGGCCCTCGGCGAGTTCGAACAGATGGTCCTGCTTGCCATACTACGTTTGCGCGACGACGCATACGGAGTCACTATACGCGCTGAGATAGCCAAGCGGAGCGGCCGTGAGATTGCCCGCGGCGCGCTTCATACTACGCTCGACCGCCTCGAGGAGAAAGGTTGTCTCCGCTCGCGCATGGGTGATCCCACGCCCCAGCGCGGCGGCCGTGCCAAGCGATACTACACGGTCACGGCGGTTGGTCTCGAGAGCGTGACCGAAGCTCAGCGGGCCTTCCGCAGCTTGCTCGAAGGACTCCCCATATTAGGAGCGCCTCATGCCTAAAGCCGACGCAGCCGAGTGGTTTCTGCGCCTCCTCACCACGCCTGATCGCGCCGCTGGGCTGGCCGGCGACATGTCGGAGGAAGGGCGCGTCTCCTGGTGGGACACGCTGCGCACCGCCGCCACGCTGTTCTTTCGGAACTCAGCATCGCAACCGTTTCGCATTGCGCTCCTAATCCTGTTTGGCGTATTCCTCACTGTCGTTGGGGCTCTGGTCTCCAGCATGTCATTTCTTGACCCTTGCAGATCTGCCATAGTCGCTCTGTTCTACGCACTAATTGGCTACGTTCTGGTGCAACTCACCAAAGGCCGTGATCTCACAGCCGTCGTGGCTTACGTGATCGCAGTGTCGGTTTTGATGCTGGCCAGGAACCTCGACATCATCTTGAGGAACCCCGGAATCCTAGTCAATGTTGTGGGGTGGAACGGCCATGGCGTTTGGTTTCTCTGCTGGGCGCTCCTATTCGAACAGGCGTTCCGTGCGTTCTTCACGCTCGGCTCCGCCGCTATGGCTCGCAGGTGGTATCTGGCTCAGAACCTCGGCCAAGCCAGCTAGATCCGCTGCGACAAATCGGGATTTCCGTGACCGCCGTTGAGTATTCTCTTGAGGCATCTAGAAAACTGGCCGGGACCGCCCGCCGAGCAATAGACTCACTACTCGGCGCGAGTTTGGCAGGCGCCGTCCTGGCGCAAGCTCTAAGGTGTCCGCTGGTCTCATTATGCGAGTCCCTGAAGCGATTTCGCTCAGAGCGCCACTCTAAACAAAATAAAGCCTTTAATCCGTTTCTGCCTAGTCAACGGCTGTGAAACGGCGTTTCATTCCCCTGACGCGCGTCGCCTCGTTCCAGGCTCGGTTGCAGCACTCTCACGCGCAGTTTGCGGATCGCGAGATCCAGGCTTTCTTACGAGATACAACTCGCCCCGCTTCACGGCAGCATCTGGTATTCGAGGGTCTCTTGAACTCCGCGGTTCAGGCGCCGGGCGTGACGGTTGATAATCGCAATGTCCCTGCGATCCCGATCGGACTGTTCGAGGCGGGCAAGATAGACAAGTGCGGCCCGTTCCAGGAAAGCGGACCGATTGGAGTCCATCCGGTCAACCCGATCGAGGAGGTCGGCCGGAAGTGTGATTGACGTCTTGACGCGCACAAGACAATTATACTCCGCGGCTGGGCCTTCCGAGACTCTCAGTGTCGGACGCCGCCGCCTATCCGGTCATCCGGTCGTAATCGGCGTGGGCGCCAATCCAGAACCAGAGGACGCCGCCCTTAATGTCAATTCCCAAGGCCCGGTGGTGAAGGCCGACCCGCACGGACCAGACGGTATCGATCTTCTTGAAGTGCAGTGAAGGATGGTAGGGATCTGCCTTCAATCGCGCGAAAGCTCGATCCGCCAAGGTTTGGATATTCGCCGGGAGGGATCGGTAAGCACCCCAATATTCCGGAGCGGCATGGTGGGTCACAGAAGCAAGGAGCGGCCCGATTCGTGATCGCGAAGCGCCCGTTCGGCAAAGGAACTGAGCTTCCCGTCTCTTGAGTCTGCCTCGATTTGGGCGTCCCAAACCTCCGCATCGAAGTCCGCGAACCAATCTCGAAACGCCTTTAGCTCTTCTCCGCTGAGGCTCTGCACCTGGCTTTCAATATTCTCAACACGGCCCATACCAAGCTCCACTCCTCAATTATACTGGAGCGGGCCTGGTAAACGCGTTACCGGCAATCACGCCCGAGGTAGTCGGCGGATTCGGAACGCCGTCGCGGCCGTGCCGCCCCGCTTGCCTTCAGCCTGCCTTCAGACGCTGCGTCCGGCGATGCCGCAGTGCGCCGACGCTGCCAGTAAGTGGCGATCGTTGGTCCATATCTCCGGTTCGCCGGCCTCGAGCGTGGCCGCCATGTGAATGGCGCCGCCGGCTCGCAATGGAACACCCTGGGGCAGTCCCCGGATCAGCATTATGGCTCTCCGCAGCAGCCCCTCGGTCATCGGTATCAGATTCCAGACGCCCTTCTCGACATGGCCTCGGAACAGATCGATCAACTCCCGGCCCTGCGCCTGAGTGAGCGCTCCCTCCCGCGCGTGCCGCTGGAAGACGCAGGTCACCTCCGGCAATGCCAGGGAGCACGAACACACGTAAGGCGCGCGGCGTATGAGCATACGCACCGCGGGAGCGTCCGGTTCGTTCACGTAATACTTGGCGATGTACGCGGAATCGAGGTACATGCTTAGCGGTCTTCTTCCAGGAAGCGGCCGCTATCGGTGGCTACGGACGGAAAGCGCCGCCAGATATCGGCCATCTCGGGCATCCGCGGCCTGGCACGCTTCTTTGAGATCGGCCGCAGCTCCGCCACGGGCTCGCCGCGACGCTCGATCAAAATCGGGGCGCCGGCTGCGGCTTCGCGCACCAGCTCGGATGTGCGGATGTGGAGATCGCGGATGGAGGCCGTCTTCATATGCTACATTGTAGCACCTGGAGACGGGCGCCCGCGCCGGCCACTTTCGCCGCTCGCGCACGCGCCCGCTCATCGTATATTGAACCCAGGCTGCCGGCCGTCTTGTTCGCCGCTCTGTGCGCCCACGCGCAGGGCGATCTCAAAAAAATCTAAATGGCGACAATCCCGCGCACCGGCCTCGCGGCGGCAGCCGAGCGGGAGTAATGCGCCGCCGGGAATGTTCGTTTTGGCAGGGGGCTCATCCTCGAATTGGAATATGCTCCGATCAGGTTCTTGCGCCATCCTATGGCGCTTTCTGAATCACCAAAACCTGGCTGGAACAGCCCTGAGCGTCGATGTGGAAGCGCTTCGGGCCGGACACGAGTTCGACCGTCTCGGGAAATCCGGGAGCGTAGCCGGAAAGCCGATAGTCACCGGCTTCCAAGCCATCGAACAGGAACTTTCCGGCGGGATCGGATCGGGTATAGCGCACCCCGCTCGCAGACTTCAATTCCACCGTAAGGCCCGGGACCGGCATGTCGATCTTATCGGCATCGGGTTGCTTGCCCTGATAGAGCGCATCGAAGGTGGTGAAGCCTTCCAGACGCCCCGACGCAGCCCTCCGTTCCTTATAGAAATAGAGGTATGCCAGATCAGGGCCGGCGTCCGACAGCCTGCGCGTGCGCGTGCATTTGTCGGTTTCCATCATGGGATTCTCTTCGTCGCTGTCGGCGTAGACCAGATACGTCTCACCGGCCTGGAAATCGAAACCGCAATCGCCGGAGGGCGTCCAGACGTCGAAGACCTGGTCTTTGGCGTCACCATCATCGTTCTTGGCGTCTTTGGGGGAAGCCTTACCGTTGCCTGCGTCCTTATCATCGTCGTCAGCGTCGTCGCCGTTGCGGAATACGGTGCTGACGCGGAATCGGACGCGCTTATCGTGGCCCAGCACGGCGTAAAAGAGATCCACCAAGGATTCTTGCGAGTCGGCCCCGTCAAGGCGGCTGCGCTGGTCTTCCGGCAAGTCAGGGAAAGTCTTACGGAAGACGTCTTTTAATGCGGCCAGGTTCTGCGGCGAGCGATCGGAAATGAAGCGCTCATTGGCCTGGTTGAGCTGTTGGAGCGACGGTCGCCGAGAGAGACTCCAATCGCTCAAGAAGACAGGCGAAATGGATTCGACCGTACCGATAAAAACGGCGCTGCTGTAGGCGACCTCATTGCAGACCGGCCAGGCTAACTGGCAGTCGCACGCGAACACCGGACTAGCCAGAAAAACCAGCGAACACAGTAGAGCGCCCTTCATTCGCTTCCATACTATCACTCGCGCTCGCCGGCGCTCGGCCGCGGGCGATATCCGCAAGGGCCAAAGGGCCTACCCGTTGCAGGCCGTGACCGGCCAGGAGGCCCAGGCGCCGTAAACCTAATGTGAACTTCACTGCCTGTGCCCGCTCAGCAGCCTCTCTCCCAGGAAGCGGCCGGTGCAGCCGCCGTCGCGCCGGTAAAGGTACAGCGGCTTCTCGTCTTGCGTCCATAGGTGGACTTTGGCGTAGCCCTCCACCGGGGTCCGGCTCAGCGCATAGTTAGCGGCGCCGCGGAGCCGCTCGAAATCCGCGTCCTGGTAGGCGTAGTAAATCGGTATGTCGCGATGCAGGCCGGTGTAACCCGGCGTGTCGGTCCACAATTCCATGTGCAGGGCCACACCGCAAGCGTCCGGCGCCAGGCGGACCATGTTAAAGGCTTTGGTCTCCCCGTACCTGTACCAGAAGTGCGGCCGGAAGTTCCCGCCCGCCGTCACCAGCGACAGCAAGGCGATGCCCGCCAGCGTTGCGGCCAGGGTCGCCGCGCCGCTTGGGTACAGGCGCTCGATAACCCGGTCGATGCCTGCCGCGATGGGGATCAGTAGCAGGGGCAGGGCCGGATAAACGAAGCGATACTCTTTGTGGGCCATCGCCGAGTGCGCCAGAATCAGCGCCGCCGCCATCGCCAACAGCAGCAGCAGGGGCCGGGCCTTGCGCACTCCCTCGAAGCCGAACCAGAGGAACAGTACCAGCGCGCCGCCCCATATGCGTGCGTACCCGGCCAGGAAAAAATACCACGGAGCCCGCCCGAAATAGGCGCTCATTCCTTCGAGCGTGTTCACCCTGAAGTAGCCGATGATCGACGCGAAGGGGTAGGCCAGCGTCAAGCCGTCCACCAACCCCGCGAGCGCCAATCCCAGCGCCACCCCAAATGTCACGTCGAGCGCCCGCCGCCATCCGTTGACGGCCAGGATGGCGAGCCCCAGAACGGCCATCGCCGGCGCCAGTTGGATTCGCAGGCAGAACGCCAGTCCCAGCAGGAATCCGCCGAATAGTAGCCGGCTCCGGCGCAACCCCTCGAAATACGGGAAAACGGCGTACGCGCCGAGCAGCAGGATGTGCCCCGCCACCACTTCGGCATGCGCCTTCGGACCGAAGTACGCCATTTCGAACCAGACCGCCGGCAGAAAAGCGCCAATCAGCGCCGCGCGCGGGCCCGCGAACCGGCGCAGTATGCCCCACGAGCAGCAGACCGTCGCCAGCGACAGCAGGCTCAGCGCCAGGCGCGCCGCCAGCAGGTACGAACCCGGCCAAACGCTTTCGGCCGCGCGAAAGATACCGGCCAACGCGCCCGGCAGCATGTAGGAGCGGACGCCTTCCTGGAACTCCCAGGGAATGATGCCGACGCCGAACGCCAGCCGGTGCGCCTGTTCCAGCGCCTGGTAGATTTCGTCGGCGTGCTCATAGCCCGGAAAGACGATCGCCAACGCCATCCGCAGCGCCACTGCCAGCGCGCAGACCGCGGCCAGGGTCCAGCTCGCCTGCGGGATGCGCGGCACGTAGGGGTCGCAACGTTGGGCCACCCCGGCCGCCGCCAGGCCCGCAATCCGGAGGAAAGCCAGCGAGGACTTGGGCGCGGATGCGAAAAAAGTCGCCATGGATTGCGTAACCGATTATAACCAGAAGACTCTCGCTTGCCATTCCGGAGCGATGGATCGCGGGGCAGACGGCCTGCACGCACCCGCGGATGGCGTGATCGGAAGCCGTTGATGCGGCGACTTAGCCTGAATTCCGAAGTTGGAGGCCTGTTGGGATGGGCTTTCGGCCCGCGGAATTTCATGAAAAACCTGAGGGGCCAGCATCGCCAGCCGTCGCCCGACCGCTCCCTGACGGTCGCGGCTCGTTATCGATTTGGCGAGCCGGGCCCAGAGGGCGCCCCGTCAGGGAGCGGTCGGAATGGTGGCCGAATGGCAGGCCCAAGGCGCTTTTTCTAACCTGTCCTTTCGAATTACCAGGTTGTGGCAGCTCAGCTTAGGCGAAACGATTTCGGAATTAAGACTCAGGCGTGGGTTGACGCCTGGAAATCCGGCGGCACAGGGGTCGCTTAGCGAGGTTCAACCAGCCACCCCAGTCGACATAAGCCAAACGCCTACAAGCACATAGTGGCTATAATGGGTTAGATTGATAATGCGATTGCCGGTCCTGCTCTTTGCGGCCCTGTGCGCCCTTGCGCAGCCGCCTACCTTCACCCTGCCGCAGGTCCTCGGCGCAGCCTTTCCCTCCGAGTTGACGGCCGCTCCGGCCGGCGGCAAGGTGGCCTGGGTCTCGAACGCGCGCGGCCTGCGCAATATCCTGGTGGCCGCGCCGCCTTTGTACGAAGGCCGTCCGGTGACTGCCTATTCCCAAGACGATGGCCAGGAAATCCAGCAGTTGACATGGATGCCGGACGCTTCCGCCATCGTCTACGTGCGCGGCGGCTCGGCCAACCCCGCACACAATCCCCAGGGCGTCTCTCAGGACGTGTGGATGGTGGCGCTCGACGGCTCTGTTCCGCGCCACATCGGCGAGGGATCGTCGCCCGCCGTTTCGCCTCGCGGCGACCGCATCGCTTTCCTTCACGACGGCCAGATCTGGTGGGCCCTTTCCGACGGAAAGGTCGCCGCCGCACCGGCCTTCCGCGCGCGCGGCGAGTGCGGGCATCCGGTGTGGTCCCCCGACGGCGCCCGGCTCGCCTTCGTCAGCCAGCGCGGCGACCACAGCCTCATCGGCCTGTACGACGTGGCCGCCGCCGCGCTGCGCTTCCTGGACCCTTCCACGGACTACGACAACTACCCGGAATGGTCGCCCGGCGGCCGCGAAGTCGCCTTTATCCGCGTCCCCAGCAGCGGCCTGCGCCAGCCGCGCCAGGCCAACCGCGAGGGTGAGCCGTGGTCCATTCGCATCGCTTCGGCGGAAACCGCCGCCGCACGCGAGATGTGGCGCGCCTCCGCCGGCCCCGGTAGCGTGTTCCGTGAAGTGACCGCGGCAAACCAGTTGCTCTGGACCGATGGCGGCCGCCTGGTCTTTCCCTGGGAAGCCGATGGCTGGACGCATCTCTATTCCGTCCCGGCGGCGGGCGGCCCGCCCATTTTGCTCACTCCCGGCGCTTTCGAGGTCGATCAGGCGGCGCTCTCCGCGGACCGCCGCGACATTGTCTATTCCTCAAATCAGGGCGATCCGGACCGGCGGCATCTATGGAGCGTGGCCGTAGCCGGCGGCCCGCCCTCCGCGCTGACCACGGGGCCGGGAATCGAGTCTTTTCCGGCGCCGGCCGGCAACGCCGGCGCCATCGCCTTCCTCGGCGCCGATGCCCGGACTCCTCTGCGCGCCATGGTTCACGCCGGCACGGCCAACCGTCCCATGGACGCCGCCGCGATTCCCACGGACTTTCCCCTGGACCGCATGGTGGCCCCGCAGCCGGTGATCTTTCCGGGCGCCGATGGCGTGACGATCCACGGCCAGCTTTTTCTCCCGCCTGGAAAGCCGGCCCGGCCGGCGCCCGCGGTAATCTTCTTTCACGGCGGCCCGCGGCGCCAGATGCTGCTTGGATGGCATTACATGGAGTACTACGCGAATGCCTATGCGCTCAATCAGTACCTGGCAAATGCGGGCTATGTGGTGCTCTCGGTGAACTTCCGAAGCGGCATCGGCTACGGCCTCGATTTCCGGGAAGCCCTAAACTACGGCGCCTCCGGCGCGAGCGACTATAACGATGTAAAGACCGCCGGCCTCTACCTGCAATCGCGCCCCGAAGTGGACCCCGCGCGCATCGGCGCCTGGGGCGGTTCCTACGGCGGGTTCCTCACCGCCATGGCCCTGGCGCGATCCTCGGATATCTATCGCGCCGGCGTGGATTTTCACGGAGTCCACGATTGGGCCGTCGAGCTGAACATCCCGCCCACCGCGCCCGATTATGCGCTGGCCTTCGATTCCTCGCCCATGGCCTTCGTCAAGACCTGGCGCTCGCCGGTGTTGCTGATCCACGGCGACGACGACCCCGACGTTCAGTTCAAGAACACCGTAATGCTGGCCGCCGCCCTGCGCAAACAGAAGGTGGAAGTGGAAGAGCTGATCTTTCCCGACGAAGTCCACGGCTTCTTGCTGCATCGAAGCTGGCTGAGGGCCTGCGAAGCCGCTGTCCGCTTCCTGAACGCGCACCTGTAGGGGCCGGGCGCGCCCGGCGTTGAAAAACAAATCAATCCTGGCCCGGCGGTTGCGGCGCGCCCGGCTTCACCGTCCGCAGGATCTGTTCATTGAGGGCCTTGAGCCTGCGGAACTCCTCAATCCACTGTTTCAGCGTCCGGCTGTTGATCTTCCGCACTCTCACGGCGCTGTCCACCCAACCGGCGGCTTCGCCTAAATGGAAATAGAAGCAGCCGGCTCCCTTCTCCAGGCGCGCCGTGTGGCCCAGTCGCGCAAGTTCGTCGTTGATTACCTTCAAGTGCAATCGCATCGCGCCCTCGCTTCCATCTACAATTATCCGGCGCGCTCCCGCTGTCGTCGATGCCAGGCCAAATACCATCGAGCGGCGCAGCCCGGCAAGTTCCCTGGAAACTCCATCCCCCCGCTGGCCCTAGTTGGCCCTTTCAATCCCCGTCGAATGCTCGCTACCTCGCCGTGGTGATACCATGAGGAACTAATCTCGCACGCAGCCGCTCGAACCATATGCTTTCGATCGTCTTGTTCACGCCGCTGGTTGGCCTTCTGGCGCTACTCTTCATTCCCTCGTCGAACCCGCGCGCCATCAAGCTATGGGCCAACATTGCCTCCTTTGCGGGCTTTCTGGTTTCCTTGCCGCTGGTCTTCAATTTCGACTCCGCCAAGGACTTTCAATTCGTGGAAAAAGCGCCGTGGATTCCCTCCATCGGGGCCACCTACCACATCGGCATCGACGGCTTCGGGCTGCTGCTGGTCATGCTCACCACGCTGCTGGGGTTCATCGCCATCCTGTCGAGCTGGAACGCCGTCAACAACCGGCTGAAGGAATACTACGCCTTATTCCTGTTGCTCCAGACCGCCATGCTGGGCGTCTTCATGGCTCTCGATTTCCTGCTCTTCTTCGTGTTCTGGGAAATCGTGCTGGTGCCCATGTACTTCATCATCGCCATCTGGGGCGGCCCTCGGAAGGCGTACGCCGCCATCAAGTTCGTGATTTACACTCTCATCGGCAGCGTGCTCATGTTTCTAGGCATTCTGACCCTCTACTATCAGCATTCGATCCAGTTCCAAACCCTCAGCTTCGATATCGCCGACCTCATGCGGCTGCAGCTTTCCCCTACCCTTCAATGGTGGGTGTTCTGGGCGTTCTTCGCGGGCTTCGCGGTGAAGGTCCCCATGTTCCCGTTCCACACCTGGCTGCCGGACGCCCACGTCGAGGCCCCCACGGCCGGGTCGGTGATCCTGGCCAGCGTTCTGCTGAAAATGGGCACGTATGGCTTCCTCCGTTTCTCCCTGCCGCTGCTGCCGGATGCCGCCCGCAACCACACCATCGTCAACGTAATGGCCATCCTTTCCATCATCGGCATCGTATACGGAGCGCTCGCTTCGCTCATGCAGAAGGATTGGAAGAAGCTGGTGGCCTACTCCTCGGTGAGCCACCTGGGCTTCTGCACGCTGGGCATGTTCGCCCTCAATCCAGCGGGTATTTCGGGTTCCATCATCCAGCAGATCAACCATGGCATCTCCACCGGCATGCTTTTCCTGATCGTGGGGATTGTCTATGAACGCCGGCACACGCGCGAAATCGCCGAGTACGGCGGCCTGATGCGCATCATGCCCATCTTCACCGTGGTGTTCGGCATCGCCGCGCTCAGTTCCATGGGGATGCCGCCGTTGAACGGATTCATCGGCGAAATCGCGATCCTGGCCGGGGCCTACCAGGTCTCGTCGAACTGGGCCTTCTGGGCGGTGGTGGGCATCGCGCTGGGCGCGGCTTACCTGTTATGGCTCTTCCAGCGCACCATGCTGGGCGAGGTCAAGGAACCGAACCGGACCCTCAAGGATCTCTCCTGGCGCGAGATCGCGGTCTTCACGCCGCTCATCGCGTGGGCCTTCTGGATCGGCCTCAACCCGCAGCCGTATTTCCGCGTGCTGGAGCGCCCCGTGGCGCGCATAGTGGAACGCGTGCAGCCCGGCTACTACGCCCAGCATCGTCTCCCCAATCCCCTGGGAACCGAAGCCCGGCGCTAGCGCCGGCGCGCCTCATTGCGCCGGAATGCTCCGCGAGCCGCTATCGAGGGGCCTCGGACGACGCCGGTGCTCGCCGGCCGCACTGTCGATCGTCAAATTCACATCCGGCAGTCCTTCGACTTGTATCTGCAACTGGCTGATGGTTGCGGCGCCGGGGGTCCATTGAAATGCCGCCTGCCCTTGCGCGTCGGCAATCGCCTCGGCGGGCGCGACGGACCCTCCGGCCGAGGCCGTAGCCACCATCGTCGCTCCGGGATAGGGCAAATTGTTGACGTCCGTCAGCCGCACTACCACCGGATTCTGGTTATTTCCCGAGACGGCCAGCAGCTTCAGTCCAAAGCCGCCCGTCACCTGCACGCGCGCCACGGCCGTCTCGTACGCCGGGTCGCCCGGAACTGCGGTCAGATCCTCCACTCCCGTCGATACGCCGGAGAACGCAAACGCCACGCTGGCGGCGCCCGCCGGGATCGTCACCGAAGCGGGAAACGCGGCGTGGCCGTTGGGGGCCTGGAGTTGGATAATCAAGTCCGCGGCGGGCGCCGTCTGCACAGTCAAGGTCGCGGAGCCACTCTGCCCGGCCACGACGCCGGCCGAGGGGAACAGCGACAGCTTCATGCTGCGCTCCAGGCTCGTATCCGCCGTGGCGGCGCCGTCCGCGGCCGTGGCGTAATATGGCTCGAACTGCTGGCGGTAGGTATCAATCTGCGCCAAGTCCGCCGCGCTGGGCGTGGCGCCTTGTCCCACAATCAGGACGAAGGCGAAGCGGAACCGCCGCTGCGCCACGGTGAAGTCCGGCGTCCGCCGGCCGACCGTCCGCACAAGTTCGTCGACGGGAATATCCTGCCGGTCGCCATCGAAACTGGCGAGGCTCGCCGGATGCAGGGTTGGCGCATAGCTCGGAGACGGATTGTTCACCACGAACAGCGTCTCCGCCACATCCTCCGCCGCACGGAAGCCCATCAGGTACTGATCGAGCGGCACATAGTGCGTCACAATATCGCCGGTGAGGAATCGCGGCGAAATGCCCGCGCCCAGGTCAGTGATCTTTTCGCCTTCGAGAAACGACGCTTCCGAGTTGAACAGGAAGCTCCAATGCGAGCCCGCAAAGCCCAGCATGGGCTGCGCGCTGGACCCCGCCCCACCCGTGATGCTGGCGAACGCCAGGAAGAGGTGCCCCGCCTCATGCGCCAGAATCGAGAGCGGCGTATCTCCGTTGCGTCCCGGGACAGTGCCCAGAGGATTCGTGTTCCACAGGTTCAGCGGCCCCATATTCATGATGGATTGAAGGCGCGATGCCGAACCGTATTCCGCTCCCTGGTCGAACTGCTCGAGGCCCAGTCCGGCGACGCTGCTGCGCACCGTGCTCTCATAAGCCAGCACCCCGCCGGTCTCGCTCGCGGAAACGCCCAGGTTGTTGTAAAACACCAGGTAGTCGTAAGCGTCTTCGTGCGTCTGGTAGAACTGCTGGGCCGCCGCCACAATGTCGATGGTGGTCCCGCTGGAAAACGCCTCCATCACGGCGGAGTAGTAATCGGCGCTGGGATCGGTTAGAAAATCCACCAGCGTGGTTGCGCCCTGCAGGTTTCCGGGCGCGACGCCCACCACGGCGCTGGCGATGGGAATATTGACGCTGGAATAGGAAAACTCGATGCCGCCATCGGGATGGAGGCTCACCTGAAAAGTCTCCGCAACCCCGGTCCCCGTCTCGGCGTAGTCGGGCACGGCCACCCAGCTCACCACCACCCGCGCGGCCTCGGTCAAAACTCGCACGCCGCCACTGGTTTTGGAGGGGTCGAGATCGGAGTAGAGCGGTGCAATGCGCGGCGAACCGGCCACCATGCGGCCCACCGTGCGAGCCTCACTGGCGCTATCGCCCGTGGTGAAGGTGAGATTGCCGTCGGAGTTCACCCACACCTGGTTGTAGACGGCGCCGAAGAAAGGGAAGCCGAAGGGCAGCGCCGCCAGTCGAGTATCGTCGTCGCCCAAACCCACGAGCGGCGTTCCAGCCGACGCCGCGGCGGCGTCGTAGCCCTGGCTCGAAATTGCGTACTGGTAACTCGCCGCGTTGTTTCCAACCGGTGAAAAGGTGAGCGTGCGGCCATTGAGGCTGAACTGGTTCAAGCGCGTGACCACCCCGCCGGCGTCTTCGAGAACGGCGATGTCGCCGACATCCTCCGCCGGGGGAGTGGTGGCCAGAGGCCGCAACCCGGCCCGCGCGCGCACCGCCTGGCGATGCAGAAACAGCCGTTCCTGTGGCGTCTGGCGATTGGTTCCGCAGCCTTCGGCGGGATTGCGGCGTGCCCCCAGCGGCAGCGCCAGCCAGAAAACTGCGAGAGCGACGGACCCAAGCAGACGCATACAGGGCCTGACCTCATTGTCCCATGTGGGCCAAGACTTTTGGCTTGCGGCCGGCTTTTCAGCCGGCGTTCCTCGGACCTTGACGCGGTTCCAAGCTATAATTTCTGTGAGGCGCCCCAAGCCCCAAGATGCGGATGTGGCGAAACTGGCAGACGCGCTGGATTTAGGTTCCAGTTCCCGCAAGGGAGTGTAGGTTCAAGTCCTATCATCCGCACCAAAGTTATAGATAATACAGTAGTTATTGATTTTAGTGACTTTGGTGTTGAATAGCGTGTTGAATAAACCCTTCTTCACCTCAACCCTCTCTCCATCATGCTCGCCCCCACACCGCCCCTCTCACCGTTTCGCCGCCTTCTTCCTTTCGGCCTCGATTGATGCTTCGCCGCCGCTCGAATCGCCTCAAAACGTGGCAGCGTTCGCACGGAAACCGGCTCCAAATCCGTTGCTAGCGCCTGGTTGGACTTCCGGGATGGCCGGAACACGGCGGCGCACACAGCGCCGCTATTCGGCGGTCCTCTCGGATACTCACCGCCGCTGGAGGCATAGCAGCAGAGACGAATCCGAAAGGCAATCTTGCCAACCATCATGTGGCGACTTTCCTACAAGGCCATCCACGAACTACGCAATGGGCTTAAGGCAGAGGTATTACGGATTGCTATCCTATTCGGAGTCGAAGTCAAATAGACTTGCAGGAGAACCACAACATTAAGCCGGTTCTCCCTCTTGTTAAGCAATATCGCCGTCAGAAACTCCATTCGCCGTTGTCTAAGAACCCTGCATTACCAACAACCACGGCAACTGAATTCACCGCCAACACTTTTCCAGTTCTCGAATCGAAGATCAGAATTGCCTGGATAGTGGACGAAACGAAAACGCCATTGAGAGTATTGTCGAACGGGTTACTGAGCGTAGGCGTATGATGGTCATGCGTTCGATGGATGACTGGTTTGCACAACACAACGAAACCTACTTTGAGGAATGGCTTCACGGTTCTTGCTTCATCTGGCGCTATCGAACAACTAGCACCATATTTTTGTCTTAGAAGATCACGGTATTCGCCCTCCACACCAATCCCGAACATTTCGACAGTCTGCTTTCGTATTGCTTTGTGGACACCAAAGGTATTTTCACCCATATAGCTTGGTAGAATCTTGACTCTCGCAACCAGTGTGAAGGCGAGAAACCATTTAACGTCCTGGTCGTATTCGGTCAGCCCGTCAACGCTGACACTCATCGTCTGGCTGTCCGCATCGTACTTGAAATCTGCAACTTCTGTGTAAAACGGTTCATTAGGATCGGCTGGTGGATTTGGTCCTACGAAGATGAATCGTTCCGTGGCCGCAATGCGCTTTTCGTATTGCTGGGTGGTTTCAAATTCTGATTTCGGTGATGCGCCACTGGAAGCGGTCACATGTTTGATAACCTCTTCGATGTTGTTGCCTTTGAATGCTGGCCCAAGCGTATCTTGAGCAAATCCACACCCGACAACCAGAATGCATCCGATCAACAAGCGATTCATGATGTGCCTCCTCAAGAACTTCCAGAGTAGCTCGTCCTATTCGTATCGCCGTAGTTCGCCCCGAATCTGATCTAGTGTGGCCGTTGAGACGGAATCCGACCACCCTTCTCAACCCATTCGTGCTTCTGCAAATCGTAGATGGACACTTGCCAGCCTTCCGGCGTGCCGAGAATGAAAGCACGGAAATGCTCCTGCGTGGAGTAACAAGCCCTCATGGACTTCCTTCGCATTCGCATCATAGCAGGAGTGCGTTGACGTGCCCAACACGCTGCCAGAATGCCCACCACGCCGCACACGAAGGGCAAGGACGCATCCGCAGTCGCCCGATGGACCCACGGCATCCCGGTGACGGCCACGGCGTCCACAGCGCCCTCTCCACCCTCCCTGATCTTCGTCGCCGCCGCCTTCATCGCAGCCACGCACGCATCATGATTCGCAGCGCCCGAATCTCGCAAGGAGGACCACGAGTGCGGCGACCTTCAGTTTATCGAAACCTTGTTGACGCTCACACTACAGGCCGCAGCCGAACTCAATTGTTGATTGAGGACACTGGAAACCTGCTGCCAATCCAAAAAGTAGTAATTCTGATTTTGTTGGAAGGAATGAACAACGCTGTTTGATGCGACCTGATCGTTCAGGCCGAACAGTTTCCCGTTGCGCTGTTCGATGCCACTCAAGGGCTGCAAGTTCTTGTCGAACTTTGCGAAGGATCTCTTCAGGAGCGAAAAAACTGGTTCTTTCACTTCTCCTGAATTCAAGTAGGCGACCGCTTCCGAATCGCTAACGACGGTTCCCACGGCCATCAGCGGCGCACCAGCATAGTACGGGTTCTTGGCGGCGGCGACAAAATAATTGCCGAAGGTGTCGTTAAGTTGATCTACCAGTTGCCGGTACATGTTCGAGTACAAAGAACTGCGTTGTTCGGGTGTGGTGTTGTCGGGAACCTTGAATTCATAAAACCGATGGATGCCGACAACCACGTACTTTCCGTCTTCGGGCAGCAAGAGAACGGTAGTGTCGTATCCGCTCTCCGACCTGAACATTCCCAAAACCGGAATTGTGCCGCACACAGCGGTTGGCTTTCGCAACAGCGCAAGCGATTCGGGTGTGATTGCGATTCCATCTGGCCCCGGATCATTTGCGTTGAAAATCTGGTGACGGGTAGCTTCGGACGGTCCAACGCCGCCAGTACCCACGTGTAGAGCCAGTCGAATTACGTCATTATCCGTCAGACCTCTGAACGATTGTGAGATTGCTATATCGGCCTTTACACCGCTGGACCCCGAGAGTCCCGGAGTCAGGAAGCTTGGAATATACTGGTTTCTTGGCGCAGCCGTCTTTACGCTTTGCCCGGTTTTGGGATCTCGCTGATATCGCATGATGTTTGGAGCACGTGTGTAGCGATCAATGTTTTCTTTAACGAATGGCAAAGCAATCCAGGTGACTCTTGCTAGAGAGATCTTCTCTATGTCATCGCCGATGCAAACGCTCGAAAGGCACCGAGTGATTAGGACCGGCGGCGGACCTGCTATTCGCTCCGTGGCGTCCTTCTCTGGAATTGGCTTGCTGTCCGTGCTTGGCGGTGCGCTGGCCGATCTGCCAATCGCTCCACGCCTGATGGGGCTTTGCGCCGCAACTGAGGCAGCAAAAACAAGAGCGATCAGGGCAACGCCAGCCGGTCTTGTTGCAAGTTTTCGTAGCATAGCGGAAGTTGATCCTTTCACGAGTTCCTAGTGATAGATGAAATCCATGACCTTCTCTGCTTGATTCGAGAACATCTCGTCAATGTAGGCCAAACTGAACGTGTCCTTGTCAGCAGAAAGAGCGAATTGGAACGAGATCGGCAGGTTCACGCACTCGTTGAGCCTGTCGAACCGCTCCGGGCGGGTGTGCAGCATCCAATAGACAACCGATAATCGCCAGTAGTCACCCTGATGCGCCTCTTGCGTCATCTCGTCTTTCAGGTTGAGGTTGTCCATGCAGTTGGTGATGGCCGTCTCCGCACCTGCGTTGCCTTCTGGAATATTGAGGCCGCTCTTGAGCAGAAGTTTCGGCTTCACCGTGCCATTGAATTCGACAATGGTGGTTCCCTTCGGAGACACGAACGATTTCCATTGCGGATTCTGGAAGGTTCCCTCGAATGCCTTTCCTACGGTGGTTGTGTTGTAGTTCGACAGAACGCCGTTCTTCACCACGGCGATCACTGACGAGTCGCCTTGCTCACCGGCAGGTTCAGATGGTTTCGGTGCGTCTGTCGAAGCTTGCGGCGTAGGCGTCGTGGCCGACGTGTTCGCCGCCGCCAATTGAGCGTTGGTTGTCGCCCAAATTCCTTTGATACTGGAACCCGCCGAAAGGAAGAGTGCGGCTGATCCTAGCGCCAGAAACGCCATGACACCGACGTATGCGCCGATAACCGCCAAACCAAGGCGCACCGGACGTTCCCGCTTTGCCAGCGTTCTCGCCCGGATTTTGCTCCGCACAACCAAGTACCACGGAAAGGTGATGATCCACAAGAGCCACAGGCCCATCATCAGAATCACGGGATGGGCAGCGAGTTGTGTTTTGTACGCTCTTAATCCGATACGTGACGAATCGAATGCTGCCCAAATGCTCGTGCCGATCACCATAACTATGATCGGTGCGGACGCCAACGAGAAGGGAAGAATTCCCGCAAACGCCATGACGATGCCAGCGACGCACGCCGCAACAAGGATTCCCACGGAAACACCAACGGCCTTCCAGCCCGAAAGTGTTTTGGTCACGGTTTCCTCTGGTGCGACAGACGGCGCTGGCGTACCGCTCGAATCAGATCCGGCAATGCTGGTTCCACAGTCGGGGCAGAATTTTGCGCCCGGAACCAAGGGCTTGCCACATTTCATGCAAAACGAATTCATGTTGATCTCCACTTTTTCACAAAACCGGATCATGTGGTTGAAGATCGTACTTGATGCCGCCTTTGACCGGGGCATCTACCTTGTTCAACGCCCACACCAGTGCGATCACCCAACCAATCAACGTAGCCCCAAATGCAAAATTGATCGCCAGGATCACCCACCGATTACGATGCCTTCTTGAAAAGGCAATTATTGCGGGGAGGCAGTATGCGGCGATGATAAGCGTGAACAGGACTATCATTCCAATGGCGAGACCTGAGTCAATAGGGAAGCCTAGAAATCCGTCCGGCCCGCTTCTCACCACTGCCGTTCGCTGCACGTTCTCTGCTGATGAGGTCTGACGCCCGCCAGTCGCTACACGTTCCTGCGGTGCCGCTTCCGGGTGCTGAACAAGTGGCGTAGTCTGCGGCTCTGAACCTGCCGGACTTGGCGACTGCTGCGGATTGATTTCTTTGGCGGGTGGTGCATCGTCGGGTTGCTGATTGCCCACTACAGACGGCGGCGGGGAGGTTTGGGCACCAGGTTCCTTGGCCGCTTCGGGTGGTCTCACTGAAGGCACCCGCAGGGCGGCGTAATCCTGCCGTGCATTGTGAACGGTTTGCTTCAAGTCCGTGCAAATGGAATTCGCAAATTGGACTTCGGATGGAGTGTAATGGAAAAACCCCTGTGACGAACAGGGCACCTTCTCGTTGAACATCGCCCGCAACAATTCCTGGCCGAATTGCCTGAAGCGCACGTCTAGCGAGATTGAAAGGCGGCTTTCGTCCGCTCCAACGAGATGAACAAGTCCGTCGCCACGCCTACTGGCGAATGTAACGCTCGATTCTTGTGAGGCAATGTACGCCAAAGCGATGCCAAAACTTGCTTTGCCACCGCTCGAAGGAATCGTCAGCCCTGGAATGGACGCAATGTCGTTTTGCCATGCCGTGCGTCGGTCATCAAGATCCCACAGCGGGTTGAAATCTGAGCGAGCCTCCATTATTTCGCTCTGCGTCTTGAGCCGATCCTCTACCGCAGCAAGAAAGGTCTGGCGGTCAAATTGTCGTGTCTGAGCGCTGACTCCGATCACGCAAAGGATGGCAGCGAGTGCGCCGAACACGACGGCCTTGCCGCTGATGGTGGCCCCGGTGACGGTTGGCATTGCGAGAGTCTTCACGTAGTCTCCTGTGGTTTTTGGGTCTTGGGCGTCGCACGACCCGCTGTTGGCGTGTTCGGGGGATGCGGCGGTCAACAGCCGCATAGGGCAGATGAAACGATAGCAGCGGGTCGCAATTCGTTCGACGTTGCACGGCAGCACCCACTCCTGGCGCACTGGTCAGGCGACGGCTCCATACGGCGAAGGAGTTTTGTCCGCTACTATCTGTATGACTACGACTTGTATGTGGACAACCCATAAAGCATATCTCGAAGCTACTGAAAGTGCAAGACTTTTCGGCAGCATCAGTGGTATTGGGGCGGCGAATCGCTCGATTTCGTCGGAAGAGTGGGATCAGCCAAGAGACGCTGGCGGATGCATCAAGCCTCCACAGAACGGCAATCGGCTTTATTGAGCGTGGTGAACGGAACGTTACGTCGCAATTAATCCACAAAAACCGCTCGGAGGTTGTGGGGCAGGGCATCTTGAAACGACACGATCAGAGCTTCCATGTCGTCAAAATGGCGGGCATAATAGTTCATGTCGGGAGTCTGCTTTTCCCAACGTGAAGCGGTAAAGTGCGCCAAACGCTTGTGAAGGTTGACTCGAACCTCTTCAGCATCCCTTGGCTTTGGGGTCTTGATCTTCGGAAATCTGGTGCCAAATTCTGGAAACGTTCGCCGGAAGTGCCCCACCCCAACGCCGTCTTCCCTCGTCGGTCCATAAAAGAAGTCGAGCAAAACACGCATGTGCAGCAGAAGTGCGTAGCGAACTGCCTGCCCAGCGGTTGGGTGCCCATCTAACGTGGCGTTACGATGCATCTGAACGTAGCAGCGGAAGTGCTGAACATCAAAGGCAAGATCCTTAACCGCTTTCTTCAACTGATTCTCGGTCAATTGCATCTGAAGTAAAGTGTCCTGCGAAGCTGGCTGAAAACGCAATCCCGTCCCGTGGCCCCACGGCATCCCCATGCCTGGATAATGGCTGTGTGGCGATTGCCAGCCCCACCCGCCGAGATCTCGTTCGCCGGGGCCAACGCCTCGAATACTTCACCATTGCCTACAACAGCGCCGAAGGTCTGGTTTCCATCGTCGCCGGATTGATCGCCGGTTCCGTTTCCCTGATCGGCTTCGGGCTGGACAGCATCATCGAAGTGGCGTCCGGCTCGGCGATGCTGTGGCGGCTCCATCACGATCTCGACCGCTCCAGGCGTGAACGGGTTGAGCGGACCACTCTGCGGATCGTCGGGGCGTGCTTCATTGCCCTGGCGTTGTACATCGCCTACCAGTCCGGCTCCACGCTGATCCGGCACGAATCGCCCGGACGAAGCATTCCCGGCATCATCGTCGCCGCCGTCTCGGTCGTGGTGATGCCGTTGCTGGCGAGAGCGAAGCGCCGGGTTGCTGCCGGGATCGGGAGCGGAGCGATGAGGGCCGATTCCAAGCAAGCCGATTTCTGCATGTACCTGTCGGCGGTTTTGTTGGGCGGCTTGCTGCTGAATGCGTTACTCGGCTGGTGGTGGGCTGATCCGGTGGCCGGAATCGTGATGGTTCCGATCATTGCGAAGGAAGGTGTGGACGGACTCCGGGGCAAGGCGTGTTGCGATGATTGCGGGTGCCGTTGAACCTCGCCGTCGTCAAACCGATCCCGGCGACAGCAGCGGCAATACTCCGTGGATGGACCCACCACCCTTTCTGCTGAGGTTCAACCTGCTCCGTCTCCCGTTGCACGTGTAGTGTGAATCTGATATGCTCATTCGTACCATGCCGCCAACAAAACCACCCTCGCAAGATGTTGTTGACCTCAAAACCGTCATCAAGAAGGTACAGGAAGCCCTAGACGAGTATCAAACTGTCTCCGGCCTTCCTCCCTTGGCCTCTGCCGAGATTGACTTCAAGATCACGACGGATATCACCATCGGCGTCAGTGTGAATTTCTGGATCTTCAAGCTCAGTGGATCGAAAACAAAAGAGACGGTCCACCAACTCACATTCACATACGAACCACCAAAGCGCCTTGCAGCAGCCGCCAAGAAGCCCGAAGAGGATGTAAAAGAAGCCCTAGCAAAGACTATTGCGGCGGCTGCAACAGCAGTTCAGAACTCCGACACCGAAAAGCTGAAGTTTAAGAAGCTTGCTGTCACGATTCAATTTGGCGTCAAGTGGGACGGCAGCGGTGGGGTTAGCATTCCGATCAGCATAGTGACCATTGGCCCAAATGTTGACTACAACAAGAACACGGTCCACTCGGTAAAGGTCGTTTTCGGCAAGACGACGCCTTAGTTACAGCCGAGCGAGAAGGCAACTAAGTCAGCGCAGTGCGCTCCACGCCGCCAAGACAGGCGTGGAGGAAGTGAACTTCTGGCGTCCGTCGCCGGATTCCACGTTCAAGGGGCTCCAACCCGGAGAACTGCTCCTCTTCAAACTTTCACGCTCCAGACAATTACATCGCTGGCGGCGGTTTATTCACCCGGTTTCTCCAGCTTCCGGTGAACCTCGTATGGACACCGTCAGAGAAGCAAAAGGCGTGTGGACTCTGGCTGAAATGCGGGAACGGATCGCACACCACCGACGCAGCCCCATTGCGCCCAATAAGAAACCCACCATCGGCTGCATCATGCCAGGCGAACCGTTTCGCTGCACCAAGGAACAAACGCTTTTACCGGAGAAGAAAGAAGTGATAAACTCACGAGATGCCAGAACAAGCAGGTATGCCGAAACCGACTGATCTCTTCATCGGTGTAATCGACTTTTTTGCGGTTCTCGTGCCTGGAGTCCTCGCCGTGATGGTCGTCTGTTGGGTAGTGGGCTTCCCGCTTCCCGAAAAACAGGACGTGATCTTCGTCGGGGCGGTCCTTATAGCGGGCTTTGTACTCGGTCACATCCTTCACGGAATCGGTAGCTTTCTCGATATCTTGGTGTACGATCCGCTTTTCAAACCCTTAGAGGGCACGGAGGAGGCTCACGGTCTGCGGAGGACGTCATATTTTCGTACCAACGACAAACTCTACCGTGCATCGAAGGGGCTGATTACATTCCCAGTCGCCGCTAATGATATGTCCTCGGGCGGCGGAAAGAACATTGGGACCGCCACTGGACAGCTACCAGTGGGCGTGTACCAATGGGCTAGGGCGTGGCTGCGGATACACTCTGCGGAGGCGACTGCAGAACTGGATCGCCTCGAAGCAGACTCGAAGCTATTCCGAAGCCTTTCCGTGATTGGGCTGGCGATCCTCATCTGTTTCACATTGCTCCCGGCCAGTGTCGCTGGATTCCTTCCGCTGGCGTCTTTAGCGATGGTCATTTGTCTCTGGCGCTACTGCGATCTGCGGCAAAAAATGGTTCGAGCCTGCTACCTCCATTTTGTGCTCCTGCGCTCGGATTCAGCCGAAATACACTAGGAACGCCAGAAACACGCAATTCCGTAACGCCACCACCCGGCGCACCAAAGACGATTCGGGATCAAAGAGCGTCATCATCAAAAATAATGCAGGAACGCCCCAGACCGAGACGACCGCCATTGAAGTGGCTGACTTATAATGGGTTTATCCGACGATCCTGCTCACAATCACCGCCGCCCAATACACCATAGCCACGAGTGCCCCGGCCACCAGCCCTATTGATTGCAGCGGCTTCTTTTCGATGTCGAAGTGCCGGTTGAACCAGTCGAAGCCGATGTCGAATCGACGGGCGGCTTTGAGGAGAGCACCTGACGAAAAAAACAGAAATCGCATTATCAGTCGAAAGATCAGAGACGCTGCCAGGAGCAATGCCATCACTCCACTGACGAACATCATCGGTGCATTTATCCATTGAAAAGGCGTCGTCTTGCGAATCACCATGCCAAGATATTGGCCTAGTTCCTTCATTTCCGGGGCACGGTCCGACCAATTCGCCGTTAGCTGCCGGATCTGAGGATCAAAACTTGCGATGACCGAGAGGAATACGATGCCAAGAAGCGCAAACAGAGGTATCGCCAAGAGGTTAACACCCAGTAGTACCACAATCCGCCACAGAGACTTACTCTTGGCCATTTTATCGGATAACATCTTGACCATTAATAGCGCTAAGTGTGTTCCCATAGCAGCAAACAATGAAGTGAAGAGGAATGAACTAAAGAAGTTGGATGCGTCGATTCCTCCACCCTTTGTATAGGCTGCTAAGATCTGACGGCCAATGGAATGCAATTGGAGAAGCGAAACTAGGGCTAATCCACACGTCAGAAATCCCACAATCTTCCATGTCTTCCTGAACGACTTGTCCGTCAATCCAATTGCTTCTAGCACCTTGTGAAGCCAATCCCTCAAAGCGACAAAACGCATCGTGCTGTCCAGCCGTTCCAATGCTTCTTGTGACCGCCGAAGTCTTTCTTGCCATTGAGCCGCCTCGGAACTGCTGGCACTTTGCAAAAGCCAGACGGCGATCTCTAGCTTGGTTTGCTCGGATAGCAGGTTCTCAACCCGCTCGAAGAACTTCCAAACGATTCCGGCCAGGACGCCGCCAGCCGCCAACTGTCTAAGCGGGGAGTTGATGAGATGCGTGATGGTGGTGAGGGCGTCGACGGTCATTACAGTTCAATCCGACTTCCCTCTTGTTGGCCTGCACCACGGTACAGCGTAGTTGTGAACTCTTGCCCGAAGTCGTCGGTGTTCTGGATATCGAAGGTGATGCCAAGTGCTTTCAAGCCGCTGAGTGCTAACGGCCAAATCAGGGCGACACGTCGTACAAAGCCTGTCTTCCCTTCCTCATCAGCAAGCGTAATGAAGGCGTTTGGGTCTAATCCTACCGGGAACATGGTGACCGTATCCTGAACGACCGGGAGTCCGTACTGCCCTAACGTCCGGACGTACGATGGCATCCCTAAGAATGGTGTTGCTTTCCGAGCATTGGAGAAGACGATTTTCCCATAAAGTCGCCCTTTGGCCCCCAGTTTGTCACGGAGGTTCAGATACCGCATGGTCAGAGCAAAAAGGGCAAAAGACCACTGATCCAGATTGAGGATTCGGTGATAGCGCCTCCGATTGTCTCCCATTGAATCGATAAAGGTCTTCAACAACGGATCGTCAATAGGGGCATTTTCGGACGGGGGTGGAACGAAATTAAGTGGGATTGTAAATCGAGCATTCCCATTCCGCCACCACCGAAGTCCAGCCAGTTCCAGAAGGGGATCGTTGTCATGGACGTGACGGGCAATGAAGCCGTCTTGAGTGGCATAAAGGTTGTCGAGAATCATCGATGGTCCTTCTGGCCCCTCGATCTGCATTGCCTCTCGGAAACCCTGAAGGTCTAATCTATATTCGGGCAGAGAAAAGGTCAGGTCCTCCATCAAGTAGACGTAGCAGCACGTGTTTTCTGCTTGCGGATTCTCTGTTGGCTGGAGAATGAAATCCCGAAGCCGACTCCGAAGATCCTCCGATTTTCGCCACATTGCATCCAAGACGGCCCGATCCGTCTCGGCCTTGGGTTCAGACGAGTCGGCAATCCGCCGATAGATCTTGCCGCTCGAATGCACAAATGGTGGATTCGGCCCTTCCGGGACACCGACCACGATGATCGACTTTCCAGCTTCCAGGCCAATGGCGTCCACTGGGCCATCGATAACCCGGTGATCGAAATAGAACAGCGGCGAGACGTGAGCGGAGACGCCTTCTCGAATCTGCACCAGCACGGCCCAAACGTCGGCGGTCGGAATACCGGTGAAGGCCCCCGCTTTGAGCGTGTCTTTGGCTTCTGCAATTCCGACAAAGAGCCAACCACCGAACTGGTTTGCGAACGCCGACAGGTGTTTCCCAAACACCTTGGGCGACAGCGCTGCTAATTTGTAGTCTACGAACCAGCCCTCTGTCACGTCCCGGAGCAGATTCAGTTCTTCGGGCGGGAATTCGGCCAGCGGCTTGCTGAACGGGCTGTAACGATAACCGATCATGATTTTGTAGTCTCGCTTGCGGCATGGTTCAAAAAGCACCGGAGCAGGTAGACGATCATCCCGTCGCAGAGATTCAACACAAGCTCCGCATCTGGGTACGAGATCGGCTTGCCTTCCTTGACGTGTCGGCCACGGTCGGATGCGAAACCCCATGCCTTTTCCAGCATCTCCGACAAGGGCGACTGCAAGTTCAGCTTGCGGCCTTTCAACACGTCGCCAAGGGTACCGCCGTCCATCCCGGCGATCAGTGTTGCGGTGCATTCCAATGCCGCCATGCAATGCTGGACTACCCCTGTGAGATCCGGTTCCGGGCGCTTGCTCAAGTCGGAATGGGCTTCTCTCAACTCTCGCAAGCTGGCCTGATGCGCTGCGGCGTCCAGCAACCGTGCCACCGGCATCCTGTCTACCCGGCTTTCTTCTGCGGCATCGGCTTCAAGACGCTCGAAGTGTTTCCGCCCGGAGAACGTCAGGCGAACTTGGAAATCACGATAGAAGTACGCATGGTCGCCGCTGCCATAGTACAGCCATCCGCCATTCTGCCATTGCCGCACTTCCAGGAAGCCCCTTGCATGAAGGTCGTGGAGCGCATCGGCTACTACGGCATAGGGCGTGGATGATGTGTTAGGCAGGATATCGCCGATACTGGCGGGCCTGAATTGGGCCTTGTCCAGAGCGTCTGCAAACCGACATATCGCCAATTCAAGGTGTTCAGATGGGATCATCGCCTATTGGCTCCCACGGCTTTCAATTCACTCCAAAACGCCATGCGCCACACCCCACAACGACTGGAACGCCGCTGCTGCCAGCCGAAGTAGAGATTTCGCAGCATCCGGCGCAAGAGCAGCTCCGACCACCACGGTTATCAGACCACCGTATAAAACGTTCAACCAGTCCTTCCGGCCCATCCGTGTGGACGCTTCTCCGAGGTATGCGAACTGGCGGTCCAAGAACTCCAGTTGCTCCGCATCAAACTGCTGCCCTTCCAGCAGGAAGCCTTTGATTTCGTCCAGCCTTGCGGCGATGAGGTTCTGTTCGGCGGCGGTGAAGGGTCGGTTGTCAAGGTCTGCGGACGATGCCGCCGTGGACAGCGCCTTCTCTTGGCCGATGGTGGCCCAAAGGTCGGGAGCGTCAACCTCTTCACGCAGGCGGCAAAGCCAAAGGTGAAAGTACGCCGCCCTGTTCGCCCAATCGCTCGCATGTTCCTGAATTTCGACCTTGCTTTTTGTGCCCGGAACGAACTTGCAGTAGGCTCGGCCAAAGTTGAAATAGTACCGAGTAGGGCGATGAAAGAGTGTGGATGCCGTGGACCACATAACGCCCCTTCGGGTATCTTCACCTAATTCGTGTTCTTGCCACTCAAAATCTGCCGGAAGGAACTTCGCCGATGTCAGCCACCCAAAGACAATGTTCTTTTCGGACTTGGTGAGCGTCACATCAATGGGTTCAGACACTACACCTTCTTTCGCCTGTCAGCCCGTTCGTGCGGCAGGATGTATACGTGCTTGATGATTTCTTGCAACAGCTTGACGCCATCTTTAGCGTCTTCAGGCTGGACCTCGGGGAATTCAGGGTGAGCGCCGTCACGTCCCAACACACGGAGGCTGTCAGCCCACTCGTGGAGATCGGGCGTTATGAGTTGTTTCGCTTTGAGATCCTTCAGTTGGGCGAACAGGTCCCGGCCTTCCGCTCGCTTGTCTTCACATAGCGAATGGATCGTCCGTCTGGTCATCACGCCGCAAGCGTTGTAGGCCGCAACTCCCAGACACTTTTCAGCTTCGATAGCTGCTGATGTCACCGCTCCAGGAACAGCCGGATGGCTTGTGGGAATGGAGACCGGGTATTGGTGAACAATCTCGTGCTGCGGGAGTTTCGCAAGGGCTTCATGAACAGAGGAAGGAAACGGTGGGGGTCCAGCACTCGATATTGTGTCGGTCTTGCAGCGAAGCAAAAAGTACGTATCCTTGCCGCAGTTGATACACCGAACGACCACATGAAAAACATTCGCCGTGTATTCGCAACTGCCGGTGGGCGCTGATGCTGTAGTCGGTTCGTTAAGAACGTGCAGTTTCACCCCAGCCGTATAGCCCTGGGTCAATGCGATACGATTGTGTTGCGTAAGGACACCGCAGTGGGGGCACTCGAATGGGACTGCAACGGTTCCCATCAAGCGGCTTGCAGATGCAGCCATGTTTGTCTACTTTCCGCTAACGCAGGACAGTCCAAGCGGCCCGACGCCGCATCTGAGGGCGCCATGCCGCCGATCATCGGATGCGCCTGTCTTTTTCCGTACATAGTGTACCGCCTGTCAGATCGGTAAGCGAGGGCAAACCTTGCTTTCGCAGCCGCCATCGCCCGAGTTGCGGAGAACTGGTGGAGTGCCAAGGCTTTCGCCTCCTCGGTTGCAGGCCGTGGACAGGACCTTCAGCAACGGACTACAATGCGGCAGATGGGAGCCAATCCGCTAACGTGGTACGAGTTCTTCGCCGGTGGCGGCATGGCCCGTCTCGGCCTGGGCGCTGATTGGCAGTGCACCTTCTCGAACGAATGGTGCCCCAAAAAGGCCGCAGCGTACCGGGCAAGATTTGGAGACCACGGGTTGCGTGTCTGCGACGTTGCGGCCCTGATGCCCGACGATCTACCCGGAGTTCCGACGCTGGCTTGGGCTTCTTTTCCTTGCCAGGATCTCTCTTTGGCGGGTGCCGGTGCCGGTCTCGGCGGCGAACGAAGCGGAACCTTCAAGCCGTTTTGGAAATTGATGCGCCGGATGGTTCAACGTGGCCGTCATCCGCAACTTGTCGTCCTGGAAAACGTAGTTGGGGCGCTCACTTCCCACCACGGCGGCGATTTCAAGCATATCGTCGGCAGCTTGGCGAAAGAGGGGTACAGAGTCGGTGCCCTGGTCATGGACGCCGTTCTTTTCCTGCCGCAGTCGAGGGCAAGGCTTTTCATTGTGGGCGTCCATGAAGATACTGCGATCCCGGCGCAACTCAGCTTGCCGGGAGCGTCGGACCCGTGGCACACAAAGGCGCTGCGGACGGCCTATGAGAATTTGCCCCGCCGATTGCGGGACGATTGGATCTGGTGGAATCTCCCGACTCCAACCGAACCAATCCCGCCATTCGCCAGCCTCATCGAAGACGAGCCGACCGGCGTGAAGTGGCACACGAAAGAGCAGACCGACCACATCATCGGCTTGATGTCGCCGGTTCATCTGGAAAAGCTGCGGAACGCACAACGCCTTCGTGAAAGAATCGTCGGGACCGTGTATCGACGGATTCGCCCGAACGGACACGACGGCGAGAAAGTACAACGGGCCGAGATTCGATTTGACCAGGTTTCCGGTTGCCTGAGAACGCCCGTGGGCGGCTCCAGTCGGCAGACAATCGTGGTCGTCGAAGGCCGCAAGGTCCGCTCACGGTTGTTGTCGCCAAGGGAAGCGGCACGGCTGATGGGCGTCCCTGAAGATTACCCCGTGCCAGAGAGGTACAACGATGCCTATCATCTGTTTGGGGATGGGCTGGCGGTTCCGGTCGTCCGTTGGCTGAACCTCAATTTGCTTCTGCCACTTGCAATGTCGTCTCGGGTTATGAAAGCCGCTTAGATGCCGCCAGAAGAGAATGAGCCCCAGGGAGTCCCACAGGACGTAGCGGCCATTCGACAGCAAATCCGGGCGTTCCTGGACACGAACGATTCCAACGGCAAAAGGATTGGGAAGGCCAAGTGGGGCGTGTACGCTTTCTACGACTACGACGGTGAGCCGATTTATGTCGGCCAGACGAACGAGATGTTGCAGGTACGGATCGGGCGGCACCTGACGAATCAGCGCACGGACGCTGTAGCCATGAACGTGTTGGACCCGTTTGAAGTAGCGGAAATCGAAGTCTGGCCGCTGTGGGAGTTGGAAGGACGGGACAAGAAAGACCGTGAGGCCAAGAAGGTGCTCAATTCTGCTGAGTACACCGTCTTCCAGCGTGTATTGGGCGAGTCCAGCTTCGGCGCTGTCCTGAACGAAGGCGACATCGCACCGACCGATCTAATCGACCTCCCGCCATCTGTCCGAGCACGCATTATTCCTGATGGCCTGTACGAACAGCGCAAACACCCGGACGTGCGGATAGCGAGACGGGCCACCACCATCGCCGCTCTCGCACGGGTCATCAGCGAACGAAAGGTGTCCAAGGGCCTTCGCCGAACGCTCATGACCCAGGCTCGGCGTCTTGAACGGCTTGCCACGCAGCGGTACAACGAGATCGGCGGCGCTCTGCCGACCGTGGAACCCGGCGAGGAGGTCTGACGAACCCGGCCAAGGCTGCGGCATAGCCGTCTTCTTCACCGCCGATTTCCTCGCCGTCATCACCACGGCGGCAATCATCTCCAGCTTGGCCGCTGAAGGCCCACAGGATCGCTCAGTTCCATCCGCACCCGCCCGGTAGACCGTCAGGGCACCCCGGCGACAGCGACGGCTTGTAGAGCCAAGTTCCAACCGCCAGGAGTCGAAGGCAGTTTAGGACGGGCCATGCGGTTTCAGCGTGCGGTGCCGGATTCCCTGGCTTCCGCACGCTGACCCGTTGTTCGGCCTAGCTCACCTTATCGCACTCAAGGCAGTGCTTCTTGCCGCCAGTACCCGATTCACGGTGCTGCGGCTTGATGCGTTTCCCATCCGGGCAGGTATCCTTATCGTGGTAAACCTCCCGGTGCTTGGGCAAATACTCTTGCGAGTTCGTATGATATGGGGATACCTTAGCCATCTAGTGTTTTCACTCCTCAAGGCCAGATTACACCCAATTCAAGAGCTTCGCATCCAAGCACCAACTTTCAACTACTTGGAGTCCGATGTCAAAGCGGCAAAGGCCAAGACCCCAACCACCACCCAACCCGCTGCCTTTACCGTTTCGCTCTCTGCCTGTCCGGTGAAGGCGAACGATGCGAAGTGTTCGCAGTTCTGTGCGAACAGTGCGTATGGCTTCCCGATGTTGGCTTCGGCCCTGGCAACCACACAGGCGGCATGTACTGCGGATTCCGGGCGGCGGTGCAGCAGGACCAGATTGCCCGCCGCAAACTCGTGCCAGTCCACGACGGCCACGTTGCCGCCCTTGGTGTTGTGGATGATTTCGACTGCGATTCCTCCATACACAAAGATCAGGCGGCGTACAATGCCGTGGTGCCATATTCCAAACCGGCTCGAATATACCCGAACCCAATCACCGGCCTGAATCTCTCGCCCCGTCCAATACGTTGGCATCCGCATCGAATCGCCCTCTAGTCCATATTATCGCTCGAACGCACGAAGAGGGACAATATTGTTTTGGAGGCCGCTTGATGAAACTGGACACGGATTTGGTTCGGCAGATTCTCCTGAAAGTGGAAGACTTCCCGTTTGACGGCGGCTTCCATGATGTAGAGATCGAAGGTCGCACGGAAAATGAGATCACCTACCACGTCATGCTTCTCCACGAAGCCGGATTGCTAGAGGCACTGGACTTGTCAACCCTCAGCGGCCTCTGCTGGAAGCCAACCCGTCTCACCTACGAAGGGCACCAGTTCCTTGATGCTGCCCGGAGCGACACCGTTTGGCAGAAGGCGAAATCGTGGATGCAGAAGACCACGGGAACGCTGACGTTGGAGGGTCTGAAACTGGCCCTTCCGCATGTCGTGAAAGCTCTAATACAAGGCGGCGCTTTCTGAAAGTCTGCTTCATTTCGGAGATCTTGACCATCAGCTACGCCGTTGACCGCTTGTACTGTCCGCAGAAGGCATGACGAACGTTGCCCGGATCTTCGCCAAGATCTCGTCCGTCATTCCCGGAATGTCCTTCAGCTTTTCAGGATCAGGCTGCTGCAACCCGAAGACCCTGCTGATTTGGTATGCCAGTTGAATATCAACACCAAGCAGTTCCTTGAACAGTACCGCATCGCAACCTTCGGCCTGAATCGGTTCCGGGTCTTTGTTCTCAACGAGCACCCGCTTGAGATTTCGCAGAGTTGGGATCGAGAGGTCCAGCCCCGTACTTCCCGGAATCGTTGTGAACTTCTGGAAGGTCTTGTGCAAACCAGCAAACTCATCTTTTAGCTTGCCAAGAACCTCTGAAATGTCCTTCGCTTGTTCCTCCATTTCCGGGCGAACCGCAGTAGAGTGTTCGTAGGCGGCAAAGTTGACCGGCCATTCATCGGTCACCCGACTTCCGCCTTCGGGGTGGTAGTAGCTGATTCGCACTGAAAACTCTAGCGGAACTCCGTGCTTGCCACTCAAGATTTCCCAAAACGGGCACAGCAGAAAACGAAAGCTCTGCTTGGGCGGAAACTTTGAAATGCCGTTAGCAAAAAGCAGCGGCGTGCGGGGCTGCAACGGCCACGGGAACTTGTCTGGAAACTCAAAACCCACGTCTTCGGCAACAACATCGCTGACGTTGCCCACGTCGAATGTCGCAACGAACCGCCGATACTCCCCGACTTGAAACGTGATTATTGGAGGCAGGTGCTTGCGCCGATTTCGAACATCATTGATTTCGTAGTCCTCCATTGGTACTGACTTGAAATTGTGCCTTTTGTAGTACCGTTTGTCCGATGCTTGGTGCGGACCTCTGAACGTCTTCGCCACTTCAATGACGTACATGGTTCGCCCCGGCGTCCTTACCAAAGGCAGAATCCGAACGTCGTCAATGCGTGGCGTGATTCCCGTCATCACGGCGGCTTCAATCCATTCCCTTGAACATTCGGAATCGTCAACGCCGTCGTCAATTTTGGTTGGTAGTTGATCCTTCTCTTCAACACCGTAGATCAAAACGCCACCATCGGAATTTGCGAATGCAGACACGTCCTTGGCGATCTCGTCCCGTTCACGGGAGCCACGATGGATCGCCGCACTGCGTTTGTAGTCCAGGTGTACGTTCTCCTGCACTTGGTCCTGGATCATCTTCTCCACATCGGCAATGCTCTTCGGAACGATCATTGGACCCCATTCGGCAACGGAACCATCGTGAACTGCATCCAAATCGTCGCCCTCAATTCACCACATAAACGCTCTGCCCCTGCCCCATGTACGCCTCGTAGAAATGCTGGTAAACGACATCGCACTTCTGATCGTAAAGCTCCTTCGTGTAGGCCCTCGGAAGCTGGTCCAGAACGTCCTTAATCGTCGTGAACACCATCGCCCTGGTCGTTTGCTGCTTCCGCCAGTCGAGGACCAACTTCTCCCGCTTCAACTTCTCCAGGAGCGACCTTGCCACCCTTTTCACTTCAGCCGCCTCCTGCTGCGTCAACGTGATGTTGTGTTTGGTGAGCAGATCGAAGATCACCAGTTCCTCTTCGCTCAGTTGTTCCGCAAGGCCACGCTTCTCTTCCGCATTCAGCTTCTTCGTGAATGCCATCAGCTTGGCAAAGAACGCCTCTACGTTGGCGGACCCGGCGTTGTATTCGTCGATCATCTTCTGAAACTCTTCAAGAAAGTCGATCCGGGTCCGGTTCAGCTTCACCATTTGTGCCAGCTTGACGGCGATTTTGGCACGGAGCTTCTGGACTTCGATGCTCTTCCGGCCACTATTGAATTGCTCCTTCAGCGCCTCGAAATCGACTTGGCTCAGATCAATGTAGCGGGCCGGATCGTTCGAGACTGGCGGCATCACATAGCCGCCCGCCGCAATAGACTTGTTCAGCAACGCCTCGACATCACCCATCACCGCCGAGATGTCCACGACCGGGAGTTCCGACCGGATCTTCTCGGCAACGACCTTGAACACGTTACAGATGGGGCTGAACTCGAAGGCGGCGGCATCCGGCAGGAGCGACTTGAAGAGCGCACCGACCGCCGTTGCCAAATTCAAATACCGGCTCCTCGTATCATCGGTGACGACCAGGGCGGCGACGGCATCTTCCTTCAACTTCTCCCGCTCGTAGCCTCTGGCGTCCCGAATCGTCGCCGGGTTGACCTTCCGTTCCAGGCAGAAGGCTGTGGCGGTGCCAATGGCTTCCCGAAGCTGCCGCACCAGTTCACTCTTGTCATGGATTGGCGTGTCGCCGGGAACGCCGCCGTCTAGGGGCGCTCCATAGATCGCAAGCGCCTTCTGGAGATTCCGGAAGACGCCAACGTAATCCACGATCAGGCCGTTCTGCTTGTCCTTGAAGACCCGATTCGCTCTTGCGATGGTCTGCATGAGCGTGTGGTTCTTCATCGGCTTGTCCAGGTAGATGGTGGAGCACGAAGGCACGTCGAACCCGGTGATCCACATGGCACAGACGAACACGATGCGTAAAGGATCGTCGGGATTCTTGAACTTTGTTTCGAGGTCTTCCTTCGCCATCCGCTTGCGGTGCGTGGCGATGTCCAGGCTCTTCTTCTTGAACTCCTCAATCTCGTTCTGTTGCTGAGAGACCACCACCGCCATGTCGGTGCCCTCGAAAAACGTCAGGCGTGCTTCCAGTTCCGGCCTGTCCATCGGGTCGGCGGCGGCGAGTTCCTTCCTCAACTTGGCGATGCCGGTCTTCCAGTGCTTCTGGACGGCATCGAACGTGCGAACCGCCGTGGCCTTATCAATCGAGATGACCATCGCTTTGGCAAGGACGCCACGGCCCATGAAGTGCGCCACGATGTCTTCACCGATTCGTTCCAGGCGGTCTTCTCTGGTGATGAGATGGTATTCCCTGGCGAACTCCCGCTCCAGCTTGCGCTCCTGATCGTCGTCCAGGTCGGCCCGGTCGCAAATGTCGGCAATCTCTTCGGTCAGGTTGTCGTTGGTCAATTGAAGTTCAGGGATGCGGTTTTCATAGTAGAGCGGAACCGTGTTCACGTCGTCCACGGATTCCTTGAAGTTGTAGACGGAAACGTAGTCGCCAAACACTTCCTTCGTCAGTTCCTCACCGGCCATCAGTGGCGTGCCGGTGAAGCCGATGAAAGCGGCATTGGGCAGGGCGCTCCGCATGTTGGCGGCGAAGATGTCGTATTGGCTTCGGTGCGCTTCGTCGGTGATTACGATAATGTCCGACCGGGTGGAAAGCACCGGATACCGTTCGCCGTGCTCCGTGCGGAACTTCTGGATCAACGTGAAAACGTAGCGGTGGTCTTCCTGATTCAGCATCCGCTTCAGGCTCTCACCGCAGTCGGCCCGGACCCGCTTTTCGTCCTCCAGCACGGCTCCGGTCTTTGCGAAGTTTCCGTAAATCTGCGTGTCGAGGTCTTCCCGGTCGGTGACGATCACGAACGTCCAATTGCCAGGGATCTTCCGCAACACCTTCTGGGAGAAGAAGACCATCGAATAGCTCTTGCCGGAACCTTGGGTGTGCCAGAAAACGCCGAGCTTGCCCTGGTTCTCTTTGATGTCCCGGACGGCGGCAATGGCATTATTGACGCCAAGGAACTGGTGGTTCTTGGCGACCAGCTTCTTCAGTTCGCCTTTGCGTTCATCGAAGAGGATGAAGTTTTCAGCGAGATCCAGTAGCCGCCGTTTCTCGCATGTGCCCCGGATCATTGTCTCCAAGCTGATGAGGCCGGGTTCACCTTCGCTGTCGATCTTCTTCCATTCGGCAAAGTGCTCGAACCCGGCTGTCATACTGCCGATCTTGGCTTTGGAGCCGTTCGACAAGATGATGAGGCCGTTGTACCAGAAGACCTGTGGAATCGTATCTTTGTAGTCGGATAAATTCTTTTCGTAGGCGAGTTCGAGCTTCTTGTGCGACGCCTTCAGTTCGATGAAGACCAGCGGGATGCCGTTCACAAAGCCAACAAGATCGGCACGCTTCTTGCCGTACTCACCGGAAATCCAGAACTGCGATGCCAGCAAGAAATCGTTGTTGCCGGGTTCGGTCCAGTCAATCACCTTGATGGTCTCGACGGCTTCGTCTTCGTCATCGCCCTTCTTATAGGCGACCTTGATACCGTCCTTCAGGAGCTTGTAGACGGCCTGATTCGCTCTGGCTGGACTCATGACCCTTCGGTCTTTGGTCAACTCCTGGACGGCGATTTCGATGGCGTTGGAAGAGACGCCGGGATTCAGTTTCTCGATGGCGGCACGAAGACGATGCGGGAGCACAACATCGGCCATCGTCTCCCTACCAAGCAGGGACAGCGGCCCGAAAGTTTCGTGGTAGCAGTTCAGCGTCTCCCATCCCAATTCAGCGAAAAGAGCAATCGTGGGTTGTTCAATTGCGGCGTCTTCGGAATCGGGATTGACGTAGCTCATACGGCCTGTTCCACAAGCTCGGCGGCGGCTTCAACTGGAATCTCACCGGAGATCAGCTTCGGCAAGAGAAAGTCTCTCGTGGTGCGGAGGTTCCGATTCCGAAACACAAGGTTTTGAAGCATCTCAACAGTTGGCTGGATCATTCCATTGAATGATCCAAGCAAGGTGGCATCCGGTAACGGCAACGGGTACTTTGTCAGCACGTCCCAATTCGCCCTTGGCATTTTCGTTCCCTGAGATGTCTGCGTCGCATGTCGCACAAAGTCTTCGCTTGAGACGCAGCACAGTACGGGGCCGAAATATGCCGGATCGTTCGGCACGATCACGATGGCGTCCGAAGATGCCACCCCGTCAACCGGAGCCACACCAACCTTGTGAAAATATGGTCGAATCTTTCCAAAGAGAATTTCCCCACGCTTGAAGCGCAGCTTCGTACTTCCAACGTCTCCCGCTCTGCCCCATTCGCCCAAGGCAATGGACTTCCGTGGCAAGTGTTCCAAGCCGATGTACGGCATGTCCACATCAACATCGCTTGGGAGCACGCCACGCCTGACCTCTGAGCAAAGATGCCCAACCCGTTTGGGTTGCCATCCTCTTGGTATCGGCCCCAACTCCGAATCCACCATCTTCCCTTTCTGGTGGCCGGGAAAGCGGAAGTTGACGAACCACTCCCGGTAGAGCATTTGCGCCATGTCTTCCAGGATCTTGATGCGCCGGGTGTTGTTCTCAATCAGATCGTCGTAGGCTGAAAGGATGGATGCGATGCGCTCCTGGACGTTGATAGGCGGCAACGGCAAGGGTTCCCGCTCTGCGAACGTGGTGAACTGAAACCTCGCAACCCCGGTGTGCTGTGTATGGTACTGAAGGAGCAGTCGGGCGTTATAGAAGTGTTGGAGAAGCCAAAACACGAAAGCCGGGTCCGCTTTCTGTTGGTCTATTCTAATAAACCTTGCGAAACTGGCGCACGTCAACGGCAGACCCGATTTCGAGATCAAGGAAGGTTTGACCAAAAGGGTCCGACCAGTGGGCCGATCTTTAGACCCGCCAGCGGTTTCAATGAGTATGTCGAATGCCTGAAGGCGCTTCCTGATTGCGATGTGTTCTGGAATGTAACGGGATGGAACACCGTCAAGAAATCCGACTCTCGCATCCTCGAAATCCGTTCCACGAATCACGGCCATTTCCACAGACGAATAGAATGGCTCACCTTTGCCCCATTCACCATCCTTCGTGATGGCCGTGATGGACTTGAGTACGGACGCCGCCATTTACCGAACCTCCAGCAAGCCTGTGACGTTCTCCGCAATCCGCTCTTCCAGTTCTCTCGCCTCTGCGTTCAGCGTCTCCAATTCTTCGTTCAGTTCCTCCAGCTTTTCAGCAAACTCGAAATCATCCGCCGCCCGTTCCGCCACACCCACGTAGCGCCCCGGATTCAGGCTCCAGCCTTGCACTTCAATTTCGGCAAGCGTGGCGACCTTGCACAGTCCAAGAACGTCGCCGTATTTGCCCTTCGGGAAGTTCTCCTTCATCGACGGCTGGCTTCCGGCGTCGGTCTCCACGGCTTCGCCACGATACATCCGCACGATGTTCGAGATGAACTCAATCTGATCCGGCGTCCAGTCCCGGTGCGCCCGGTCAATCTGGCGGAAGATGTGGCGGGCGTCGATGAACAGCACTTTGTCTTTGCGCCCAGTCTTCTTCTTGCCCCGGTCCAAGAACCACAAGGTACAAGGCAGCGTGACGGTGTAGAAGAAGTTCGGCCCCACCGAAACCATCACATCGACGGCCCGGTCTTCCAGCATCTTCCGGCGAATTTCGAGTTCGGAACCCCGTGCGTCACCGGCAGAATTCGCCATGACGAACCCGGCCCTTCCGGTTTGGCTCAGGGTCGAATAGAAAACCTGAATCCAGAGGTAGTTGGCGTTGTCAGCTTTGGGCAAGCCGAACGGATACCGTGGATCGTCTTTCAGCCGCTCCTTGTCCACCTTGTCCACGTTGAATGGCGGATTTGCCATTACGAAATCGAACTTGCCTACGCTCTTGAACGGGTCTTCGTAGTACGTGACGGCTTGCCGGATGTCGCCAGCCAAACCGTGAACGGCAAGGTTCATGTGGCAGAGCCGGATGGTTTCGGCAACCTTCTCCTGGCCGTAGATCGCAATGTCGGTGACAGCCTTCTTGTGGTGGTCCACGAACGCCGCCGATTGGACGAACATGCCGCCTGATCCCGATGCGGGGTCCAGCAAACGCCCGTGGAAGGGTTCGATGATTTCCACGATCAGCTTGACGATGCTGGTGGGCGTGAAGAACTCGCCACCCTTCTGCCCTTCCGACATCGCAAACTTGCCCAAAAAGTATTCGTAAATTTTGCCGAATGCATCGCCTTCGATGTCCATTGGCACGGCGGCAAAGTTCTTCAAGAGCGAGACCAGGAGTTCTTTGTCCAGTTTGTTGTACGTCTTGGGAAGGACTTCCTTCAGGTCTTCGTTGTCGCCTTCGATGGCCTTCATCGCATCGTTGATGGCCTTGCCGATGTCGGCTCCTTCCGGCAGGTGCAGCAGGTAGGAGAATCGGGCGCTATCGGGCAGGTAGAGCACGCCACGAGCCTGATAATCCGCCTTGCCGATGGTGCGGCGTCCGCTGCCCTGGCTGGTGAGCTTGGCTTTCGCCGTGGTGAACTTGTGATCGGCGTAGCGAAGGAAGATGAGGCCGAGCACCGGGACGCTGTACTCAGAGGACTTCAGCTTGGAGTTGGCCCGGAGTTCGTCGGCGGCTCCCCAAAGGCGCTTTTCGAGGTCGGTGTGGTTGGCTGGCATGTCTTATCGGCTCGCAGCGGCCAGTTTCTTCTCCAGTTCCTTGCCGTGGCGCTCGATGAGAATTCCGATGGCCCTATATCGCCGTTCCTCGGCTTCGGATGCGGTCGTCTTCTTTGCCATAGAAAGCTAGTGTACTCCTGTCAAGTGTGGATTGGTGAAGGTCTGGCCAAAAGACCGGCGATACCGGCCATTTGCGCCGCCCCTTTCAGGCCCGCCGCTCTCGATTGGGGAAGCTGGATCGGCATAGCCAAACTCTTTTTGCTAAACTCCAAACCGGGAGCCACCATCATGGCCGACGACAACATCAAACGAATCCCCATCAAGGACCTCCGTCAAGAACCCGGCGCACACGAACTGGCCTCTTCGCCGGACATGAAGCCGTACCTGAATTTCGCCGTGGCGCTCATGCGAGGGCACGATCCGGCACCGGAACTGGAAGCGCTTCGCCAACTGCCGCTCGAAAAGCGCCACATCTGGCGGGTGGCATCGGCGCTCAAGTGGGGATTCGCTGATTTTGATAGCCTCACTGTCGATGCGGATCGGCAAACACTGTCGCCGGAAGATCTCGGCAAGGTGATGGACCTTCTGAAGTTCCGCCCGATGCAGTTCTGCATGTTCTTGAGGGCGCTGGTGGGCGCTCAAGAGATGCAGAGCATGATGGTCGAGGCGATCAAGGTTGCGAGATAGAGCTGAACGTCCATGCGCCATGACCGAAGGCGTCCGTTCAAACGAACGGCCCTAAAGCGAACGGCAAGATGGGCGGTGTTTGGGGTGTTGCTTCTGCTGCTCTGGCGTCTGGTGAACCATGTCCCGCACCAGTTCTTCCGGCGATAGTCCACCTGGATGGGACCGGCAGTGGGCCAGGGCGCAGCGGCATCCGGCGTCGTTCGCAGCGGGCGGATGACGGCGTTGCTGGTGTTAATGGGTTGCCTGGGTAAACATGTCCACGGTAATTCGGTCCCGATCAAGGACGGCATGGTCGGGGTCGTCGTTGCCTGCTTTGGCGGCGGCAAACCGCCAATCCCCACGACCCGCCACCATTCTATGATGGGAACATGACCTGGGAGAAGGACGGCAGTTCGCTGGAGATTCGCACGCAGGGCCAATTGCCAGATGGACAGCCTGCACTTGACGAAATTGTTGCTTCTGGCGCTGTCGTTCATCTTGAGCAGATGGCGCACGATCATTGGTGGATGGGCCTGGAAGCTGGCGGAAAGTATTTCCACCTGAACTTCGGGGTCCAAGACGGGCGCTTGTGGGTTCGTCTGTCCGACCAGGGCGAGGAAAACGCTGAATGGGAAGGCGACAATCGGGAGAGGCCGATACCGGGAGTCGATGATTAGGCTTTCTTGTACATCCTGAGCATGGGCAAGTAAGACCACGGAGGGAAACCCATCATGACGGTCGAAGATCACTTCAGGGAAGCGTATAGAGAAGGCTCCATGCCTTGGGACATCGGCAAACCTGATTTCAACCTTGTTCAGACTGTGAACATGATTCCCATCGCTACGTGCAGGGCGCTGGACATCGGATGCGGCACTGGCGACAACGCAATTTGGCTTTCGCAGCAAGGCTTCCCGGTGGCCGGTGTTGACATATCCGACATTGCGATAGAAAAGGCCAAAGAGAAAGCTGCAAACGCCAATGCCACCTGCACGTTTGTTGTGCTGGATATCCTCAAAAGGCAGGTCGAAGGAGCGCCATTTGGCTTTGCCTTTGATCGGGGCTGTTTTCACACGCTGAATTCTTCCAGTGAACGGAAGAACTTCGCCAAGCTAGTCAACCGTCATTTGGGCGAGAACGGCCTGTGGCTCAGTCTTGTTGGAAATGCCGACGAGCAACGTCTAGGCGAAGGCCCTCCACAGCGGACTGCCAGAGACATTGTGAGCGCTGTCGAACCCCACTTCGAAATCCTTTCGCTGGTTTCCGGCTATTTCGGTTCTAACCGTCCAGACCCGGTGAGAGCTTGGGTGTGTTTGATGCGGAAGAGGATGAAATCATGAACATCCTGGCGCTCGATAGAGAAGTTCCGGGCGTCACTGACGACCAGTTCACCGAGGAGATCCTGAAGGCTGACGCTCGATAAGCCTGGGAGCTTAATCAATCCGGCGTGCTACGGGAACTCTATTTCAGTGCCGACGCCCACGAAGCAGTTCTGGTAGAGATCCAGAGTCAGGATCGTGCGGCAAACAGGGTCGGCAAGCATATAACCCGAATCGTGCCACACGAGTCTTGTCGTATTTATGGGAATCGCCTTGCGCTTCATGAGCGCCCCCACGCACTCAAATGCTATTAACCGGCAGTTTGCTCCGCTGCCGGTGCAGCAGCCGCAGTCTTCTTCGCCGCCGATTTCTTCACCATCGCCACACCAAGCACCACCACGGCGGCAGTCCTCTCAGGCTTGGCCGCTAACGGCACACACAGGCTCCAGAATCGCTCGGCACGAAGCGGGTAGGGCCAACCAGCCCAAGCGACGGGCGATGCATTACAAATTGCCGCCCCAAGTCGTTCGCATCTCACATGACCTTGAATAGCGTCCGGTTCTTCTTCACCGGAAGATCGAACATCAGACCCACTTCGGTTTCGGCGCTCAGAGCCAATTCGTCTTTCGGTTTGTTTTGCAGCCGAATACTTAATATCGTCGCTGAGTAGCAGCAGGCTTCGCCACAAACGTAAAGCGTATCGCCCACAGCTATCTCCACATCACTCATGAACGCCACGACAGCACCATTGGCGATCCGTTCGGTTACCGCACCAACCCGTCTCGCCCCACCCCGCTTGGATTTGAGCGTCAACACATTCCAAGTTCCGAGTTCGGACATTGCCACACAAAGGGCTTCAATGAAATCGGCCATTTCAAGAATCGAGGACAGGCCAAGCACGTCGTCCACATCCACTGGGCCGTGAGCTGCTTCATTTCGGTACTTGATAAACTCCCTCAACTCCGATTCAGCGCCGGTGGGAGTTGCAGCGTCCTTTCCCGCAGAGTTGAGGTAGTCTACCACGCTCCTGCTCTTCTGAATCCACGCCCAGGAATTTGGAATCGAAAGCGATGCGAACAGTTGTTCGAGCACTCCCCGACGATAGTTGTGGTCCTTGGAAAGAAATGCTTCGGGAATCAACTCATATGGAGACTCGCCCGCCAGTGCCCCCACGTATCCCTTCGTTACTTCCAGACAACTCAGATGGCTGAATCTGGCTTGATCGATGTTCTGAAGTAGTTTTGCGACTCCGATACGGTGAGCATCCACAACGCACTTTTCAAGGGCTTTGTAATCAACTACCAGCGCCGGGAGCATTATGAGCCAATCACGGGCAAGCTCTGAAACGAATTGTTCATAAATCGTGTAAAGGCGAGTGAGTCCGGCGCAGTGATCGAAGATTCGCCACCCAGTGGCATCCGGTGGAACACCAATAGCGCCACTGAGGTAGCCCCTGTACCCTACTGTAGTTAAATCGTGTGCGCCAAACAGGACGGTCCGCATCTGCTCGTTCGTCCGTAGCACGGCTCGGACGGATTCTATGTTCTCCTTTGCTTTCTTGAGCAGTTCCGTGAACATTCCCGGTCACGAGTGCAGCACGCTATCAAGCATCTGATCGAACAGGTCTATACGATTCTCGATGTCTTTTCTGCTGTTGCCTCTTCCTGTGAACGTGCCTGACGGGTGAGTCTCAAAGAGTTTCTGCGTCATTTCCATAATTTCTTTGCTTTTCAACGTCAATGTCGTCTTCGACGCCGTATGCCGACTCAATCCCACCATCACAGCATCATAGAAGGCTCTATGGGGCAACCTTGCCCACTTCTTCTTCGTCAGTAAATATGGCCGGAACACGAACTCCCCAAAGATACGGTTAGCCATACTGAAAGTCCACTCGAACAACTCTCGAAGTATTGCTAGATCTTCATTGGTGAACTGCTGCGCTCGAATGGTGTAGCGGGTCATGAAGGTCTGAATGCCGCCAGAAAAGTTCTGGACGTGACGGAGAGCGAAGAAGCGAAGTACAAGTTCGATGTCGCCCATTTTGCGGTACATCGAATTCTCCAGAAGCTCATCAGACGGCGCAACCTCTTCAGCCTCAGTCACGTTAGGAATTCCCCAACACTCCCGAAACGCATCCGCCTTTGCCAATTCCAGTAAGAGATCGTTGAACCTGCTCTGGTAAAGAGCGTTACGAATTTCCTGATGTGTGAGCTTGACGCCCCCAGTATTCAGTCGCTCAAAGACCAATTGCCTTAAAAGCATGGCCTCTTCTTCATCGGGCGCAGATTCCTTCAGGAGAACCACAGAGGAAATGGAGCGGCGATCAATTCCGGCACGGATCTTGGAAGGTAGCTGCTGGTACGTCCTTCCGTTTAGTTCAGGCCACCGTTCGAGTCCCGTCAGTTTCAGCTTGTTCTCATAAAACTCTCTGATGGCGGTGATGCGCTGTTGCCCGTCCATGACTTCGTAGGAGTTGAAGTTCCTTTCAAACAAAAAGATCGGAGGGACAGGAACGTTCATGATGAACGATTCGATGAGCCGGGACTGACGTTCCGCATCCCATCGTTTGCGACGCTGGTAGAACGGCCTAAGCTCCATGTATCCAGGCTTCTTTAGCTGTTCAACCAGCGTCGGCAGTTTCTCTCGATTGGCCTCCGTTACAATTCGTTGCTCTCCCGATTCGTATTTGTCGTTGATTGCTTGGTCAGAAACCTTGGCTTTAGGAAGCGAGAGCTGCTTCTGCCACATCACGGATTCCGTCGGTCCAACGGTTGTCATTATTGTTCCCGTCCGCTAAAGCCCTGAACCATAAGCACAGCGCTCACTTCTTCATCTCCAAGACTCCACCACGGGTAGCATACGACGCCTACTGAGCCGCAGTTCCCGCTGCCGCCGTCTGTGCAGCAGCCGGGGCCGTCTTCTTTGCGGCCAACGTATTCACGGCAGTCTTCTTCGGAGGGGCCTTCTTTGCGGCAGCTTTCGCAGCAGCCTTCTGCAACCGCCACCGCTTCTTCGTGGCGGCGATGATTCTTGCCAAGCCTTCTTTGCTCATCTTGCGTTTCGCCTTCGGCGCTTCTGCTGGCGCTGGTGGCTCGGCTTCATTCTTGATCTTCGCCCACCTTGCCTTCTGTGCCAGGGCCATCTTCCGGCGTGAGGCGGCAGTGAACTTCTTGCGCTTGCCGGTGGGCGCTGTGGGTGCGGCGGCGGGTTCAGCGGGGCCACCGGAAAGCAATGCCCGCAGTTCAGCGACCTTGGCGTCGATGCGGGCCTTTTGGACTTCGTAGCCCTCGATGGCGGCGGTGATGATTTCGTTCGTGAGTTGTTTCGGCATGTTAGCCTTTCCCACTATTCACAGTACCGCATTCCGCAGTCGCAGGAGTCCCATCGGGAATCTTGCGCCGGGAATCCCAGGCCGGAACATCGTGCCGGGAGTCTCAGGCCCCGGAGTCCCATCCTGGAATCTTGCAGGGAGCCTCATTGCGGAATTTCTCCTTGGCCTTCAAAACGAACCCGCCCGGTTTGTTAAAACCTTGGAGCAAAGGATGGTTAAGCCGCTTTTACAGTGTTTCAAAACTTCGGCCCGCTTCGCCGCCGTCTCCATCGCCGGTCTGTTGATGCCGCAATTCCCAGGGCCGTACCAAAAAGCAACTCCCACGGCGGCGGCACCGCCGAAACCAGGAACTCGCACCCGGCGCTAAATACAGAAGAAGACAGCAATCAGAACGCAGCAACTCCCAAGACCATGAAGACCAGACGAAAACGTGACAGACTAAACCGCATGGAAGCGATGCTCCATGAAGTCGTCATTCTCCAAGTGCGGCTCTCGAAACACACCGTTGCTGAAATTGACGATGTGATCGCCATGGTGCCACAGTTTCGTGGCTTCAGCCGGGGCAAGTTCATCCGTGCCAGCGTGCAATACGCTCTGTACCAGATTGAAGAAACCCTCCGCACGGCAGACGCCACTCGATCCGACAGACCGTGAGGAAGAGCACCGATGTCACACTTGATTCGTTCTGTGCCACAAGTATGGTGTTGATCTTCATGGTGATTTAGGATTGGGGTGTGAGTGACTTGTGTGTAGAAGTATTCTTTCGTGTAGAACTCTTCTTTCACAACAGCCCGAAGGGTCGAGGGCCGTAGGCCATCGACTAGTGTTGGTTCCTTTGGGACGATGGTGACGTTTGGGGTTATAGGATTCTAGTTATTACTTCTCAAGAGAACACTCTATATCTCTATAACCCTCAAATGTCACCACGGCACACTTAATGCTTTTTGTGCCAGAAGTGTGGATTTGATCTTCATGGTGATTTAGGATCGGGGTGTCGATAACGTTTGTGTACAAATGTACTTTCGTGTAGAAAGATTCTTTCACGTCAGCCCGGAGGGTCGAGGGCCGTAGGCCATCGACTAGTGTTGGTTCCTTTGAAACAATGGTGACATTTGAGGGTTATAGGATTCTAATTACTACTCTTCAAGAGAATACTCTATAGTCCTATAACCACCATTTGTCACCACGGCGCTGGTAGACGCCTCGGCTCACCTTCACAAGGTTCCCGGAGTCACATATGCGCCTCAAAGCCTGATTGATCGTCTTCCGGTCGATTCCTGAACTGTGTGCGATCTCTGCCGCAGTCGCCGTCTCATTCTTCTCAAAGTAGTCCTGGATGAAGTCGGGCGTGCGGTATGCTTGTGCTTCCAGCTTGCGAATCTCGTGTTGAACCCGGTACTGCTGCGTCAATGTCCACGCCTCATCGACAACCTGGAGGAGAGTGAACTCGTTCTCCTCGATGTTGTGAACGAGCCACCACACCCGGATCATCGCCTCGGCCCGGCTCCGGGAGCGACTGGCGTGAAGGTCTTTCTGCAGCCATCGGGTTGCGAGTTCAAGTTCCGGTTCTTTGACAACCCATTCCCGGCTCCACAGATGCTCGAAGGTTTCAAATCGGTAGACGTTGAAGGCGATGTTGTGGGCGATCTTGACCTTGGCGTGCTTGGCCAGGTCTTTGATGAATCCCTGCGGCCCGTAGGTCAGAAGTCTTCGGATCGGCTCAATGTAAGGCTTCTCTTTCATCTGAGGTCTCGAAATCGCATGGTCGCATGGTTCGCAGGTTTATCAAGTCGGTGGGCACGGAAATGCCCGGCTGTCAAAGCACTGCAAGCACCAATCTACTTGGGACATCCTGGACGACCACGGATTGCCTTTGTGTTCACGACTCTGGGTCTAATTCGACTTTCTCCAAATGGGGCGTCAGTTCCTTCGACAAGTCATCGTAGTGGAACGTGATTATCGTCCGGTAATGTGTTCCATTGACATCGGAATAGCGGATTACGCCGGGGGCATGCGAGATCAGTTGGTGATTGTGGAACATTCGCTGAATAGTCTGGTAGGCAACGGTGTCAGCGAGTGTGTGGTCTTCCCAAACCCTCATCCAAATGGGTCGCCTGTCGCCCGCCGCCAAGGATGTCATTTGCCGGAAAACGATCTTCGTATTCGGTCCACAAAGAGGCTCGACGTCGATATTGAACGCCGCCCCTAATCCCAAATTACGCAAGACAGCTTGAAAGGCGGGCATATTTGCGGCCTCTCCAACAACGGGAAGGTCGGTGGCTCCCTCAAGCATCACGATGGGCTTCACCGTGTGGTTCGTCTGCGCCTGTGCCTCTCTTCTCAGCCGGTAGGTCTCCCGTGTGTAAACAATGAGCACGATCAACGTCAATACCGTTGCAGCGGCGATGATGAGGGAAGCCCACGCTTGCGCTTGCTGTAGGGTGTTGTCCATCACCCTCCCAACTCCTTCTCCAACTCCTTCCGGTGCCGCTGGACCAGATCCACCAGCAGGGCCGACACGGACGGTCTGCCGCCATACTTCTTCGCCCGCTCGAAGGCGCAGCGGTTCAAAAGCTCCCAAATGTCGGCAGGAAGGTTGATGCCGGTCGTTTTGTAGGCGGGTTGCTCCGGTTCCTTCCGGGCGGCAGATTTTGAAGTGGGGCGCTTTGCCATGTCAAGATTGAGTTTAGCTCACCCGCAAGTGGCAATTGTGGTGGCCCCCGCCTCCACCTCGATTGTTCGCACCTGCGAAATATAGAGTGGGAAGTGGCAATTGACAAATCGTTATCAAGGGTGTGATAATGGAATGGTATCGAGGCCCAGACGCTTCCACCGATGCCTACCGACCTCATCCTTCCCGAACGTTCCACGAACACCCAAATTGGCCCGCTGGCGGAAATCGCAGACCGGGCTTCCGAGTTCATCCACCAATCGAAGGCGGCGAACACCGTCCGGGCCTACCGTGCCGATTGGGAGCACTTTACGGCCTGGTGCCAGTCCCACGGCCAAGCATCGCTTCCGGCGAGTGCCGACACCGTGGCGTTGTACGTGGCTGACCTTGCCGCCAGCCTGAAACCAGCGACGATCACCCGTCGCATCTCGGCTATTTCGCAAGGACACCAGATCGCTGGTTTGGAGACCCCAACAGGATCAGCCAAGGTGCGGCTCGTAATGGCTGGCATCCGCCGCACCAAAGGGACCGCTCAGACAGGCAAGACGCCCATCTTGGTGGATGATCTTCGCCGGATGCTTGCCGGGTTGCCTGGAAACCTGCTCGGCGCTCGTGACCGAGTGCTGCTCCTGATCGGGTTTTGTGGGGCGTTTCGCCGGTCGGAGCTTGTTGCGCTCGATGCCGCCGACGTTGCCGTCACAAGAGATGGCTTGGTGGTGACGATCCGGCGCAGCAAGACCGATCAGGAAGGAGAGGGCAGGAAGATCGGAATTCCGTACGCCTCGCACTTGGAAACGTGCCCGGTGCGTTCATTGCAGGACTGGCTGGAGAGGAGCGGCATCAGCGAGGGGCCTTTGTTCCGGCCTGTGAACCGCTTCGGCAAGATGGCGTCTATACGGCTATCCGGTGCCGCCGTTGGGGAAATTGTGAAGAGATATGCCGCCGCCGTTGGCCTGGACGCCACGGAGTTCGCCGGTCACAGCCTTCGTAGTGGGCTGGCGACATCTGCGGCGGCTGCTGGCGCTTCGGAGCGGTCCATAATGCGGCAGACCGGCCACCGTTCGGAGAAGATGGTGCGCCGGTATATCAAGGATGGAAGTCTGTTCAGGGAAAACGCTGTGGCTGTCGTGGGGCTGTAAGCGGCATCCACTGGAGCACGAGGGTCAAATGAACGATTGCACAACAATGATCTATGTTGTACAAGGCCGTGCGTGGTGGGGTTTTAGCGCAAAGGAATGGATCGCATTTGTCCCTTCGGCGCTTGCTGGGGTGAGGTCAGGCGAGGGATACGAGCTACCCGACACGAATCGACTGAACGGACGCCCGAAGTGTGCTCAGAGAATTGATGGTGATGACGCTTGGGACTCGGATCGAAACGACAGCGAGATTTTCTACCTACTTGGCTGGGATTTGGAGGCTTGGGAAGAAGAATTTGCCATCATGCAAGAATCCGGTTATTTTGAATGAAAGCCACGCTCTGCTTAAACTCGAATTAGCCAAGGCCATGAAGAAGAAACGATCACCCGGCTCCCGCCAGGCCGTCTCTAATCCGGGACCGCACAATCACGTCGTGAACCGCCGCAATGTTCCAGCGGGAGACCTCTTCCTCTACGCCCGGTCATTCTACAAAGCAGCGAAGACGTTGGCGGCGTCGTTCCGGTCGGATGGCAACCCGTTCGCCCAGGCCGAGGTCAGCGCCGTCGTCTTCATGTACCGCCATGCCGTCGAACTGCACCTGAAGTCCATTGTTCTTGGAGAAGGAGGCAGTTTCCTGGCGACCAAGCCCGACGCCCTCTCCGTTCAAAAGACCCATTCCGTATCCTGGCTGGCGCAGTTCGTCTGCCAGATCATCGCTGCCGTGAAATGGGAACGGGAATTCAAGTGCGAGGGCGTCGAGACCCTTGCCGATTTCAAGGCGGTGGTCGAGGAGGTCAATTCCGTTGATCCCGGCTCGTATGTGTTCCGATGCCCCGTCGATCCGCAATCGGAATCCAGCGTCGAAGAGTTCACAAAGAAGATGGACGCCGTAATCGGCCTGTTGGAATCGACCGCTGATGCGCTGGCGGCGGAATGGGATTTGCGGTCGGCAGGGACGGTGGTTGAGGCTGACCGGGATGATGGTGGGTTCGAGCCGACCATCCAATAGGACCGCTCAACCTTGAGGAAGGACCAAGAAAAAGTTCCGTCAAGCCGCCTTGAACGAGTGGATGTGCGACTGGTAGGCGGCTTCCGCCTCGGTGCGCTCTTCGGGCGTAAGACCGGCAGCATCGAGAAGATTGTCCCAATTCCGAAGCAGATCCGATTCCTCACCCATGAAGTCGTTGGCACCGACATCGCCGACATGTTCCGCCAGTACAAAACCATCACTGGTGACGATCAATTCGTTGATCGCCGGGTTCGTGTACGCCTCGTCCAAGATGTAGCCGACAATCGCAGCCATTTTGCCGCTCATGCCCTGGAAGCGTTCGGGATGCAGCTTTTCTTTCAAGGTTTTTGGCATAGTTCATCTCCTAGTCTATAACGAGAACCACCAGGCGAGTCCAGTATCGGAGCCAACGCTGGTGATTCGGGAGTTGAGCCGCCCTATTGGACGGCTCGGGTGGGGTTGGGACAAACGGGAAGCCATCGTGGAACTACGCCGTGGCCGGTTCCGTCGCCGCCACGTCGGGAGCGGGCGTTTCGTTGACGATCTTCGGCGTCTCGACAGCGGCATCCTGGATCTTGGGCCTCGGTGCCGTCATTTTCGCCGCCTTCACCTGGACGGGCCGCTTCTTCGCCGGGACCGCTCCAGTAGCCTTCTGGCGCTTCGCAGGAGCCGTAGGCTGCGTCTTCTTCGCCGTGGCCCTCTTCAGTTGCCAGCGCTTCTTCTGAGCAGCCACCATGCGCTTCCGGACCGCAGCGCTGAACCGCTTCTTGCCGGTCGCCTTCGGTTCGGAACTGTCGGTGGCCGTGGAAATGGACCGGCTGGAACCGACCTGGCCCAGTTCATCCTGGATGTCGGCAATGGCAGCTTCGATCCGGTTCCGTTGCAGTTCATAGCCCACGAGCGCCATTTCAAGGACGCTGGTGTGGTCAATCGTCGTGGTCTTTGGCAGGTATTCCTTTCTTTGAGCCGGGAGCCTCGTCATCGGCATAGGGATAGCCGCCATCGCTCCCGGCTGAGCTTTTCCTGGACGGCCTGTATATCCAGCATTGAACGCCACAGAGCAACAGCATCTTCGTTTTGGGCTGCGGCGATCAAATCAACCTGGCGCTGGGCCTTGAGTCGGAGGGCGACGAGGAGTGCTTCGCCGTATTCGATGTTGTCTGGGGTTTCTTTTCGAACGGTAGTGCGGACAGGAGCCATAGGTAATGACGACTGTTGGCATTGTAGCGTCTTGACCTCTTATTTGTCAATTGCCACTTGCCACCACATAAAGGATTTCTGGGAACGCAGTCCTCCGCAAACACTCGATTTGAATTTGCACATCCCGGTGAAGATGCACATACAGGACACGGCTTTGGCCGGTATCGACCAGGGCGCTGCCAAAGGCCGTATATCAGCCGCCGTTGCGGATCACTACGGCGGGGTTGAAGCCGGGAATGCGGCTATACAGATTCTTGCGGCGCTTGAGAGGCGTAGGCGGCATATCTCCGTTGCACCGCCCACGGTTGGTGGGCGTGGGAAGACGCAATTTGGTGCGCCTTGTCCTGGAGCATCGAAAGGAACCCTATGACCACTCCAGGTCTGGTGCTCATCTGAAGTGTTTCACCAGCCCGACGCCGAAGCTATGCGGGCAATGTTTAGCGCTGGCTGGATAACGACGGATATCCTTCTTGGGACAAACCGACCTTTGACACATCAGCCCAATTGGCCGATAATGTCGGACGGAGGCGTGTGGTCTGCACCCACAACGATTCAATGCGAACACGGTGCAACCACCTCACTATGAACGATATTGGAAGAGACTTTGATCCCGTCACGTGGGATGTCGTGATTCGGGATTCTGGTCGCTGTGTCTACTGCGGAGCAGACTTCGCAACTGATGTACGCCTTCTTCGGACCCTTGTCATAGATCATGTACGTCCAAAGAAGTGTGGATTGCCTCTGGAAGAAAAGGAATCTCGTAGTAACAAGGCGGTCTCGTGCTCTTTCTGTAACTGCCGGAAAGCTGGATGGAATCCGGTTAAGGAGGGCGACTCTGCGCTCTGGCCGGACCCCGAACTCTATCGGCTTGAACTCATCAGGAGGTCCAAGAACTACATTCACACGAAGCAGCCGCCTTCTTTCCCGGCTCTGCCTGCGGCCTACTTCGATGCTTTGTACGCCGCACTAACAGGCAGTAGCAAACAGGAATAGCGGGTCCATCTTCTTTTATAGTCCGAGATGCCCCGCCGCCACGGTTCGCCCCGGCAGTGCCAATCCAGACTTCAAACCGGCGAATCTGCGGTTCTATTGCCGCTTTTAAAACTCCTGGACTCTCTTCCATCCGGCGAGTCCATCACCGGCATCTGGGCGTCCCTATTCGCCAGGAAACGGCATCCGGGCGGGCAGGCCGCAGCGTCGAGTTTTGGCGACAATGGTTCCATGTGGATCTGCTTCAATGACGGATTCGTAAGCGTGGTTGCCGACAAGAACAATCCCGACAGGCTGCTGGTCCGGGCACGGCGCAAGCAGGATTTGTTGAGCGTCTGCGGCAACGACGTGGAAGCGCTCAAGGACGCCGGAACCGATTACCGCTGGAGGACGTTCGTTGATCGTAAGGCGTTTTCAGCGCTGGTCGCCGCCCGGATCGACGGAATTCAGTATACGAACTTCAAGAACTCGGTGAAGGATCACGATCTCCACGAAATGTACATGGACTTTGGTCCCGGCACTATCGCTACCAGGAGAAGGACGGGCATGGCTCGAAGCCTTGAGATCGGCGATACGCCGAGCCAAATTGGAATCGGAGTATCCCGTGAACAAAACCAAGACTGATGCGGACGAACAGCGGATCAGAGCGTTTTGGGCGTACTCCTGGCAACTTCTACGTCAAGCCGGTCGAGACGTGAAGGACAACATTCTGCCGACTGCCTTGGCCGTCATCTCCATCGTTTTTGTGGCAGCTTTTCAAATCCGCTATCTTGCGGCATCCGCAGGACCGAGCCGGGAATCGGCTTTGACCGCTGTTCTGCGGTCCATTACGATTTTCCTGGCGTACATTCTGTTTCACCTGGTACGTGCTCCTTGGCAGCTATACCGACAGCGAGAGAGCAAATTGCAGGAGCGCATTACGACGGTTGAAACCGAACACCGGGACACGCTTCGCCAGCTTGAAGGAACTCTGGAACAGGAGCGCCATTCCCGAGATGCCGAGCGTCTTGACCACGAGCGAGAGCTTCAGCGACTTCGGGAGTTGTTGGGCCAACCGGATCTCGTCGTAGACTGCGTGCTGGACCCCGACCAGAGTGGTCTCAATTACGGAGCATTCTTGCTGACCCTCCGCAATGCCGGAAGACCGCTGGCCTCGAACCTCGTCGCTGCTGATATTGTGGTGCCAATGTCGGAGCAGCTTATTCAAGGCGGTCGAGAGATGCGAGAGCAATTCGCCATAGAGGTCGCATCCCCAGATGCAGAACCTACGGACTGGACCATTCACTTTCTTCCAATCAAAGACCTACCTGCAAATGAAAACACGCCGCTCCGTTATCAGATCGACAATATTGGGGGTCTCCAGAGACGATCACTGGTGTGGGTAATGTCGAACTGCCGATATCCCGACCCACATTGGAGAGAGGGTTTTGTCGTGGTGCTGCCGCTGGTTGTTGAATGCCTGAGCAACGGCGCTCGATGGCGGCTGCAATACGATCTCTGCTACAGCCTGGGGCGCAAGGTGCCGTGGGTTCAATCGAGGGCATTCACAAGACTGGACACATAAGGCAATCTCGGCAGTTCGCTATAATTGGGTGATAATCTGCTTTATGCCGACCGCAAACCGGGCATCCAAGTCCCGAGCACGATACTCCTGTGTTGCCTCAGGGTTCTCAACCGGCTTCGTGACAGCGGAAGAGGAAGACCGCCACAGTCACCGCTGCGCCGACCGCCAATTGGGCGTGCCGTTCTTCCAACCCAACGTGGTAAGCCGCTTTGCCGTGCCCGGTTCCGAAAGCATTGCGGATTTCTGCAAGCTGGTGGGCTGCTGAACCGAGGTTCCCAACCAGAGCAGCGAAGGTCTTGTCGATGTTGGGAGCGGTCAGACCGTCAGGGACTACCTTCAGATTTCGAATGGTGAGCTTTACGAGGCCCGGAAGGTCCTCATCTTTTGCGAACCCGATCTTCCGTTCATCGAGAATAGTTTTGCAGACGGTTTCGAGGAATTCCTTGGCCGTACCGATGGCGAGTTCTGGATCTTCGGCGACCGCAGAACGTAGGCGGCGAATCTGGCGATTGATATAGTCGCCCATCTCTTCTGCGATACCTTCTGCCTCGTTCACGTGCGCCTGTGCCGACTCCATGAACTCCTTGAAGAGATCGGGTGCTCTTGATTCGAACGCAACGTTCACAAGCCATTTCCCACAGATGTTGAGCTTCTGATCCCAGGAGCGTTCGTGAGCCGTGGTTTCCACCTTCTCGGCGATGCCCGGACAGGTGACCATCACCCAATCGCCAAACAAACACGAATAGCCGGTTGGCTGGTGCCGAAGCACTGACACACGGTGGGTGCGAGTTCCTTCCATATACAACGTCCACCTGTGGTCTTCTTCGTCCCATCTGAATTCGTTGGCGGGCGGTCCGTACTTGCGGATAACTTCAAAAATCTCGTTCCGCTGCGTCGGCGTGAGGGTCGCATCTATCGCCATCACCGGCAGAATAGCAGAGCGATCAAGCCGATTCCAGCGCCCAACCATCGAATCTGCGATTCTATTGCTCATTACCAAACGCCAGGGCCATTCCCATGCGGCGGGTTCGTCAGCGGCATCTGAGCGTCCCTAATCGCCAGGAAACGGCATCGTAGAGGCAAATGCGAGGTCTTCTTATCTGGAGGGCGACGTTGTTTTTGGCGGGCGGTAAATGTGCCGATTTGGGGTTGGTGGTCGGAACGCTACCCCACCTTCACGCCGCCGTTGAAGACGCTCTTGTACGTCACACACAGCGGGAACTGTTTCACCGGACGCCGCCAGTGCTCTTCAGCTTCCTGCGATTCCTTGTGCCGATCAGATTCTTCCGGCAATTCGGCCATGAGTTCATCGTGCTCCTTCAGCCTGATGCCCACCCATGCCTTACCGCTGACGCCGTAGACTCTCGCTTGTTTCCGCACAAAGCCACGCTCCTCCATCATGTGGTTGAACGTGCGCCCTTGGGCTGGATCTTCACCTTGTTCTTCGCACCATTGTCTGTAGGCGTCCCAGACGGCCTTGACCGGAACCTTTTCGTCGGGGTCCACAACGCACATTTCTTTCAGAAAGTCGTTGAGGAAATCGTTGTGGGCGAACAGGGCGGTGGTGGCCGTCTGGACCGATTCCGGGATCTGTAGGCCGTGCTGGTGCCACTCCACTGCGCCAGCGACGGCCCATGCAAGCACGGCCTTCAGGAAGTCTTTGTCCTGCCGCATTCGGATTTTCAACTTGCTGTCGAACTTTACGAGAGGATCGGCGGTCAGGTCATTGTCGAACGGAATCTCGATGTACCGGCGCTTGTTGCCGCTGTCGGTGGCATCGAAGCCAGGGCGGTAGTTCGTTTGAAACCAGAACTGATGGGTTGGCCGGAACTCACGCTCCGATTGGTACAGGCCACGTGCCACCAGCGAATCGTTGCCCGATGCCTGTTTCATAAAGGATTCCTGGAGGCGGCTTCCCTTTTCAATTTCTGAGACCACAACCAGGCGCTTACCTTCCAGTCTGGCGATGTCGCCCGACGCTGCCGCCGAATCACGTTTTTGCCTCAGGACGGAATTGGCGTCCATGGCACAGGCATAGTCCGGGCCGAGAGCATTGGTCAGCCAGTCCATGAAGGTGCCCTTGCCAGCGTTTCCGGGGCCGTGCAGAATAAGAATTCGCTCCTCGGTCTTGTCGCCCTGAATGGTGTAGCCGGTCAAGAGTTTTAGGAACGGCAAGAGGTCAGCGTGGTTGCGGGTGAATGCAGCAAGGCTCTGTTCCCAAATGGGATGTTGGGCGTGCGGGTCAAAATCGAGCGGACACAGGTTGCTCATCATGAACTTGCGGTCGTGGGGCATCATGGTGCCGGTGCGAAGGTCCACAACGCAGTTCGGGCAGTTCAGCAAATGGGAGTCCCGGTCAAAATCGCATCTGAAGCAGGTAATCCGTGGATCGGATTCGGCAGAGATGATCGTTTTGGAAACTCGGTCGGCATTTTCACTCTGGTTGGCCCACTTCAACAATTCACGCTTGCGGGCCTCGAACCGTTGCGCCGCTTCTTCATCCTGGCCCTGGTCGCCGGTGGCAGCGGGCGGTTTCATGGCGTCGGCCTCCTGGCGAATGTCAGCCGCAATTGCCTTCGCCAATTCACGGATCTTCTTGATCACATCCTTCCGCCAGCGCACGCCGTCCCACACGTAGCATTCCTGATCGTCAACGCAGTAGCGGATCTCGTCTTTGTGCTTGTCCACCAGCCGCCGCCCGTTCCCGGCGTCGGTGAGGTTGTAGCCTTCGCCGACATCGGTTCTCTCGATGCCGAGCAGTTCGAGAGCCTTGTCTACGACGGCCTTGGGCATGATCTCGACGAGCTTCGGGTAGCCATAAAGATGCGTGTTCGACCCTTTTGCGTGCGCCTTGTAGACCGCCTTCACGTCGGCTTCGGCTTTGTTGCCGTCGTGGTTGTAGCCACCGGAATATCGGTAGGCCAGGTTGACGAGCATGGTCGCCTTTTGCTCGTCCATGCCCGCACGTGCAAGCACACCGGCCAGAGCCAGGATGGTATTGTGGCGTTCTGATTCCACCGGGAAATGTTTGGCAAGCAGGGCCGCTGCACCGATCCCTTGAAAACGTCGGTGGAGCTTGTCGGCTTCAACGAACGCTGGCTCCGCTGCGGAATCGTCCTCCAGGCCGATCTCTTCAACTTCGCCGGTCTTGGCGTCGTACCGTAATGAAGGCGGAAACACGGTCTGGTGGCCCCGTGCGCCGTCTTGCTTCACACAGCGGTATTCAATGATGCATTCGCCGTCAACCGGGTCCGTGATCTTCTGGGTCGGCAGAGATTTGTCACAAAAGAAGATGTAGTGGGACCGGGGCTTGGATGCTCGACCGAACGTGAACGTCGGCGGCAGGGTGTTCATGATTTCCTTGCCGATGAACACGCCTTCCGGCGAGTCGCAATCAATGTCCGTCAGGTTCCTGGTGCCGCCGAGCAGGACGCCGAGGTTGCACGGTTCGGCAAAATCGGCGCTGGTGTACTCGCCGTTGGCAGCTTTGGTATTCCAGCCGCCGACCTTTGGGCCTTTGGTTGGGTGCCCGTTTTCATAAGGGATTGGAAGCAGGTCCAGTCCCAGTTTCTTGTAATTCTCAAATGCTTCCGTATAAATATTGTCCGATTCGATCATTCCTTTCTGCCGCTGGTACGGTCGGTAAAACCTGCCAGCGGCCCCTCGTGTGTCTTCATTTCCTCTTCCTACTTCATTGCTGCGGCTTGATTCTGATTAAGAAGGGCCTCGACTTCCACGCACGGAATCTTGATGATCCGTTTTCCGAATCGCTTGGCCGGGATGATACCGCTGCGAACCCATCTGCACACAGTTGCCACTGATACTTCCAGTTCGTTCGCCACCTGTTTCGTCGTCATGTATTTGTTCGTCATGTTCGTCATGTTGAACCTCACTACTGCTATATATACACGCAGTGAATCCGGTGACTCCGATGTCGCATGTGAGTTACCTGTGCTGCGGTCCTGGCTGGGCTGTGGGCACGCAAGATGTTTCCATTTCGAAAACTGTTTCCAAATTGTTTCCATTTCGCCGGAACGCTAAGTCGTGTGGGTTCAGTGGTTTCCAAAGATGTTTCCAATGTTTCCATATATTCCGAAGAGTTTTAAAAGAAACTGTAAAGACTACTCTTAATGTACGCTGGGAAAATTCCTTGCAAAATATGGAAACATTGGAAACATTTCCGCAAGTCCTTGCTAACTAACCACTTACCAGTTTTGGAAATGGAAACAATTTGGAAACACCTGGACCAAATGGAAACATCCGACCTACCATCTGACGCCGAAACCGCCAACGCCACCATTGCTATGACTTATCCCACCGACTCGAACTCCGTAGAGCGCCGGTCACTTGCAGGCCCGAGGAAGGTGCCGGGGCTGGCGCACCGCATCGGTATACATACATGTAGCAGCCATTCCGGTATCGTTGATGCCGTAGAGGATGGCGGGAGCAAGATGATGAAGAGATCGAAACACTTCCCTTACGCAATGACCTTGCGTCTCAGCAGCCCGATGCAGTGCCAAGTCGAAAACCTGGCATACGATTCTCGCATGTCAAAAGCCCAGTTCATCCGCACTGTGCTACGCAAGGCAATCGCCGAGTTGCACGACTTGCCAGATCAATACCGTCAGGTCTATGGCGGTGAACTATGAACAACATCCTCGGCCAACTTGCTTATAATACTGGCCTCTTGCCGGATGACACGGCGACGGCGATCCTGGCGGGCGACATGCCGCCCATCGAGGAAATCGTGATGGCGTTGGTGACCGGCGCAATGGACGCCCAGGCCGTCGTCGTAGGAGACCCGCAGAGTACCTGGAACGACAAGCGTCTGGCACGGATGGCCCTGGCCGTCGCATTCTTGTCGGCGATGGCGATAGTGGGCAAAACGGGAGAACCAAAATGAACCTGAATATCACAAACCTAAAGATGACGCCGGAAGAGGGACGCTTGCTGGCGTGGTGTTACGCCAACCTGGAAGACACACAAATTGTTGAGGTAGAAGCGGAGGCGCTCGAAATTGCCATGCAGGAAATCACTACCCCGATAGCCGCTCAGAAACTGCTCGACCTGCTGGTGACTGTCTTCATCCGAAATGCTGAGGTACTACGGTGTAGCGGCCAGTAGCGGTGGAGCACGATGAACGCCGCCATCAGCAACACGAATAACCCTAGTGCCACGGACTGGGCCAGTTCGGTCAGGAGTAACACTAGCCCGGATGTGTAAAGGGTAGCCAGCAACACAAATGGACGGACGGAGTTCAGGCGTCCATCCGTCCAACTGAGAACATGACTTCTACCTGAATGCCCATCAAGCCATAAGAAGACCCACCGGCACAACACCCGATGGGTCTTTCTTGAGGGCCTATGCGACCAGTGTGTCTGTTGGCACCAGATCGGTTGCTGGCTTGAGTGAGATCTGCCACATAAGTCCAGGAACCGTTGGCAGGTCAGTTTTGAGGTTGGTCAACACAACCAGCATCTTGTTGTAGATTCTTGGCTCGATCTCCGGTGCGTTGGGGTCTTTGTTAATTGTCAGATCGAAGCGGAAGAAACCGTCATCTTCCAATGGATCGGTGAATGTAAGAGGGGCGGTGATCTCTGTGTCGTTGCTGTCAAACTGGATGAACTTGCCAATTGGTCTAGTCCATAAGACGGCGGCGTGGGCGGCGGTGTGCGCTGTGTTGTCTCTGTTCTGTTCCGCATCGAGTTGTTCGGCTGCGTCCATGTGGTCTTCGTCGTTTGCTTCAGCCAGTTGGCGTTTCTTGCTGACTGGGGTTTGCGGCGGTTTGCCCGTCAACGCTCTGGCGTCGTTTCTGGTTGTCTTTGGGTTGAGTGTCCCATTCTTGCAAGCGGCGTTCAGTTTTTCAGCGCTCATGCTAACCGCAAGTTCGTAGAGAGATGTGAATGAGGCTGGCAAGCGCTGCAGATTCTTAGGGTCATTGATGGCGGTGTGCTTGGCGATCTTCAGCCACCTTGAAACATACGACTTGCCTTTGCACTGTTCCTGGAAGTCCTTCCAAGGAGCGTTTTGCAATTCAGGATAGTTGCCATTCAACTCATTCTCAGCCTTTTCGATGTGCTTTGCATAAGTTAGAATAGCCTGGACGGACTTGCCATAAAGTCTGGCGTCCGCATCAAGAAGTGTTTGCAGGAGGGCATTTGCCTCTTGTTGTTTCTTCTCGTGTTTTGCTATGACGGCTAGTGCCGCCTCCTTTTCTTTCTTTTGGTTTGTGGTCTGGGTTTTGGCGTCTGCCGTGCTTGCCGTCCGTTTTCTTATCGGCTTGCTTGGCCTGACCGTCTTTGATTGCGGTGTTGCTACTGCTTTTGCGTTTGTTGGAGACATTGCTACAACTACCTTTCTTGCTCGGTGCCCTGGCGCAGAGGGCTTACGGCAATCAAGGTAGGTAGCGACCCAGGAAAGGGGTTTAGGAAAGTCTGTTCAGGACCTCCAGTATCGCTCTGTCCCAACCTTTTGCTAGGATAGCACACTTGGCGCCGATGTGTCAAAAGGGTGTAGACTTTCTTGACTTCTCTAAATGGTTTGGCCGAAAGTTTCACTGGTGAAACTTGTGGGGACATCTAGATTGCATCAGAAGGCGCAAGGTGAATGATCAGGACGAAGAAGAACCACACAGCGGCCCCGGCGATGCCCACGGCGGCATCACGGATTCCGTGTTTCAGCGTGAAGCCGCAAATGCAAGACCACAAAGCTGAAAGATCTGGCAAGGCAGAAAAGGATGGCGACGATTCTTGCGCCTTTAAGAGCCGCCCTGAAGCGATCATCCTCCTGCCACGGCCCTAGTGCCACGGCCCCGATCCTTCCCGCCACAGTTGTCACTAGCTCCGATCTCCAAAGGCACTAAGAACGAAGATGCCACTGCGATCCGGTTGGCATTCCCTCGATGCCATTCTTTGTGCTTCATCGTTTCGATCAACGCCGCTTTCTCCAGGCGCTCAATGGATCGAATCACCGTGCGGCGACTCAATCCTGTGGCGGCTGCAATTTGGTTGTGCGAAAGCTCGGCGGCGGCTTTGTGGCCGTCAGCATCCACCGTTGTCGATAGGATGAACTCGAAGACGGTGGCGTCTGAGACATTCAGCTTTCGGCTTCGTAAGTAGATCCGCCTGGATTTTGCGTTGTCAGGGAAGTCCGTCCGCAGTCGAACCGGCTGGCCGGGGTTGATGACGGTGATGTGTTCCGTGAAAAGTGCATTCAGGCGGCTGGCGGCGATCTCAACGTATTCCCGCTTGCTGTCGAATCCAATCCAACACCGTCCACATCTCTGTGCGGCCACCAGCGTGCTGCCGCTGCCTTTCCCGCTGGACCGCAAGGCCGACTGAAACACGAATTAGGTCGAAGATCCGGCACGAGAAGAGTACGTGAGCCAACACGGGAGTGAATGTGGCATCCTGGATCTTTGGAGGCCGGTTCGTGTCGCTCTTCGACCCCAACACAAGTGAGGAAAGGCTGCAGCAACTCGCCACTGGTGGCTGGTGGAATGGTAGCGGTCAGCCTATCCCTCCATTCCCCGATCTTGAGGTCCGCCACCTGGAGGACGAACTTCTCACAATTGGCCTAAAGGTCATCGGTTCACCAGACCGGGCCTCCGGTTGGGACGATGCGTACGCCGCATTCGTTAATGCCTTTTTGCGAACCGGCGCAACGCTAACGCAACCCCTCCTTCATGTTGACATCCCGAACATGCTGTTCAACTTCGGCCTACGGAACGGATGGTTCCCGCACCTGACGATTCTTGAAGAAACCAAACCGGGCCATCTGTTGGCACCAAAACGCATTCCGATTGGAGAGTTCGCAACCACCGGGCCGGTCTTTTCCGAAGTGCACAATAAGAGGCAGCAGCTCGGATGGTTCAAAGACCGAATCCGCAATGCAGTTCATGTTTGGACAATCAAGGCAAAAGAGATCCTCCCTGAAAGCGACAGTTCTGGTACGGCCTCATCGCAGGACGCACCCGGTCAAGGCTCCGACGCACCCAAGCGTACTCATTGGCTTCAGAAGCAACTAGCCCTGCGTGGATGGAGCACCCTAACCCTTTATGGCCACCTTGGTCCGGATCGCAAGACCTCAGAAGGTTACATCGCCGGAAAGAACATTACAGCCAACTCCCTCAAGAAGATTGTCGATGCGCTAAACTCCGAGATCCCGCCAGAAGGCTCGAAACTCGACATTAATACTCTTCCTGACTAGAGAGTTCGTCCGTTGCGGCTTCACGGCTCGATCCTGCGCTCCATGGTTTCTGTATCGCCCCCACGAATGCAACACAACCACCTCGACTGCTGCCTGCGTTCTATCACTTCTAGCCCTTAGTTGACCCAACCTCTTTGGCGTAACTTGAGCTAGTTCCAAGTTGAGCTAATTCCTAGTTCTTCCCATTCTCTCCCAGGCGTGTTCCCACATTCTGGGATGACCCGCAACGGGCAATATGAAATGCTGAAAGAAGAGGCAATATAAGATGATCTACGCCAGTGTATGCAGCGGTATCGAAGCGCCGACAGTAGCATGGGAAGTTCTCGGCTGGACTCCAGCATGGTATTCGGAGATAGACCCGTTTTGCTGCTCACTTTTAACACATCACTACCCACAAGTCCCAAATCTAGGAGATATGACAACACTTTATGAACACGAAAGCTTTAATAACACACAGCTTGACCTGCTCGTTGGCGGGACGCCCTGCCAATCGTTTTCGGCGGCAGGACTCCGACATGGACTCGATGACGAGCGTGGAAACTTGGCCTTACAGTTTATACGACTTGTATCGTTATGTCAGCCAGAATACTTTTTGTGGGAAAATGTCCCTGGAGTATTATCCAATCACCAAGGACGAACCTTCCAACAACTCACAAACGAAATTCTCCAATGCGGGTATGGGTTCGCCTACAGGGTTCTTGACGCTTCGTATTTCGGAGTCCCCCAAAAACGCCGTAGAGTCTACCTTGTCGGACATCATGATTACAGATGTGCCGCCCAAGTATTATTTGAGCCAGAAGTGTCGCAATGGAATAATAACACGAAGCCAAAGAAACAAAGTAGTGCCGAAGTTACTGCTCCGTGCTTTGCAGATGTGTACCATTTTAGTTTGAACCAACATACAGCAGCGACATTTGGGCGGGACTCTGGAGGTAGTTCGACTATGGGTCCAAGGATAATAGATGATGCTCCATGCTTTGCGGATGTATACAATTACAGAGTGACGGGAGACATAGCGGCTACCTTTGGGGCGAACAGTGGCGGCACTAATACGGCTGGACCAAAGATAATTGACAGGGTCGGTATTCGGAGGCTAACACCAATCGAAGCGGAGCGGTTAATGGGCTTCCCTGACGATTACACAAAGCTGGATGGCTGTACGGACTCACAACGGTACAAAGCATTAGGCAACAGCATGGTCATCCCGGTGATGTCGTGGCTTGGACACAGAATCCAGCAGATGCATCAGGCGCAACACCAGATGGCAGCTTAATGCAGCAGCCCGGAACGCAGCGCCCCGGCCTATACTTTGGCGCTGAGAGGTATTTCAGAAGATTGTGCGGCCCGCTGGCACCTGGAATGGCCAGGACGGTCAGCACCGTGGACATCAACCAGTCGCTCTGCACGGCCAAACGGCGGAAGAGCGATCAAGACCCTGGCCGAAGGGATTGAAAGGGCAAACACTATGATAAGTAGCGACGATCAATACATAGAGTGCGCTGCGCTTATGTACAACGGCGACGATGTGGACACGGAATCTTCGGGAGTCTTTGAAGGTTCCGCCAACGACAGGCTTTATGTGCTTCTGCTGTCTTACGCTCACAAAGTAGCGGCAATTTACGAGTATTCAGCGGACGAAGAGAACCGCAACATGAACACGATGCGGAGAGTGTCTGAAGGATCTTTTCAGTCTGTCATGGCCAAGAAGTACGATAGTGCGGCTGCGTGGCTTGTCGCCGTGTGCGAAGAGTGCAATTGTCAGATGTGCAATCGTGTTCTCGAAAGCCTGAGATGTGCCACACCCGTCGATGACGAAGGAGACGCTGCACCCGCTGCCCCGGACACGGCGGCAGCGGCCTAATAGACTTTAGGAAGACCAAAGCCGCACCAGCGCCGATTGGCCTGGACAACTTGCTCTGGTCTTCCAGATTGATAGAGAGAGTGTTCGGATGCGTGATGGCCTGGAATCGTCCAGGATCTTCGCTGCCGCTGACAGCAACATGAACCGTGGCCCTGGACGGGCAACTTGAGCAAGTGGATGAAGAAGACGATTAGAGCGAGAATGGAGGCGGGGCGCAACCGGAGTGCCGCAAGTAGAGAAGTGCCGGTCAGGCATGCCCCGGCTCCGTCTTGCATGGTGATGTCCTCTCCGCTGGCAATGGAGGCGGTCCGGGAGGTCAACCAGGGCGAGACGCTCACCGTCAAAGATGTGCAGGAACGCTTGCATTGCGAGAAGAAGAAAGCAATCCGTCTCTTTAGAAGCGAACCGGGCGTCATGAAGATCGGAAAGTCCTACATCATTCCGCAATCGGCATTTGACCGTGTGCTGCGTCGTAGTCTTGTTGCCGCCTAGCGGAGCACTGCAAGCTGTCGTCGCTTCCGGTTAGCCTCTAGCTCGCCCTGCCGCTTCATCGACGCATCGTAAGCCTCTTCGGAGGCGACCATCGTGCCGTGAATGGCATGAGAATAGTGTTTTTCCGTCACGGTCACCGACTTGTGGCCTAGCCATCTGGATACTTGTTTGATGTCGGTACCGGCGTTCAAGTGGCGAATCGAAAACGTGTGTCGAAAGGTATGCGGTGACACAGGGTGTGTGAACTGACCCTTGGTTCTATCGGTCTCGACTCGCTTGACGATCTTCATGATCCGCATATAGAAATTATTGATAGCGGATTTCTCCGTACCGACGCATGTCCAAAACCAGTAGCGCTTGCCTTCCCTTCCCCCTTTGATCGGCAGTTTGCGGAGGGCGGCTTCGACAAAAGCCGGGATCGGGATGTACACCCACTCCTTGGTCTTCTTCTGAAAGATTTTGATCGCCCAACCCTCGCCAGAGGCTCTAGGCACGAGCGACGTGTCATTGCACATTACCATCTCGGAAATTCGCAAGCCGGTGTGCCGCATGGTCAGGCAGAATGTTCGGAGTTCGATGGCGTTTTCCTGCCCGCTCCGGTAGTGCCCGTCTGTGAATTTGGAAACCTCATCAAAGAACCACTCTTCCTCGTGCGGCTCCATACCGAACTTGGCTTGGGTCTTGGTGCTGATTTTGATCTCTTTTGCTTGGTTGAATGCCAGCCAGCCACGCCTCTCGCAGTAGCCAAGAAAGATGCGAAGCAATTCGAGTTGCGATTTCTTCGTGCTGTCGGCGAGAGGCACCGGCTCTTTCGGCAGCGGAACATTTTTGCGGTTCTTAGTTGGGTTGAGATTCACCCACGATTCAACAAATTTTGTAGTAGTGTCCAGGCTGTCGAATTCCCTTAGCAACGTGTACGCCTTCAGATTGCAGTACGGCAACAACCGCAAGTTCAGGAGGACGTTGTATTGCGAGAGCGAGTTCTTTTCGATGTTGCGCCCCTGCGGCCCAACTGACGCCAGGAAGGACTCCACGGCGTAGCCGACCGTGATGTTCTCCAAGTCGGCTTCCACCTCCGGCTGCGTGGTCTGCCCCCACTCTTCCCAACTCTTCGCTGTGCGCTGCGCCTCTCCCCAGTCCGGGGTGCGAAGCGATTTGTTGGTGACGAACTCGTTACCCAACCTTCCTTCGGCGGCGATGGCACATTGACAGTCCTGCGCCCGCAGTTGTTTGGTGGTTGGAAACATGACCCGGTAGTTCTGCGGGTAGCCCTTGGTGCAGGTCCTGGTGTGGCGTCGGTACAGCGTAAGCGGCATGATTCATCCTACCGCAGATCATAGGAGTTGGTGACAAGTTCTATTATCTATGTTGAATTCGTGTTGAATAGAGGTGTCCGGAAGGACCCCAAAGGCACGAAGGGCACAGCCACGCTGTGTGTATTATCAAGTAGTTACAAGAAAGGAAACGGAATTGCGTGCGTGAGAGGGAAGCATAGGTTCAAGTCCTATCATCCGCACCAGAATTCTAAACGGCGCGGGGCTTTTTCGGCTTCACTGTCATGCAGGATCGCTAGCGGCGACGGGGTAATTTGGTACTGCCGGTTTGCCGGAAGTGCAGGACAGATTGGTCTGCGCCGCCCGCCTCGCCCTGCTATCGTGAAGGGGTGGTTCCGCCACGACAACCGAGGTATCCAAAGCTGCCTGCTCATTTGAGAAGCCAGTTGGATGCGATTACGCCGAGCATCGAGCCGATTGTACAGTTGGCGTATTACCCGTGTCTGGTTACGACGAAGGATGGCACGTCACTCGACCGTGTTTACCTTGTCTCAGAGATTCCGTGGATTACCTTGTGGGGTGTTTACCCAAATCAGGACCATGGCAAGTACGAAGTCCTTGTTTCAGATGTTGTCTCAGTGGTAGAGAGTCCGTCTCGCCTTCCTGCCACCGTTGCGACCGAACTTTATAAGGCAGGCGAGTCGGGGATGGGGTACACCGTATTCACAGTGGTCTTCAAAAGAACCATTCCTCTCCTACGTCAGCGGCGAGTGTACGTCACCGGGAACGCCGTGGATTTTATCGACTATCCCAACGGCAAAGGACCGAACGATGTCGTCGAAGTCCTGCCGCACGTCGGGCGAAATCCAAGATACAAGCAGGGCCCGAACTATTATTGGTGCTTGTACTCCGAGTGATGGTGCAGGGGAAAAGGGGAGAGACGCATTTCCCTGAAGGCAATAGCGGGGGTTACGGGGGCGTTAACGGGGCGTTAATGGGTTACGGGGACAGGGTTACGGGGACAGGAAGCTGGGGGTTACGGTGACAGGAAGCCGTGAAAGAATCCACTTTCCATTTTCTGGCAGATATCGCCGGGCCGCCTCGTTTTCAGGCTGCCTTTTGTAGGGATCCCGAAGTTGCTGTCCATAGGGAGTGGTGAGTTGGCC